>Ga0316188_10001303_pt1 | contig 11755 bp, 6 predicted proteins | sample Phiworburrow1_MG_FD_204933 | JGI IMG/M metagenome (GOLD analysis project Ga0316188, IMG submission 204933) | Coastal sediment microbial communities from Maine, United States - Phippsburg worm burrow 1 | ecosystem: Environmental > Aquatic > Marine > Coastal > Sediment | place: USA: Maine... | reverse complement strand
CCAGACTTGTCCAGCACATCAAAGGTCATGGGCACATCGGCCGGAATCTTGATCATCACCGAGCCATCCGGCTCCACCGGGGCATAGCCGACGATTTCACGCATCCCGAATTGAACGGAAACTCCAAACGCCGAATTATCAAAGTCCAGGGTGATCTCATCAGGAATCCCAACGGCCTTGTATAAGCGCAGGAAGCGCGCAGGTCGTTCATCTGCCAGGGTGAGTGCGGGATCAGCTACCGACGCAATATCCGGCACCGCGGTGTCCACACCATTCATATCGTAGACACTGCGAATCTTCAGTATGCCGGCGTCGTCATTAATCAGGTTGGGATCAAAATTGCCGGAAAATGCTCCATCCATAATGGCTACCGGGCGGGTGCGGGGCTGGGCCACCGCGACATCCGTGTACAAAAACCCGGGTTCAGCGACAACCACCGGCAACTGGGTGTCGTCGCTGAGATCGTAAAGCCAGATGCCATAGGCCGGCTGGGCTTCCACCGCCAGCGGATCCTGGAGATTTTCATCAGTACAGGGCAACAACGGAAATTCAGTGTCCGCCGCGGCCAGCGGATCAATAAGCTGCAGCTGGCAAAGGCTCCAGCTCACAAATACACGATTGGTTCCATCCCATAGGGGCCAGGCCGAGGCAAACCGCCCACCGGGTGACAGCCCGGGAACCGTGCGCACATCATTGACGGTGGCTGCTTCCTGGGCAGGACCGGTGAGAATGCCCTGGTTGTCCACATTGGGCTGGGTATTGTTCAGGTAATTGGCAGTATCAATGATAACCAGGTCGGCCCCTTCGCTGGTTCCGCTGAACGGTCTCAGCAAGGCCATAATCCGGCCATCGGGCATTTCACGTGGCTTGACGAACTGCACCGTCGATCCGTCGGTCCCGGTGTCGTGGCTATCGGCGCCATACAGCAACTGCAAATCGGTCCCGTCCGGATTGGCGTGGTAAAGGCTGACGGCATTATTGCCAATCATTCCATCCCAGCGGGAAAAGACCACTCGGCCGTTGCCCAGTATGGAAGGGTACAGATCATGACTCTGGTTGAACGAGGTCTGGGTCAGGTTGCCACCATCGTCATCCATAACGTGCAATACGAAGGCCGGCTCACGCTGATCCTCGTCCAGTGCTGCAAACTGCGGTTTGCCCTGGTCCAGGAGCTTGGCGGCAGAGCGATTTTGGCGGGTCGAACTAAACAGGATCCGGCCATCGGGCAGGTACATGGGCGATACATCCTGCCCCTCCTCCGCGGTAATATCGTCCAGCAGAATTCTTCGCATGGTCATCGAGGGAACATCGTATTCCCAGATATTCCAGCTGGGCTGGTCCTCATCCGCGGCATCCGGATCCATGGGACCACGCAGTGAAAACAACACTTTGGTCCCGTCGTAGGACACTGAAACATCCCGGACATCGCCCAGGCCGGTAGTGATCGATTCGGTAAGGTTGGTCTCCAGGGCACTGGAAGAAGCCCGGGTCCGCATGTACAGGTCGGCGCCAAACTGCACCGTCAGCAGCTCGCGGAAATCGTTCTGCTCAACCGCACCCTGCTCATCCAGGGGAACCTGTCGTTTAACGTAAAATATTGGATAATCAACGACAACCGGGTCGGGACTCTGCCCGTCACCCAGGCTGATTCCGCTGTCCCCACCACAGCTTACCAAGGCCGGCAGCAACAGGCTAACCAGCATTATTCGCAAGCCGGCAATCAGTGCCAGCGCCTTGTTACGCGCCCAATTCATTTCACTTCTCCGCAAGCTCATCCTGCAAAACCTTCATTGTCACGTGACTGGAGAATGGACTAAGAGTCCCTGTGAGTTTCAGTGCGGTTAAACATAATACAGTGGTAAATACCTAAACCGCGAACTCCGTCACAGATAACACCCCGGCGAGGAAGGTTTACTTCACATGCAGAAAACAAACGGGACATGGCTACATGAGCAAGCAGCACAACAGAGCGGGAAGCAGGCGCCTCGCAGGCCTGCCTTTGAAGACAGTTATCACCGCAACAGCGCTGACATTCGCGTGGTCGTCTGCATGTTTGGCCGACTCTCGCGACCAGGCCAAGCGCATACATGATCGCCTGGCGGGAACACCCCCAAGCGCACTGGTGCTGGACGCCATGGCTGCGGATATTGATAACAACAACCCCCAGGGCGCAGCGATGCGAGCCATGGATGATCCCGCGTTTTACAGCGTTACCCTGAAGAACTGGGCGACCCCGTGGAGCAACAGGGACCGCACGGTATTTGCACCGCTCAATGACTACACCGCCACCGTTATCGGCATGGTCCGGGACGATGTCGGCTTCGATCAACTGTTAAGCGCCAACCTGGTTTACCACGCTAATGGCGCGAACGTTAACGGCAGTACACCGCCGAATTATTCCCCCGCCAGCAATGCTCATTACCAGTGGCTGGAGGACAATGGCGCCGATCTGCAGGCCATCCTGGTGTCCGATACCCAAACCCAGATGACCGGACTGGAAGCCGGCGCCACCGCGGGAGTAATGACCACCCGGGCAGCGGCGGAAGCATTTTTTGTCGCCGGTACCAACCGGGCAATGTTCCGCTTCACCCTGCTCAATCACATGTGCACCGATCTTGAGCAAGTGAAAGACACCACTCGTTCGCCTGACCGGATTCGCCAGGACGTATCACGCAGTCCCGGTGGCGACAGCCGTCTTTTCCAGAATAACTGCGTCGGTTGTCATACCGGAATGGATCCCATGGCCCAGGCGTTTGCCTATTACAACTTCAATGAGGCGTCGGGGCAGCTTGAATACACTGCCGGCGTCCCACAGCCGAAGTATTTCATTAACGGCCAGACCTTTAGCCCCGGTTACGTGACACCCGATGACGGTTGGGAAAACTACTGGCGCACCGGTCCAAACATGTTGCTGGGCTGGAGCGAATCTGCGTCATTGCCGGGCAAAGGTAATGGCGCCAAGTCCATGGGTGAAGAGTTGGCCGGTAGTCGCGCATTTGCCAGCTGCCAGGTCAAAAAAGCATTCAGGCTCGCATGCCTGCGTGATCCCGTGGACGGGACCGACAGACAAAAAGTCAGCGATATGACCGATACCTTCACCGGCAGCGGTGGATATCTTATGAAACCAGTATTTGCAGAAGCTGCGGCTTACTGCATGGGCGAATAGGAAGCGAAATGATGAAACTACAAAACACATTTTGCACCGCTGCAGTAAAGGGAATCTCGATTGTTTCTGCACTATTGTTGCTGAACGCATGTGGCGGCGGAGCTGAGACGGAAGTTAATCCCCCGGCAGCGGTTGCCCCTTCCAATTCCTACACCGGACCCGCACCCAGCTTCCCGGATGTCCAGGCATTCCGGGTGAACCTCTGGGAGAACATCCGCGGTGACGAGCGTTGCGGCGCCTGTCACAACGATGGCGGCCAGTCCCCGGAATTCGCTCGCAGCGATGACGTTAACCTTGCCTATTCTGCTGCCATCGACCTGGTAGACCTGGAAGTGCCCGGCGACTCTCGCCTGGTGACCAAGGTTGGCGGCGGCCACAACTGCTGGTCCGGCAGCGATGCTGCAAGCTTGCAGGCCTGCGCCGACATCATGACCACATGGATTGAAAACTGGGCCGGTGCCAGCGGCATTGCCAGTGGCCGACAGATCGTGTTGACAGCACCCAGCCCATTGGTTGACCCGGGAACCAGCAAGGCATTCCCCGCCAGCTCCGCAGGGTTTGATCCGATTCATCAAATCCTCCTGGCCAACTGCTCAGGCTGTCATGCGCCGGAATCCCTTACCCCGCAAAAGCCTTTCTTCGCAGATGCAGATCGCGATATCGCCTATGAAGCGGCCAAGCCGAAGATCAACCTGGATAATCCGGTCGATTCGCGATTGGTAGTTCGACTGCGCAGTGAATTCCACAACTGCTGGACCGACTGCCAGGCCGATGCAACGACCATGCAAACAGCAATCGAGAACTTTGCAGGCGGCATCGTTCCTGATGTCGTGGATCCAAACCTGGTCATCAGCAAGGCCATGCGCCTGGGCGACGGTATCGTGGCCAGTGGCGGCAATCGCTATGAGGCCAACCAGATAGCACTTTGGGAATTCAAGAGCGGCCAGGGCTCCATCGCCTTCGATACCAGTGGCGTAGATCCGGCCATCGACCTGACCATCTCAGGCGATGTCGAGTGGGTGGGTGGCTACGGCATCAATCTTCGTGACGGCAAGGCCCAGGGCTCAACAGCCAACAGTCGCAAGCTTTACGACACCATTACCACCACTGGCGAATACGCCATTGAGGCCTGGGTTGCTCCGGGCAATGTCACCCAGGAAGAGGCCTATATCATCAGCTACTCCGGCAGTGATGCGACCCGTAATTTCACCCTTGGCCAGACACTGTACAACTACGATGCCTTCAATCGCAGCAGCACCACGGACGAAAATGGCAGCCCTGCCCTGTCCACGGCAGATGCGGACGAGGACCTGCAGGCGACCTTGCAACATGTGGTGGTGAACTTCGATCCGGTTAACGGCCGGAGCATTTACGTTAATGGCGTGTTCACCGACGACATCGACCCGGAGGCTGGTGGTGATATCGGCAGCTGGCGAAACAACTTTGCCTTTGTGCTCGGTAATGAGACCTCGGGTAACCGCCAGTGGCAGGGTGTCATCCGCCAGGTGGCCATCCACAACCGGGTGCTCACACCAGAACAGATTGTGCAGAACTTCGACGTCGGTGTTGGCGAGAAGTTTTACCTGCTGTTCTACCTGGGTGAGCACATCACCACGGTACCGGAGCCTTACCTGCTGTTTGAGGTCAGCCAGTTTGACTCCTACAGCTATTTATTCAACCAGCCCCGCTTCATCAGCCTGGATGACAGCATCACCGATCCGGGCCCGATCACCATTGCCGGAATGCGGATTGGCGTAAACGGCGCCCTGGCGGATGTTGGCCAGGCATTCCAGTTCATCGACACCCGCTCAGCTTCCTTCACGGCACCCTACACGCCCGAGGGACAGATGCTGTCCAGCCAGGGAACCATCATCTCGGTCAAGAAGACACCGGAACAGGATGAATTCTTCCTGAGCTTCGACTTCCTGGGCGGTGACTCCAATGTATTCGTGGAAGCGATTCCCTTGCCCCCGGGCGCACCGGCGGACGGCGAGCCCATGCCCGATATCGGCCTGCGCACCTTCGAGGAAATCAACGCCACCATGTCTGCAATCACCACGGTGAGCACCCAGAACCCGGCAGTGTTTGATACTTTCCAGCGGGTCAAGCAGCAGTTACCCACTGTGGAGAACCTGGGTGGATTCCTGGCAGCACACCAGATGGCTATCGCCCAGATGGCCATCGAGTACTGCAACGCCCTGGTTGATGACCCGACTGCTCGAGCCAACTTCTGGCCCGGGTTCGGATTCCCCTCGAATGTCAGCGCTGCTTTCGGGCCTGGCGCCGATCGCGACCTGGTATTCGATCCGCTTGTGAACCGAATTGCCTTCCCCGACGGGCTGGGAACAGGCCTGGCGACACAGCCGGATATCGCCGCGATGAAGGGTGAACTCAATGCACTGACCGATCAACTGACCGCCTGCTACAACTTTAGTACCGGCGTGGACAGTTGCGAGGCCGGACGCACCAACACGGTAGTAAAAGCAGTCTGCGGCGCAACCCTTGGGAACGCAGCGATGCTGGTTCAGTAAACCGGCCAAGAGATAGACAGAGGCACAACATGTTAAAGCGACGTAAACAACTGCTTCCCGACGATCCCCTGCTGTTGAATAGCCACGGCCGGCCGATGACCCGTCGCGAATTCATCTCCCAGGGCTTCATGACCGGCGCAGCCACCATCATGGGCGGCAGTGTACTGGGTCTGTTCGCAAATCCCCGTGAGGCCTATGCGGCACTGTCCAGCGACATCTCAACCTTGCGTGACAGTTGCGGCATCGCGACCTCCGGTGCGGGCAAAATTCCGTTCATCTGCTTCGACCTTGCCGGCGGCGCTAATATTTCAGGCTCCAACGTACTGGTGGGTGGCATAGGTGGACAGGAAGACTTCCTGAGCACCTCTGGCTACAGCAAGCTCGGCCTGCCGGGTGATCGCATTCCCTCGATACTCAATCCCGCCAATGGACTCAGCGACTTCGTGAATCGCGAACTGGGCCTTGCCTTCCATTCAGACAGCGCCATGCTTGCCGGCATTAGCCAGAAACTCAATGCGGCCAGCGGATTTATTAACGGCGCCGTCATACCGGCCCGCTCCGATAACGACACCGGCAACAATCCTCATAACCCCATGTACGGAATTCATCGTGCCGGCGCGGATGGCGAACTGCTGACACTAATCGGCTCACAAAGCTCTGTATCCGGCGGCAACTCCATGTCTCCCGACGGCATGATTATCCAGGCTGCGCGTCCGACCAAGATTGATCGCACCAGTGATGCCACCGGCCTGGTGGATACCGGCCAGCTGGTTGGATTGCTGGAGCAGTCAGATGCCGTAGCAGTAATGGAATCCATTCAACGCATTAGCGACATGAAGCTGGGCCGGGTAAACACCATGGTTACTGCAGACGAGGTCCTTAAAGACCTGGTGAGCTGCGGTTACGTCAAGGCCGCTGATTTGGCAGATCGTTACGGCAATCCCGGCGACATTAATCCCGCCCTGGACTGCCGCATTGTTGGAGACAACGGCGTATTCACCCAGGCCGAGTTCGATAGCGACAGCGAGTTCCGCAAGACCGCCGCCATCATGAAGCTGGTGGTGAACGGCTATGCCGGTGCAGGCACTGTCACCATGGGTGGTTTTGATTACCATACCGGCGACCGGGCCACCGGAGAGCTGCGTGACCTGCGGGCCGGACGCTGCATTGGCGCCTGCCTTGAGTACGCTGCGAAAGTCGGCGTGCCATTGATGGTCTACGTATTCAGCGACGGCTCCGTATTCAGTAACGGCATGATCGACAACTCAGTGAACGGCGGTGGCAAAGGCGTATGGACGGGCGACAACTCCTCCACCGCGGCCTCCTACATGCTGGTTTACAACCCGGGTGGCGCCCCCACCCTGTTCACCGGCGGCAGCGATGGCAATTCGGCTGAGCAGCACCAGCAAATCGGCTGGATGCGAGCGGATGCCTCGGTGGAAACCGCCGGTACCCCTGCAGCCAACAACGTGAATCTTCTTGTGGAAACGGTTGTTCTTAACTACATGGCGCTGCATGGAGAGCAGAACCTGTTTGGAACAGCGAACTACTTCCCAAGCCATGGGCTTGGCAATGCAGCCTTGATGGACAGCCTGATTGCCTTCGATCCCATCGCACCCGGCGGACAAATCGGGCCACCGTTGCCAAACACCTGCCCGGTGACCTGAACCGTTGTAATAGCATAAAACAAGGCCGGATTCCCCAGGGAATCCGGCCTTTTTCTTTTACCCGTACCGACGACTAGTTGGTCACGGGAAATCCACGATCACGCATCAAGGCATCCACTGAGGGATCCCTGCCGCGGAAGGCCCGATAGGCCTCTTCCGGATCCATCGAGTTCTGCTCTTCGAACAGGTACTTCACCAGCTTGGCAGCCAGGTCCTTGTCGTAGAACCCGCCCGGCGCCTCGGCAAAAGCCTCGGCAGCATCTGCGGTCAACACCTCGGCCCACATGTAGCTGTAATAGCCGGCTGAATAGGCCTCACCGGAAAATACATGGCTGAAGTGGGGTGTGCGGTGGCGCATGACGATCTCTTCGGGCATACCCAGTTCGGCAAGGGTCTGCTTCTCAAAGGCATCCGGGTCGATGTCCTTGGGATCGGTGGTGTGGAACTTCAGATCCACCAGGGCCGAGGCCAGGTATTCGGCGGTACTGAAGCCGGAATTGAAGGTGGCCGCCTTCTTGATCTTGGCCACCAGTTCGGCTGGGATGGATTCGCCAGTCTTGTAGTGCACCAGGTACTTGTCAGTGACCGCGTCGGTGGACAGCCAGCGCTCAAGCAACTGGGACTGGAATTCCACCACGTCCCAGACACTGCCGTTGAGTCCGGGGTAGACGGACTTGGAGGACAGGGCCTGCAGGGCATGACCAAACTCGTGGAAGAGTGTCGTCGCATCATCCCAGGAAATCAGCACCGGTTCGCCGGGCGCACCCTGGATGAAGTTGGAGTTGTTGGACGCCAGCACAGTGTGCTCACCGTCCAGCATGTCATGCTCGCGATAGGCATTGGCCCAGGCGCCGGAGCGCTTGCCGGTGCGGGCATAGGGATCCAGGTACCACAGACCTACATGCTTGCCGCTGCTGCGATCGGTGACCTCCCAGACTCGCATGTCAGCTTGATAGACGGGCACCGAGCCATCGGCAACCGGTGTGAATTGGAAGTTGAACAGCTCGCCGGCCACGTAGAACATTGCCTCGCGCAGCTTGTCCAGCTGCAGGTACTGCTTGACCTGGTCGGAATCCAGGTCGTACTTGTCCTTGCGTACCTTCTCCGCGTAATAGCGGTAATCCCAGGGGGCGATCTTGATCTTGGCACCCTCAGCCTCAGCGATGGCCTGCATGTCCGCCACTTCTTCTTTCACCCGGGCGACAGCGGCGGGCCAGACATTAATCAGCAGGGCCATGGCCCGCTCCGGAGTCTTGGCCATGCGATTCTGCAACTGCCACTGGGCGTAATTATCGTAGCCCAGCAAGGCCACGCGCTCGTCACGCAGCTTCAGGATCTCGGCGATAATGGCGTTATTGTCGTAGGCATCACCGTTGTCGCCACGACTGTAGTAGGTGCGCCAGACTGCCTCGCGCAGGTCCCGCTGATCCGAGTAGGTCAGGAAGGGGTCCATGGAGGAGCGGGTATTGGTAATGGCGTACTCACCCTCGTGGTCCCGCTCCCTGGCTGCGGCGGCCGCGGCGGAGACGATGGACTCGGGCAGGCCACCCAGTTGGTCGGCCTTCAGGTAGGTGACGTAGCCCTCTTCGTCGGCCAGCACGTTGTTTGAGAAGGTGGTCTGCAACTCGGCCAGCCGCTGGTTGATGGCGGCGTAACGGTCCCTGGACTCGCCCTGCAGGGTGGCACCCTGGCTGGCAAATCCGTCATAGGTCAACCACACCAGGCGCTGCTGGGGGCCCGACAGGGTCTTGTTCTCCTCGCCCTCGTAGACCGCCTGGATACGGGCGAACAACTTGTCGTTCTGCGTGACCTTGGAGAAATGACCGGCCAGTACCGGGGCCATCTCCTGCTGCACAGCCCGGACATCCGGGGTTGACAGATTGGCGGTCCAGATACCGTAGTAGGTGAACACCCTTCCCAGGACCTGCCCGGCACGCTCCATGGCGACAATGGTATTTTCAAAGGTGGCCGGTTCCGGATTGCTGGCAATGGCGTCGATCTCTGCCAGGTGGTCAGCCATGGCCGTTTCCAGGGCGGGCTTGAGCTGGGCCAGGTCCATCTTGTCAAAGGCGGGCACACCACCGTAGGGGCCTGTCCATGGAGCCAGCAGGGTGTTTGCCGTGTCGGCGGTTTCGGTGATGGCGACATCCCCGGTCATGGGTTTGGATGACTCGGAGCATGCGCCCAGGGAGGCAAGCACGGCGGCGCCGGCAAGCAGGGCAAGTTTCGTTCGCATGGTATTACAGCCTTGGTAGATACAGTGAAAAACAGAAAGCTAACCGGGGATTGTAATCCCTGGGCCATCGGCTTGGCATAGGTAACCTGCACAATGGCCAACCGTGGACCCAATCCAGGCCCAGCCGGTCAAGCTGCGGTTTACAGGATTATTTGACCTTTGGGACACAAAAAGTTCCTCCCGTAGCCGGAACAAACCCTCGAACCAAGCTCCGCCCCGCTGCCGCCGCTGGATGAACAAGAGATCGTCGCCACAGGGCACTGCGTTCAGACTCGTCCCCTGTTACTGCCGATACAATTTGTTACAGACTGGCGCAGCGCGCCGTGGCATGCTCACGGCACATAAACATCACCCGGAGTATTCCATGCGCGCTGCTTTTGGAGCCCTGCTTGCTCTCAGTCTCTCATTTACATCTGCCAACGCCGCAGATCTCCTGGACCAGGACTTCCGCCGCCTTGCCGGTGACGAAGTCGTCAACCTGGGCCAAGCCTATGCAGGCAAAGTCGTGCTGGTGGTAAATACCGCGTCGAAGTGCGGCAATACACCCCAGTACGAAGGCCTGGAGAAACTCTACCAGGAGTACGAAGACGCAGGCCTGGTTGTGCTGGGCTTCCCGTCCAACGACTTTATGGGTCAGGAGCCTGGAACAGAAAAGGAAATTCAGGAATTTTGCCGCCTCACTTACAGCGTCAAGTTCCCGATGTTTGAGAAGGTGTCAGTCAAAGAAGGCAATGCACATCCCTTTTACGACCAACTGGCTGCAGAATCCGGCACCTACCCAAGCTGGAATTTCCACAAGTACCTGATTGGCAGAGACGGCAAGCTAATCGCCCAGTTCAGCCCAAGAACAAAACCCTACGACGAGCAGTTGCTCAGCAGCATCAAGACCGCACTGAACAACTAGCCGGATCTGGCAGTTGGCCTTGAGCCGGACTCCGGCTCAAGGCTCCAGAAGAAGGCCAGAGCCAGGCAATTTCTTGTTGCACAAAGGGATTATTGCGGTTCGACCCTGATCTGAGTAGGCAGGGTACCGGAGCTGTAATACATAGTGACGAGATCACAGGTTTGCTATCTAATAAGACTCCCGGCCACCTCGGTGGCCCAGCGTTCCCGCGCACCGGAGGTCCCATGAGCCAGGTAGACAATTCAAACCCAATCCCCATGATTATAGTGGCGGCAGTGGTCATTGCCGGCGCGCTCTGGTTCTTCAAAGGCAGTCTCTTTCCGGCGGACCAAGCGGTTGATGGGCAGCCTGTAAGCCAGGAGGTGCCGGCCATCCAGGAAGAAACCCCACTGGCCGGTCCCATCAAGCGGCCGGTTCACCAGATGCCCGCCGAGGAAACGAAAGACGATCAGGTAATCGAAGAACCCCTGCCCCCGCTGGACGAAAGCGACGATGCAATCTTCAAAGCCCTGACGGACACCTTCGGCCCGAGCCTCGCACCTGTGCTGGCCGAGAACCACCTGATCGACAAGATCGTAGCCACCGTGGACAACCTGTTTGGCGCTCACCTGGCAGACACAGTCCGACCGGTTGGCCAACTCCCGGACCAGTTCAAGGTGACGCCAGGCGATGACGATGAGCACTTTATCCTGGACCCCGAGAACTATCGGCGTTACGACGCCATGGTGAACCTGGCCACCGGGGCCGATCCGGCCAGGGTCGCGTCCCTGTACCGGCGCTTCTACCCCCTGTTCCAGGAATCCTATTCCCGACTGGGCTACCCGGACAGCTACTTCAACGACCGGGTTGTGGAGCTGATTGATCACCTGCTGGCAACGCCGGATGTGAAAGACCCTATCGTCCTGCTGCGGCCCCACGTGCTGTATACCTTCGCGGACCCGAAACTCGAAGCCCTTTCCAGTGGCCAGAAATTATTGATCCGGATGGGTGGCTTTCACACCGTCACCATCAAGGCCTACCTCAGGAAACTGCGAGGTCAGATCACCGCGGCGCGGGCTGACTAGCCGTTGCAGAATAGCGGGGTCGAACCGGAATAGCGGCGTCGAACCGAGTATTCATTGCGGCTCGACCTCATCTCTCTCCTCGTAGGGCGCACTCCGTGCACCGACCAGGACTTTCCGTAGGGTGCACTCCGTGCACCGACCAGGACTTTCCGTAGGGTGCACTCCGTGCACCGACCAGGACTTTCCG
>Ga0316188_10001302_pt1 | contig 11759 bp, 10 predicted proteins | sample Phiworburrow1_MG_FD_204933 | JGI IMG/M metagenome (GOLD analysis project Ga0316188, IMG submission 204933) | Coastal sediment microbial communities from Maine, United States - Phippsburg worm burrow 1 | ecosystem: Environmental > Aquatic > Marine > Coastal > Sediment | place: USA: Maine... | reverse complement strand
AACCTTGGTCTTCCAGCACATTTGACAAACCTCCATCAAGGATTAAGGGATAATTGATCTGATAAAGATTGATCATGGTCTTTATTCTTTTACCTTCACTTCAGTGCTCCATCCATCATATTGTGAATTATATGAAGCACATAGCACTTTTAACATAGTGGTCAGCTTATAAATGGAATATGGACTGATAGAATCGTTTCTTGAGATCTGAAGCTCATAAGGGTATTTTTTGTTTTCTTTTTTATACCCGATAGAGTCCAGTGAAAATTTTAGTCTTTTCAATTGTTCTCCTACGGTAGTTCGCTTTTTTAAACTATTAAAGTAAATCCAGTGTTTTACTTTTCTTAGGCCCTGTAGGTCATCACCTTGTAGAACAAGATCGTATAAATATTTCTGATCGATCAGATATTCAAAAGAAAAATTTTTTGGATAGAGATAATCATAATAGTACCCCCATGATTTATCAGGATCTATTTTAATGAATGTTTCAGAACTGTTAAAGTTTTCGCCAATGACATTTTTTAAATTATCTCTTAAGCCCAAGGTGTCTTTTACATAAAAAACATCAAAACCCATGCCTTGATAAGTAATGATGCCCACCAGGCGATTTTGGGTGGTTCTGTCAACGACGGCTGAAGTTGAATCAGAAAAGGCAAACAATTCGGCAAGACCTTCTTCGGTAGGGAATCCGTTTTTTAAGCTCGACTGGTAACGGGTGCCAATGATCAACAGATTTTTATAATTAGGTTTGGAAATGTCAACACTAAGGTCAAGGCTGATTGACATGACCCCCTTATCTTTCATGGTTACATATTCTATCCAGTCTTCCTGAGCCTGCAAATTAGAAAATGCAAGAATAAAAAGGCCTGGGATAAGGAGGTAACACTTTGTAAAATGAAGGGATAATGATTTCAATATTAACAAATTAAAATGTGACAATTATCAGTAGTAAGCTAATAAAATAAGTATAACTTTGAGTATGAATCTTAAATTAACCAAAGTGATGAACAGCATAAAGATATTATTATTCTTGGTTTTTTTCACCTTTTTTGCATATTCACAAGATAAAAAGAATCAAAAAATAGAACCCGTTGGAGATTTGTTTGAAGTTACCATTTACTATGATGACGGAACCATTATGCAACATGGATTCCTTACCAAAGAAAGTGAGCTACACGCTTCATGGGAGAGTTATTATGCCAATGGAAACAGGAAGTGCATTGCTTTTTATGACCATGGGAAGAAGGTAGGCACTTGGTATTACTGGTTTATGGACAAAAAAACCAAGGTGGATTATGAAAATAATAAGATTGTAAAGGTTGAAGAAATAGATCTGGAATGAGTATAAATTTGTTTACCTGAAATCATATTGTTTCACCAGGTAAACATAAACGGGGAAATGATCGCTAAATCCTCCGGCATACCGGTTGTTTTCAAAACTTCTGTAAGGGTAACCTTTATATTTTCCGGTTTGTGTGGTCAAAAATGCAGGGTTGTAAATGCCCGCTTTAAAAAATGAAAGACCTTCATATGATTGACCGTCTCCCAGCAAACTATTACTGACAATCACCTGATCAAATAAGTTTAAACCATCTCTGTAAGCGAGGGTGTTGAGCCCTTTTTTAAACATGCCCTCCATAGGATTGAAAAGCTGCATGCCCTCTTTTTCAGACCGCTCAGTACTTTGCAATAAGCCCTCTTTAATGCTTTTGTTTATAGGGTCATCATTAAAATCACCCATAATGACCACTTTGGCATGGGGCTGGTCTGCATAAATTCTGCCGATGATCTTTCTGACCATAAATGCCGCTTTCATTCTTTTAGGCTCACTTCGTTCTCTTCCTCCCCGCCTTGATGGCCAATGGTTCACCAAAACATGAATCACTTCATCATCCATAATTCCACTAACCCAAAGGAGGTCTCTGGTATATATTCTTTCTCCTTTTTCGTCCCAAAGCTTTAGTTCAATTTTTTCCTGGTGGATCGGCGAGAATAGCTCCTGCCGGTATAGTAAGGCCACGTCAATTCCACGTCTGTCGGGGGAATCGAAATGGATGATTTGATATTGCTGATCCCTTAGAGATTCGGATTTGATCAGATCGTCAAGCACCCTGAAGTTTTCAATTTCGGCCAGACCTATAAGGGCAGGACTTGAGTTGGACAGGTCGGCACCCAGTTTCTCAAGCACAGAGGCAATGTTTTCAATTTTATGATGGTAGTTTGCAGCGGTGTAATTGTTTTTTCCGTCCCGTGTAAAGTCTTCATCGATGGTATCTGGATCGTCAATCGTGTCGAACAGATTTTCAACATTATAAAAAGCAACCGTTCTTATGACATACCTGCTGTGTTGACAGTAAGTGGATATACCAATGAAAAACAAAGCGAATAAGAGTGGTATGTGAAGTTTCCGGACCAAATCAGGCGCATAAGTTTGGGTTTCATTTGGTGCCTGACAGGATGAAAGGTCATCATCATTTTGAATTTGTTTTTTCTGGTGTTTACCTGATCGATCTTAGCACATCAATTAGATGTCAGTTAATTTTAGATTGAGCCGGAATGACATTCAGAATATTTCTTGTAGCGTATTTTTTATTGCTAAACAGAATTGAAGGACAAACCCAATATGCCGTTAAAGGAAGGATCATTAATCAGATAAGCCTGAGGTATTTGGAGAAAGTCTCCGTAAAAAGCATATCCGATAATGCCGAAGTTTTTTCTGATGAAGCGGGCTATTTTTCGATCACAATTTTTTCCAACCAGGCAGCTGTTCTGTTATTTTCCTTAGCAGGATATCAGCCGTTGAAGATGCCCGTAAAATTTCCTGAAAATGAAAAGGTTGTTACCCTTGGAGCGGTCAGATTAACACCCGAATCGGATGAAAATAGCAGAGATCAATGGGTAGAATTGAGTCAGGAGGATTTGGAAGAAGATCAAGAGGAATCCAATCAAATCACCGGCATATTAGGAGCCTCAAAGAGTCTTTTTTCCCGAACCGCAGCGTTTGATTTTGGAATGACATTTTTCAAACCAAGAAATTTGGGAACAGAGTTCAACACGGTGATGCTAAACGGTGTAAAAATGAACAAAATGTTCAACAACCGCCCCGAATGGAGCAATTGGGGCGGGCTCAATGACGGATTAAGGCAGCAGGTGGTTTATCCTTATTTAGGCAGCTCACCCTATGATTTAGGCAGTTTATCTTCAAGCATCAATATGATCTCCAGGGCAGAAGCGTATACCAAAGGCCTCAAAATATCGTACGCAGCTTCGAACAAAAATTATTTGGGGCGATTAATGGCAACTTATTCAAGCGGCCTGTTAAGAAAAGGATGGACCTGTACATTTTCTGCCTCCTTAAGATTTGGTGATGAAGGGGTTCGTTCGGGAACCAGTTATAAGGCCTGGTCTGCGATGGCCTCAGTGGATAAAAAAATGGGCACGAATCAATCCTTGAATGCCACATTTATTTATGCATTCAATGAAAGGGGAAAATCATCTCCCATCACTCAGGAGGTTTATGATTTGAAAGGGACCAGGTATAATTCTTATTGGGGTTTTCAAGCCGGGGAAAAGAGAAATTCACGGATCAAAGGAATAGCAGAGCCCATTTTTCAACTCAACCACGAGGTTAAAATAAATGCGGGAACCACTCTTCACAATCATCTTACCTATCAATTCGGACACGCGGGTTCAAGCAGATTAGATTACGGAGGAGGGCGCTGGATTGAAAACGGCCAAAGTATCGTGGGTGGGGGAAGTAACCCTGAGCCCACGTATTATCAAAAATTACCGAGCTATTTTTTGAGGGATGCTGATCAGCCAGACTATACAGGGGCCTATTTGGCAGAAAAGGAGTTTTTAACGAATGGACAAATTCAATGGGAAAACCTGTATGAGGCCAATCAACAGCATTCGATAAGCGGCAATTCTGTTTATGTTTTATATGAAGACAGACACAACGATACATTTTTGTCTCTGAATTCTGGGATACACAAAAGGCTGAATACGAAATTCACTATAGATGCTTCACTTTCAATGGCCTTTCTCAGGTCAGAGAATTATGCCTATATGCTTGATTTGCTTGGAGGGAACGGTTTCCTGGATGCGGATACCTACGCTGACAGCTGGACCGAAGCACAAAGTAATCTTCTTACGATGAACAGGATCGTCAATACAAATGAAAAGTTTAAGTACAACTATGCGTTGAACGCAAGCCAGTGGAGGGGATTTATCAGTAGTAATTATGTGTCGAGAAGAGCAGAAGCATTTTTGGCATTTGGCATTAACGGGAGCACCTACCAGAGAACTGGTCATTATGAAAACGGAGCTTTTCCGGGAAAAGCGTCTTTAGGGAAAAGTGAGAAAATGAGCTTTAACGCTATGGGGTTAAAATCGGGATTTACCTATAAATTAAGCGGGAGACACATTTTTTATGTAAATGCTAATTATTTGGAAACTCCACCTGCAATGCAAAATGTATTTTCCAATGTCCGACAGAATAATGAGATGGTTTTAGGGATCGAGAAAGAAAAAGCCATGGCAATCGATGGAAGTTACCTGTTCAGACACCCGGCAGCTACTGTTCATATGACCATGTATTTTGTGCAGTTGACGGATCAATCCAAGATATCATTTTATTATGCTGACGGACTGACTGGTCTTGAAAATTCAAACACCACCGCCTATGTGCAAGAGATCCTTACGGGAATTGATAAAAATAACCTGGGATTGGAACTAAGCGTCGAAGCCCCCCTGTTGATCAATTTTAAGGTAAAAGGAGTAGCGGCGATAGGCAGATCCGTTTATTCAAATGATCCTGAACTCTATCTGACCTCAGATGATTTTGAAAATCCAATAGCGTATGGGGTTTCTCATATAAAAAACTATTTTGTGGCAGGTGGCCCTCAACAGGCCTACTCTTTGGGTTTTGAGTATTCAAGCCCCAGTTATTGGTGGTTTGGTTTAAGTTTTAATCATTTTCAACGGGCTCCTATTGACATAGCTCCGATAAACAGAACTAAAAACTTTTATTTGGACCCTGATGGCCTGCCTTTCAATGCATATGATCCCGAAGTGGCAAAGACTCTTTTAAAACAAGAAGTCATAGCGCCCTATTCCATTGTCAATCTGTTTGGAGGAAAATCATGGAGGATCAATAATACCTATGCGGGCTTTTTTGTATCCATAAACAATCTTACCAATACTTTTTACAAGACAGGAGGGTTTGAACAGGCGAGAAACGCCAATTACCTCACCCTGCTCGAAGACAAAAGCAGGGGCAAACCTTTGTTCGGACCCAAATACTGGTTTGGATATGGGACCACATTTTTTACCTCATTTTATGTTAGAATCTAAAGAAAAAAAATCAAGGGTATGCATTTCCCGTATGATGCCATTTATGATCATGGCCATGATTTACAGCTGCATTCCCAAAAGTGAATTTGACTTGCCGGTGATACTGCCCATCGAGACAGAAATTTCGGCTAATTCAGACATTAAGGCCGCCATAAACGCACTGATACAATCAGAGGAGAAGATCCATACCTTTAGTCAAAATGATCAGGCTGTGATCAAAGGATTCGTAGTATCCAGTGATGAGGCAGGGAATTTTTATAAGGTGATGATCGTGCAAGATGATGTGGAGGATCCGGATCGAGGAATTGCCTTGCTCATCGACATGAAATCCTATTATACCAAATATAATTTTGGCAGAAAAATATATATAAAATTATCAGGACTTAGCATCAAAGAAGAAAAAGGGCAATATCTGATCGGGTTGTTGGATGGAAATGAATTGACCGATATTCCCCATGCCTTATTGGATCATTTTGTTATCAGGTCACAGATCACTGAAGAAATTTTACCAAGAAAAATACAGTTAGAGGACATTTCTGATGAAATGATCAACACCTATGTTGAATTAACGAACCTTCAGTTTTCCAGGGATGCTTTGGGTAAAACCTATGCAAGTGAAAGCTTTGACCGATACAACGGAGAGCGGATCATCGAACAGTGCGATAACCTTGTAAAAAGCTTTCTGTACACGAGTACTTTTTCAGATTTCAGATCGAATCTGCTGCCTGAAGGAAGATTTCATATGCAGGCTGTGCTTACCAATGACTATTATACCGATCAAATGATTTTGGTTTTGAACGACCCGAGTTTTTTGATTCCTGATGATTCGGCCAGGTGCGACCTTCATTTTTATGACTGTGAGAACAAGGACGAAGGGGGCAACAAGATCTTGTATTTTGAGGATTTTGAAGGGTTCAAATCAACTTCAGACATTGAAGATCATGGATGGATAAACATAAATGTAAATTTAGGGAATGGTAAGTTCAAAAAAAGAAGTGCTGACGAAAATTCATTTTTGCAAGTATCTGCCTATAATTCGGGAGAAAATGTGATGGATGTATGGCTGATAAGCCCCAAAATAGATTTGGATGCTACAGAAAATGAACGACTAACGTTTAAGACCAGAGCCACTTTTGAGGAAGGAAGAATTTTGACTGCTTTGATTAGCCATGACTTTAAAGGAAAAGTTGAAGACGCCACCTGGGCACCATTGGACGTTCATATTTCTGACGGAACGAGAGATGGCAGCAACAAGCAATTTACCAGTTCAGGAGAGATTTCTTTGGAATGTTTAAGCGGGACAATACATCTTGCCTACAGATATTTAGGATCGGATCCGGGGGTTTCTACGACCTATGACCTCGACAACATCCTGATTGTAGGGACCGACTGACCACCATGGTGATTAAAATGGACAAGAAGCAATCATTCCTTATCAATTTTAAAGTAAACAAATACCGGATAATGATCGCTGTATCCTCCCTGGAAGTATTTTCCTGTATAGGTCCTTTTTGGAGATCCTTTGTGTCTGCCCGATTTTTGAGTAAGAAAGGGAGCCACGTAAATATGAGCCCCTTCGTAGTTGAACCAGTTTGAATCAAGGAGTTCATGGTTCATCATGATCTGGTCAAACATGATCCATTTACCCTTATACTTGACCGATCCTTTTTTCTCTTTTTGAAAGCTTACCATTGGATTAAAAAAACCATCTGACAGGTATTTGCTCACGCTTTTGCTTAATGGGTCATCGTTAAAATCACCCATCACAATAATTTTTGATTGATGATCCTCAGCGTAGAGGTCAGTGATAATGAGACGAGCTAATTTGGCGGCCTGAATTCGTTTATGATCAGTTTTTTTTGTGCCGTCGGTGCGTGATGGCCAGTGATTCAAAAGGATTGACACCTGCTCACCAAATAATTTTCCCTTGATCAGAAGGATATCTCTTGTGGTGTCAAGTCCGTGGTCCTGATTCAGATCAACGGAAAAGACCTTAGTTTCTAAGAGGTCAAAATGATGTTTTTGAAACAGAAAAGCAATATGAATTCCCCTTTGATCTGAAGATTTGTGAAAAAAAAACTGATAGTCAAAAGGCTTCAGACTTTCGGTGTTGATCAAATCTTGTACACAGGATTCATTCTCAACTTCACAAACACCCAGAAAAACAGGGGGGACAGAGGATCTCCTTTCGCCTATTTTTGAAATGGCGAGGCCCAGATTGTTTATTTTTTCATCATACCTGATTTTGTCCCATTTAAAAATACCATCCGGGGTATAATCTTTATCTAAAGTAGACTCATTATTTTCGCAATCGAAAAGATTCTCCAGATTATAAAAAGCTATAGAAAAGATTTTGGGCATAAATATGTGTGACGGATCCTCCAAAATAGGAAAAATCAATAAGATAAATCTAAAAAGGATTGTAAATTTGTACCATGATAGAAAAAAGAGATTCAAATATTGAAAAGGTAGTTCTGGTGGGTGTAATAACCAAGGAACAGAATGAGATGAAGTCCAAAGAATATTTGGATGAATTGGAATTTCTCACTTTCACTGCTGGTGGAGAGGTGGTCAAAAGATTCACTCAAAGATTGGAATTTCCAAATCCAAAGACCTTTATAGGCATTGGTAAACTGGAAGAAGTAAAGGATTATATTGAAAATGCCGGTGCGGAAACAGTGATTTTTGACGATGAACTGAATCCAGCTCAATTGCGAAATATTGAAAAAATACTGGATTGCAAAGTACTTGACAGAACCAATTTAATACTGGATATCTTTGCCCAGAGGGCTCAAACGTCTTATGCTCATACTCAGGTGGAACTGGCCCAATGTCAATATTTATTGCCTCGACTTACAAGGATGTGGACCCACCTGGAGCGTCAAAAGGGAGGGATTGGATTACGTGGTCCGGGAGAAACAGAAATAGAAACTGACAGAAGGATCATCAGGGATAAAATATCTTTGCTAAAGACCAAACTTAAAAAAATTGACCAGCAAATGTCGGTACAGAGAATGAATCGGGGTAAAATGGTCAGGGTTGCTCTTGTAGGCTATACAAACGTTGGAAAGTCGACTTTAATGAACGTCGTAAGTAAAAGTGAAGTATTTGCTGAAAATAAATTGTTTGCCACCCTGGATACGACCGTCAGAAAAGTGGTCATCAGAAATATTCCGTTCTTACTTACGGATACGGTAGGGTTTATACGAAAATTACCCACTCAACTGGTAGAGTCATTTAAATCAACGCTGGATGAAGTAAGAGAAGCAGACTTATTATTGCACATTGTGGATATTTCACATCCCAATTTTGAGGATCATATTGAATCAGTAAATAAGATCATTGCTGAAATTTCACCTGAAGGGGAAAAATTAGACAAACCCATGATCATGGTATTCAATAAAATTGATGCCTATGCTCATGAGACCATCGATGAGGACGATTTGACAACTGAAAAATCAAAAAGGCACTATACCCTTGATGAATTGAAAAAGTCATGGTATGCTAAAATCGGGAATCGCTGTGTTTTTATTTCTGCCTTAAACAAGGAAAATATGGAAGAATTTAAATCAATGGTTTTTGAAGAGGTGAAAAAGATCCATATGACAAGATTTCCATATAATGATTTTTTATACCAGGAGTATGAAGAGAACAACTAATCTACTTTAAGGTCATCTTCATTTTCATTAATACCGTGACGCTTTGCCCGTATCTTCCACAGATTTCGCGCCAGTGCTTGTAAATCTTCATCGCCGTCACTTTCATCGACGATCTCAAAACCCAATAAAGTTTCAATGATATCTTCCTGAGATACGATGCCACTTACAGAACCGAATTCGTCAACAACAAGCGCGATATGTTCTTGTTTGTTAATCAACTGGTCAAACAGTTTTTTAATTGGAGTGTCTCTACCGGTAACATATATTTCTCTTGAAATACTCTTTAATTGCTGGTCTCCTTTTCCATCAATGATGGATTCAAATAATTCATCTTTCAGAAAATAACCGGAAATATCATCAGAGGAGTCTCTAAACATTGGAATCCTCGAAAATTTCAATTTGGGATTCAGATCATAAAACTCCCTGATCTTCATTTGTTCGGGAGCCGTTTTCAGCACCGTCCTGGGAGTCATGATATCTTTTACCGCCATTTTTTTAAAATCAATGATGTTCTTGATCACCAAGCTTTCCGATTCCTGAAAAACCCCTTCCTCCCGGGCTATATCAGCCATGGCATGGAAATCTTCGCGGCTTACATTGATATTATGTGTGTTTTTACCTACGATTCTTGTCGTAAGTTCCAGCAACCATAAGACACCTGTGAATTTTAGAGGAAACATCAGAAGCACAATCGCCTTGGTCGAAAAATTCGCAAGATTTTTCCAATAATTGGCACCAATTGATTTAGGAATGATTTCTGATAATACCAATATCAAAAATGTCATAATGGCTGACACAATTCCAACTGAGTTATTTCCGGACCCAAAAGTCTTTTCCGCTTGTACCCCGACTAAAATAGCTCCAACAGTGTGAGCAATGGTATTGATCGTTAAAATAGCAATTAAAGGATGGTCTATGTTTTCTTTAAGTTTCTTTAGGGTTTTGGCATAAGCTTTGCCCTCATTAATCTTTACCGTAACATAAGTAGGGGTAACGCTAAGCAATACTGCCTCAAGTATGGAACAGAGAAATGAAAAACAAATGGAAACAAGTCCATATACTATTAATAGGGTCATAAATCTTGATTTAGGCTAATGTAATAAAATTAACATTTAACACTAAATTTTAGATAAAAATGTATGTTTTTATACTTTTTCCAATAGACGATTCTCAACAAAATTAGTCAAGCGTTATATTAAGACCAAGCAGCCAATAAGACTGAAGATCATTATCAATTGAATCAAAAGTTGCATCAGGATCTGAGTCAAGGTAATAATTAAGTGCCTCCTGTTTGTTTTTTCTCAATCCAAAATCAAATCCTACACCAAGTGACTTCCAGAAGGTATAGCTAAATGAGTTTGTCCATGTGTAATTGGAATAATCTGAACCTTCATAACTCAAGAATACCGATAAGTTTGATTTAAGGTTTAATCCACCAAACGATCTGGTATAATCTGCCACCACTTTAGCACCAAAGGTAGAGTTATATTCTGCATCTCCACTGCTAAATACGATATTGTAGTTGGCAGGATGTATCACAACAACCAGATTGTCTATGGGCGTCCACGTACCCCCAACACCCAGATCCAAAAAGCCGGGATCGTTAAAATTATTTACCAGGGTTGACCTGTACTCCATTAAAGCAGAAACGGCAAAAGTCTTTGACACCTTATATCCATAGAGCGAGCTAAGACTGAATACATCAGTTGACACCTCAAAGTCATTGCTGTCCGTATTATCGTCTTTATTATCAAATTTTACCCAACCTATGTTGATATTTGTGGAATTCTTCCAAAAGTATTTATCTTCAATGCGGTCAGCATAGGCATTAATATTAATACCAAAATTTCCAACCGATGAATTCGGGGTCTCCTTTGAGTACCAGTTATTAAAGCCTGAAAGGCTGCCTCCTATAGTTCCGGTAGCCTTTAATCGCCATCCGGGAAGCGCATCGATCTGACCTTGAATGGCATCTGCTTTTCCTTTGAGCACATCAATGGAATCGTTTTTTTCTTTTTTTAAGGCCTGCAATTCTTCCTTGGTTTGTCCATTCAAAGAAACAAATCCCAGCACCAGTAACAGGGCAAATATTATTTTTTTCATTGGGGGAAGTAGGTTTAAATTTTTGTAAAAATAACCAATTTTAAAGAATAAAAGGAATTCCTATTTTTTCTTTTTATATAAGGGGACACTTGAACAGGCTTCACCAAACATCAGAGAAGAAACTTCAGGCAAAAGTCTTTTGGTCAGCAGGGCATAAGCCGATTGAGGAATTTGCCTGTCAGAACATCCTTTTATGATCACCGGAACGTTTTTGAACTGATCAATATCAATGGATTCAACGATATCCTGAAAAATCATATTTTCAAGAAGGTCGAGATCTCCAACGACAAATTTTTTGGCAAAAGGGGCAAGGGATGCACTGATCAATAAAAACGCCCAGGATGGAATAATGGCATCTGCAGAACAGGTCAGGGCAACATATTTTCCTGAATATTGTTCCCAAGGGTGATTTTTGACGACCTCCCTAAAATCCTGCTCTTTTAATATGAGTCCTTGGTACAACCATTTTTGGATGTCCAGAAGCACTCTTTCCTCTTTAGGAAAGTAATCCTCCAAATCAATGGTAACAAGCTTGCTATTCGCAACTCTATTTATTATTTCGCCCTCCATCAGTAAGTTTTAATTTAAAGAAAGCCTAATTCAAGTTTGGCTTCTTCGCTCATCATGTCTTGGGTCCATGTA
>Ga0316188_10001301_pt1 | contig 11761 bp, 4 predicted proteins | sample Phiworburrow1_MG_FD_204933 | JGI IMG/M metagenome (GOLD analysis project Ga0316188, IMG submission 204933) | Coastal sediment microbial communities from Maine, United States - Phippsburg worm burrow 1 | ecosystem: Environmental > Aquatic > Marine > Coastal > Sediment | place: USA: Maine... | reverse complement strand
CACGGTGTCTTTATGGAGACCAACCGCTCCTGGTCTATCGACGACAGCCGCAATAAATTTCAGTTTGGCTGTGAACTTGGCCGGGTGATAGAAAACGGTGAACTAAAAGGCCTGGTACGCAACCCGAACTACCGCGGCATATCCGCCACCTTCTGGCGCAACCTGGTCGCTGTCGGCAATGAAGAAAGCTTTCAGGTGCAAGGCGTCACCAACTGTGGCAAGGGTGAACCTAACCAGTCTATCTATGTCGGCCATGCTTCACCGACCTGTCGCTTCAGTGACGTCGATGTTTTTGGAGGAGCCGCCTGATGCAGAATTATTTTTATGAACTGAGCGACATACTGTTCAAACAGCTCCAGGGTGACGAACAGTTATTACTCAGCTTCGAAGGCGAAGATTCCGACTTCGTCCGGCTCAACAACAATAAGATCAGGCAGGCAGGCTGTGTCTCACAACGCAGTCTTTGCCTCGACCTGATCGAAGGCAAACGCCATGCAGAGGCCTGCGTCGAACTTGCCGGCGATAAAGAGCAGGATATAAAACAGCTTAGTGAAACCCTGATAAAACTGCGCGATCAGCGCGCGTTTTTACCTGACGATCCTTATCTTAGTTTTGCTACCAAGATAAACAACACTGAATATCACCACGATAAAGAAGTGATCGACAGCCACGAAGCCATCGAGCAGATTTTACAGGCCGGGATTGGTCTGGATCTGGTCGGTATCTTTGCCAACGGCAGCCAGTATGTCGGTTTCGCCAATTCGATGGGACAGCGCAACTGGCATAGCAGCGCGAATTTTAATTTCGACTGGAGCTGTTACCTGGCAGAAGATAAAGCTGTAAAAAGTAACTACGCCGGTTTTGACTGGCAGCAGGAGAAACTGGCCGCCAGGATTGAAAACTGTAAACAGCAGTTAGCGGTTCTGGCAAAACCAGTAAAAATCATCGAGCCAGGATCTTATCGCGCCTATCTCGCACCTTCTGCCGTCAAAGAGATTATGGGCATGTTGTCCTGGGGTGGTTTTGGCCTGAAAAGTCATCGCACGAAATCTACACCGCTGATCCAGATGATCGAGCAAGATCGCACCCTGGCCAGCACTGTCTCACTTCGAGAACATCATGCCCGCGGCCTCGCCCCTGCCTTTACCGGCAGCGGCTATATCAAACCGGAGCAGGTTCAACTAATCGAAAGCGGACGCTATAAGGACTGTCTAGTAAGCCCGCGCAGTGCCATGGAATACGGCACCGTGATCAATGCCGGCTCCGAGTACCCATGCGCATTAGACCTGGCCGCTGGCGACCTGCCCGATGAAAAAATATTAAGTGAATTAGGATCCGGCCTGTTTATAAACAATCTCTGGTATCTAAATTTTTCAGATCGAAATGCGTGCCAGTTAACCGGCATGACCCGCTTTGCCTGCTTCTGGGTCGAAGACGGTGAGATACAGGCGCCGATTAACGTAATGCGCTTTGATGACAGTGTCTATGATCTATTCGGTACAAACCTGCTGGAGCTGACATCCGAACGCGACCTTATGCTTGATTCAAGCACTTATGGCCAACGATCAAACAGCAGTATGGAGCTACCCGGCGCACTGGTTAAAGAGATGTGTTTTACCCTTTAATTCTCTGAGCATGAAGCTCTGGTAAAATCATGCGACTGACTGCTCCCGGCCAACAAGAGACCTTCGCTAATATCATCTAGATATAAAAAACGGCAGCCATAAAGACTGCCGCTGTTGTATTTTCAAATTAAACGTGGCCTGTCCCTAATTATTTAATTACCATTATCGAGCTAAAGCGATGGGGTCAAGCGTCAGACTGATTACGTAGCCTGGGTCACCGTTGCCAGCTGAAAGTGGTGTTAGATTGCTCTGTATATAACCACCAGTTCCTCCTTTTCCACCAGAGCCACCGCCACCGCCACCGGCTATTTGCGTATTTGTGGTTAGTGCAGCAGCACCCGTTCCACCAGAGCCGCCAGCTACGGTCTCTGTACCCAATACAGGTGCAACTGGCGAAGCCATTATGATAATGCCACCGCCACCGCCGCCGCCGTTACCGGCGTAGGTCGTACTACTGGAACCATTACCCCCGCTCACATCTATTTCGCCACCAACATTCTGAACACCGCCGAAGCGTGCGGCGAGAACGACGATGCCACCACCACCACCGCCTATACCACCAAGGGCATCGCCACCAGCGTCATCGCCATCCTCACCTCGCGCCACAATTGTTCCTCCGTTATTATTAAGGATATTGACGAGGGCATATATTTTCACCAGGCCACCCGCTCTGCCGCCCACGCCCGTGCCTTTGTTAAAACCTGCGCCTGAGCCGCCGCCAAATTTAAATTTACCGAATGCGGTCGTAGCTACGGCTTTTTGGATGGCCAAACCGCCGCTCCCTCCCATAAGGTTTATAGCGCCCGGTTGTATCGATATATCGTTAGTTTCCCCCATAGAGGCAGGAGCTGGGGTATCACCGGGGTGGGCATAGGCTGGAAAAGCGTTCGTGGGAGAATCACCTGTATAGGCAATGCTACGAATACTACTACCTATTGCCGTGGCTGGCTGGACACGGAGTGTGCCAGCGTTAACAAATGAACCATTACAATATATTGTCGTCCCTGATGGCACGATCAGTGTACTGCCCGCATTCAAGATAATGTTGCCAAAGTATGGGTTTTCAGGTGGATTGCTAATCCAATTTACGGTTTCACCTCCAGCTAAAGTTAAATTGCCCGCACTTCCATCCCCTGAGAATACGGTGTCAAAGGTAGCGATGTTCGCAGCTATCCTGGTGTCATTGTCATTCACTTCTGACTTTATATTGTTCAGTTTGTCTGCAGTCAATGTGTCGCCAGTTGTGTAAGTATCTGTAATAGATCCCGCAAAACTGGACTGACTGTATGCGACTGTCGATATGGCTAATGCCAATAAGAATTTAGTTTTCATAGTATTTATCCTGAGTTATTATTTTAATTAGATAGTGCATTCACCGATCTTTGAAGTACCCAGTACACAATCAGTACTGGCAGGTGCCGTAGTGGTGGTGGTATCTCCACCGCCACCGCCACAGGCGGACAACAATAAACAACATAGCGGGATCAATAAGTAAAATATTGCTCTCCTAATAATCAAAACCATACCCTCCATTCGTCTTCGACGTATATTTAAAGTTATTCGAATTAATATTGTTGATAACTCACTGGCCTAGATTTCTGCATTAGCAAATGAAGGTAGGTAAGCAAATGAAATATACAGTAAGTATTTTATTAAACATAATTATAATATTAAGGATTGTTAATAGAGATATTTGTGATTAAGGCGCAACTACGACCGTCAGCTTTGGGTCGATAACGCCCTTACAGTGTTTAAGACTGAAATAGCAGTGTTTTAGAGCAATTCTGAGAATGTAAATAATTTCGACATAGGATGAGAGTTCGCTCAGGGTCGGTTACCGACCGTTGAGCAAGTCAGCAACACAAGGTCAATCCTATGGTCGTTTACCGGCCATCAACGGTCACTCAGCACCAACAAAAACGGCTCCCGAAGGAGCCGCCATTGATTATCTTTTATAAAGCTATAATTGCTTTCTCTAGCAACAACGATCAAACCGTTAAGACCTGAACCGAATAACCAGGCTGCTGAAGGGATGAGTACAGCGTTACATATTTCGTTGAGTAGTCAAACTACAGCCATCAAAAACTACTACTGGTGACTCTATGACAACCACTGCTAGCACAATTCTTGTTCTGTTCGACAGTGCCGTTTCTACCACCATTGTGATCACTTTGACTACTGAAATCACCCGCATGACAAGCAGCGCAGAAGGGTGCGTACTGGTTTGAAGGATAATTAAATGGAAGGCTTATGCTACTGCCGTGGCAGCCGCTACAGCCAGGATCAATTCTATGGTCACCAGGGTAGTTCCCTTGAGGATCATGGCTGAAGATGTCCGGTGCCCAACGGCCTGTTGTATGACACACGTCACACTGTACATTAGTACTCAGGTGACCGGATGGCTTCGATCTCGCGCCACCACCAGTGCTGTGACATTGGTCGCAGTTACCAGCAGTACTGGCATCATGCACCCAAGTGCCGCCTGTGAAGGTTGCAGTGGTATGGCAGGAGTTGCAATCCAGATCAGTCGCAAGGTGGGCGGGGTTGGTTTTGGCAGCCTTGCCTATCGCGGTAACACCGTCATGACAGGAGACACAATTGTTCACGATGCCGGTATGATCAAATACCGCGCCGGTGAAGCTAAGCGGGAGCCTGGTGGTATGGCAAATACCGCAATCCTGGCTTGTTGGTATATGGCTGCCTGATTTACCTGTGGCGAACGCACCATCATGGCAGGAGCGACAGTTATCCACGATGCCAGCATGATCAAAGGTCGCAGGGATAAAGCCTGTGGTCTGGTGGCAGTTACTGCAATCACCGTTGGTTGGCACATGGTCAGGTGGCGGCATTTTTCCTCGGGCAGTAGTACCATTGTGACATGAAGCACAGTTATCAACGATGCCCTGGTGATCAAACCTGGCATCGGCAAAGGCTGTAGGAATATGGCACACCGAGCAATCCTGGCTGGTCGGAATGTGTGCAGGGTTGGTCTTGGCATCTTTGCCGGTCGCCGCAATGCCATCGTGGCAGGAGGCACAGTTATCAACAATGCCGGTATGATTAAACACCGCGGTAGCAAACGTGCCAGGCACGTGACAGGCACTGCAATCCTCGTTGGTTACAACATGGCCAGTATGCTTACCAATCGCACCACCCGAACCACCGTCATGGCAGGTATCACACCTTTTACCTATAACTTCGGGACCGGTATGATCCACAAAAGCATCAGCGAAATTAGTGGTGTTATGGCATACCCCGCAATCCTGGGTTGTGTTTCGATGAATTGCCGTATTTGTTTCCCCTCTGGCTCCAGCCGTAACATGATTCACATTGCCATCATGACACGAGGCGCAATTATCGCTGATATCCGAGTGATTGAAAATTGAAGGTATGAAAGTATCGTTCGTGTGGCAAACGTCACAGTCCTGGCCAGTTGGCAAATGGCCTGGCGCTTTAAGGGCAAATGGATTATCAATAAATCGGCTGATATGACAACCTTCACAGCCATTGTTGGATTTTTGATGTTCGCCACCAGGGTTTAAAAATGTCGTCAGCGCAAAACCGCCTGTATTCGTGTCACTGTGACACGCGCTGCATTCAGCCTGTGCCGGGATATGATTAACCTTCTTAGGCAGTGCAATACCGGTGTTATGGCAGGATGCACAATCGCCGCCCACAATATTCGTGTTGTGTACAAAAGTGCCAGCGAATGTACTAAAGCCGTTGTTGTTAGCGTTGTGGCAGGAAGAACAGTTCTCCTGCGTCGCTATATGAGCCAAAGACTTGCCTATGCTGATATTACCGTCATGGCAGGCCAGGCAGTTGCTAGTATCTGTACTCGCGTGGTCAAACGTCGCGCCTGTAAAGCTAGTGGTGTTATGGCATACGTCACAATCCTGGTTAGCGGGAGTCGGTACGTGGTTTGGCAGTTTACCGACACTGATCACATTATTGTGGCAGGAGTCACAATTACCCACGAAAGAAGGGCCGGTATGATTAAAGGTGCCAGTGGTAAAGGTGCCCGGGGTGTGGCAAACACTGCAATCTTCAGTTGTCGGCATATGGTTGGGCGATTTACCGCTCGCATTAACACCATGACAGGACGCGCAATTGTCTACGATGTTGGTATGGTCGACGTATGCACCAGTGAAACTATCCGTGTTATGGCACGATCCACAATCGTCCGTGGTAGCAGGGTGGGCAGGTACCGCAGACGCTTTTCCGGGTGCGTTAATACTATTGTTATCATTGTGGCATGATTCACATGGTTGTACTGCTGGATCAACCAGGCTGTGATTAAAAACGCCTCCAAGGCTGAAAGTCACGATACTATGGCATACGCTGCAATCGACACTTGTTACCGGGTGGCCGGCTGACTGCCCCATCGCCGATCCTGTGCCATTAGCAACATGACAGGAATCACAGCCGTTGCCGATAACAGCAGGATCGGTGTGGTCGGGGTAGGCCGGTGAAAAACTGTCCGTGGTATGACAGGAACCACATTCAGAGCTGGTAACGATATGACCTTCACTCTTACCCTTGGACACCGTGTCGTTATGGCAACCTGAGCATACCCTGATAATACCAGAATGATCATAGCTGCCATCCGGTCTCAGTTCCAGAAAATGGCTGGTATTGTGGCAGTCATCGCATTCGGCGTTCGTCGGCGTATGAAATTCAGATTTACCGATGGCCAGGTCACCATTGTGGCATTCACTGCAATTTCCAAAAACTTCCTGGTGATCAACAGAGGCAACAATGGCAAAATCCAGAGGCGTATGACAGGTATGGCAGTTATTACTGGTGGCTGCGTGACTCGGTATTTTACCGATTGCCGTTACCGTATTGTGGCAAGAGACACAGTTATCAACAATGCCGGTATGATTAAACACCGCGGTGGTAAATGTGCCGGGTACGTGACAGGTACTGCAGTCCTCGTTGGTTACAACGTGGCCGGAATGCTTACCAATTGCGCCGCCCGCACCACCATCATGGCAGGAATCACAGCGTTTACTGACAACATCGGGGTCGGTATGATCAACAAAAGCGTCAGCGAAATTAACCGTGTTATGGCATGCGCTGCAATCCTGGTTAGTGCTCAGATGAATTGTTGTGGCCGGTGCCTCTCTGGCGCCAAGCAGAACATAATCGGGATTGCCATCATGACAGCTTTCACAGTTGTCACTAATGCCCGAGTGAACGAAGCCCTGTGCTGGCTTGAACGGAGCAGAGGTAATGTGACACACACTACAATCCTGCTGCGTCGGTAGATGTCTGCCAGATTTTCCAGTAGTGATCGCATTGTTGTGACAGGATTCACAGTTATCAACAACACCGGCATGATCATAGCTGCCAGACTTAAAGGTACCCGGGGAGTGACAGACACTGCAATCCTCAGCTGTTTGCATGTGGTTGAATGGTTTACCGCTAGCTTCCCCGGCAATACCAGTGTGGCAACCGGATGATGCGCAATTGTCTACGATACCGGTATGATCAAACACCGCTCCGAAAAAGCCACTGGTGGTATGACAGATACTGCAATCCTGATTTGTTGGTACATGGCTGTCTGATTTACCTCCGGCGAACACACCATCATGGCATGAACTGCAGTTATTCACGATGCCAGCATGATCAAAGGTCGCGGGCACAAACCCCGTGGTCTGGTGGCAGCTACTGCAATCATCGTTGGTTGGCACATGGTTAGGTGGCGGAATTTTTCCCCTGGCGGTTGCACCGTTGTGGCAGGAGGCACAGTTATCAACGATGCCCTGGTGATCAAACCTGGCATCAGCAAACGCTGTAGGAATATGGCACGTCGAGCAATCATCGCTGGTTGGAATGTGAGCGGGATTGGTCTTGGCATTTTTGCCGGTTGCCGCAATGCCATCATGGCAGGAGGCACAGTTATCAACAATGCCGGTATGATTAAACACCGCGGTAGCAAACGTGCCGGGCACGTGACAGGCACTGCAATCTTCGTTTGTTGGCACGTGGGCAGGATTGATCTTGGCATTTTTGCCAGTCGCAGTCACCCCATCATGACAGGTGTTGCAGCTTTTACCGGTAACCTCGGGACCGCTATGATCCACAAAAGCGCCTGCGAAATCAGCGGTATTATGGCACGCCCCGCAATCCTGCACCGTGCTTTGATGAACTGGCGTAGTCGTTGCCCCCCTGGCTCCAGCCGCAACATTGTTCACATCGCCATCATGACACGAGGCACAATTACCGCTGATACCGGTGTGAGCAAAAATCGATGGTTTGAATGCAGTATTAGTGTGACAAACGTCACAGTCCTGTGCCACTGGCAAATGGCCTGGTCCCCGAACAGCAGCAGGATTATTGGGGATGAACTTACTAATATGACAACCTTCACAGCCACTGTTGATTTTTTTATGTTCACCAGTCAGATCTAAAAAGGTAGTCGAGGTAAAACCGCTACTAGTGGTGTCATTGTGACACAGGCTGCACGCATTCAGTGCCGGGATATGATTAAGACTCTTTCCTATGGCGCCAACCTGAACAAAATCGCGATTACCATTATGGCAGCTTTCACATTTGTCAGTGATGTCCGAGTGAGTGAAGCTTAGTGCTGGCTTGAAGGGGGCAGTGGTAACATGGCAGACGTTACAATTCTGCTCCGTCGGTAGATGTCTGCCAGACTTTCCAGTACTGATGTCACCATTATGGCAGGACTCGCAATTATCAGTAATACCAGAGTGATTGAACGTCGCACCAGCAAAGTCCATGGTGTTGAAATGGCATGCGTTGCAATCAAGGAGGGGATCAGTCTGTATGTGATTCGGCAGTTTACCCACACTGATTACATTGTTGTGGCACGAGTTGCAGCTTCCCTCAAAAGAAGCGCCGGTATGATCAAAGCTGCCGGTGGTAAAGGTGCCTGGGCTGTGGCAAACACTACAATCTTCAGAGGTCGGCATGTGGTTGAACGATTTGCCGCTAGCATTAACACCATGACAGGACGCGCAATCGTCCACGATGTTGCTATGATCGACGAATGCACCAGTGAAACTATCAGTGTTATGGCACGATCCACAATCGGAACTGGTTGCCGGGTGGGCAGGCACCGCAGATGCTTTTCCGGGCGCATTAATACTATTGCTATCATTGTGGCATGATTCACATGGCTGTACTGCTGGATCAACCAGGCTGTGGTCGAAGGTACCCCCGAGACTGAAAGTCTCGATGCTATGGCATACGCCGCAATCGACGTTTGTTACTGGATGACCTGCAGCTGGATCAGTCGCCTGGTCAGTTGCGGAAACACCATGACAGGAATCACAGCCATTACCGATAACGGCAGGGTCGGTATGGTCGGGATAGGCAGGTCGAAAACTGATAGTAGTATGACAGTAACCACATTCAGTGTTAGTAACTACATGGCCTTCGTCCTTACCTGTGGCTACAGCGCCAGTGTGGCAACTGGAACATACATTCGAAGCACCCGAATGATCAAAGCTTCCGTCCGGTTCCAGGTCCAAAAAGTGGATGGTATTGTGGCAGGTATCGCATTCGGCCTCTGTTTGCTCATGAAATTCAGATTTACCGATGGCCAATACATTATTATGGCATTCGCTGCAATTTCCAAAAACTTCCTGATGATCGACAAAGGGGGTAATGGCAAAGCCCAAAGGGGTATGGCAGGACTGGCACATATTACTGGTAGCGATGTGATCCGCCAGTTTAGGTGAAATCAATTCGCCGTTTACTTGACGGTTTACGCCGTTATGGCAATTCACACAATTTGACGACAAGCCAGGATGATTAAATGGGCCGGTCATACGTTCAGGAGCAATGGTGGCCAGGACAGACGTAATGGCACGTTGACTGGTAACTCCTTCAGCACTAACCACCAGTTGCACCATATAGACACCACGAACATCAGCGATAAAACTGGGCGTCGCTGTTGTGGCGCCTTGCAATTCGGCAAGACTGCCATCTGGTTTATAGGAGAAGGACCAGCTATAGCTCAAAGGTTGCGTAGATATGGCATACGATTTGCTATCAACCAGTGTAGCCATCTGACCCACTCTTACAGCAACTATGGGTGCAGGTATGGCTGCAATGTCAATATAATTTTCTGTTATAGGCGTTGACGTTGGTGTTATTGGTACTATTGGTGTTATAGCTTGATCTTCTGATCCACCTCCTCCACCGCACCCCGCGACAAAGACAACCAACATACAGGTGAATAAGTAGACAAGCAGTGTTCTACAGGTTTTTTGAGTCACCATAATAACCATCGCGGGTGTAATAGATAGAGTTACACAGCAAGTATTGCCTTGCTGCTTATTTTTCGGATTTGATTTGTATTTCTTTTTCAACCACGAGAACCATGGCTGACATTTAGGTACGGTAAGCACGTTGCGCTTAAAGTTGGAGGTAATAATATACTATTTACATGAAAGTCTGTCGATTTTTCGACAAAAGGACAATATAAGTCGAAGGTATTGAAGAACTATCAACAATAGTTATGGAAGAACTTGGATCAGGTTTAATAAAGAAAGCAGGAAAGGTTGTTGTTGAAGGAGCAGAGAGTAGCGAAGCTGGAAGCAGAAGTTGTAAACTCATGGCATTATTAAATACCTGATGCCTTTCCTGCTGCGGCTTTTTATCTGGGCTGTTAAGTGAAATACTATGGGTGAGTAAAAAACTAATGACAGTCCGTTCAGGGTCGGTTACTGACCGTTGAGCAAGTCATTAAGACCAAGACAATCCATTGGTCGCTTACCAGCCAAAAGACGACATTCCCCCTGATTACAGGTAATGACTCAGATGTAGCAACTTCGGGCATTTCCATACAGAAATCGAGCATCTGAAGAATACATTTATTTGGGGGCCGGTAAATTGATATGGCTTTCCCATATATATACCCTACCCCATTTATTCAGTGTCACTCACTGCCTTGCCCAGTTTACCATTGGCTCAACCCATTCCTTGCGCGGACTATAGAAGGCTCCATGTCCCTTGCCCAGGCTTAATACAATCTCGTGACTTACCAAGTCTTCACCACCGGTTTCAAATAACGCAGAACACGAACCGAACTTGTCATCGCCCTCGTCGTAAATGGACAATATTCGACCGGTTAATTTGAGGTTGTATTCTGATATATCGCTCTCTCGACAACCGGCAAGAATGACGTAGTTAATTTGCTTGTTTGCCAGCAAAGACGAAACCACCGCAGTCATCCTGCCACCTTTCGAGTACCCGGATACGGTGATATTGCTCGCAGGAACACCTTTGTCGATCAGCGTCTTTACTTGCCCTGCGACCCTGGATGCGAACTCGTTGATATCAGTATCCTTCTGGCGCACTTCTGAGATCACGACCAGTCCGTCTTTTGAGAAAGCATTAAGCATACTTTCGTATTCATAGGCCCCATATTCCTTACTCTTGGCGGGAAGACCCTTCTTTTCGACGATATTCCCATGCATAAAAAAGAGATACTTGTCAGACTTGCTGACATCATCAGGTAGGGTATCAAGAATTACGCCAGCCTGGGCGCTGATTGCCGGAAGGCTGAAAGACAGGATGATGTAGATTGATTTCAGATACGGACATAATCTATTCACGTTATATTCTTCCTAAAACTCTTGTGTTGTTATTCCAGCCGCAAATGTCTCCCGCTTGTTAAACGCTTATAATTCCCTAACGGTTGGGTTCTTTACAGCATCCGTAGTTCTAGTCTTCTTGCTGAAGGAATTAGAGAGTAAGACGGTTAATATATATTTAAAACAGGGCAAGGAGAAAATCAATAGGGTGTAAAAAATAATTTTTTTGTCAGTGTCGGATATAAGTAGAAATACTTATTAGCCGGGAACAGTGACAATGGGTCGAAGATTACCGACCAGAAACTAGTCCGGGAACGACTGCTTATAGTACGGGTCCAGAAGTTAAATGAAATATTCTGTATGACCGTTTAGGGTCGGTTAGCGACCCTTGAGCCAGGCAATGAGAGTGAGTTACTTGAATGGTCGCTTACCGGCCAATAACGGTCATTGCCAATTCTAGATTTTGGCTGTATAAAACTTATATCTAGGAGATATACAGAACTGCATATCTCTGTTAGCAAAGAGTCGGTATAACTCCTTAAATCATGAAGTTTTGCGGAACTG
>Ga0316188_10001300_pt1 | contig 11764 bp, 9 predicted proteins | sample Phiworburrow1_MG_FD_204933 | JGI IMG/M metagenome (GOLD analysis project Ga0316188, IMG submission 204933) | Coastal sediment microbial communities from Maine, United States - Phippsburg worm burrow 1 | ecosystem: Environmental > Aquatic > Marine > Coastal > Sediment | place: USA: Maine... | reverse complement strand
ACGACACCACACCGGATCCGCCACCCGGTGGGGCGGCAGGGGGTGGCGTGGGGGTCGGCGTCACGACGGTCGTCTCGCCGGTCGACCCGCCCGACGACCCGCCCGACGACCCGCCCGACGACCCGCCGGACGACAGCACGGTCCAGGTGTAGGTGTCCGGTATGCCGTCTGTCTCACCGTCGGTCGCATACACCTCGAAGGTGTGAGTGCCGACCGCAGTCTGGTACGTGGTCCCGCTCACGCAGGACTCAATTGGCAACCCATCGAGTTCACAGACGAAGTCCACGCCTTCGACGGCCTCGAACACGAATGTCGCCGAGGTGACATAGGTCTGCGGTGCGGGCTTGGACGTGATCGTCACCGTCAGTTCGGGCGGCAGCACCGTCCACGTGTATTCGGTCGTTGGGCCGACTGTCACATCAGCGGTCGCGAACACGGTGAAGGTGTGCTCGCCGACCTCGAGGTCGGCGTACGTCTTCGGGCTCGTGCAGGACTCCACTCCGAGGCCGTCGAGCTCACAGGAGAAGTTCACGCCCGGCTCGACGACCGCGAACTCGAATGCCGCCGAGGTGGCATAGGTCAACGCGGCCGGCTTGGACGTGATCGTCACCGTCAGATCGGGCGGCAGCACCGTCCACGTGTAGACGGTCTTCAGACCGGCGGTCCCACCATCGGTCGCGAACACCGTGAAGGTGTGCTCGCCGACCTCGAGGTCGGCGTACGTCTTCGGGCTTGCGCAGGACTCCACTCCGAGCCCATCGAGCTCACAGAAGACCTTCACGTCCGGCCCGATCCAGATCGATGCGATGACGGGCGCGAACTCGAACGTCGCCGATGTGTCACTGGTCCCGTCTTCGGGCGCAGACGTGATCGTCACCATCAGCCTGGCGAGATCCGCTTCCGAATTGAGCCTCGTGACCATGGCCTTCTGGGCGGCGCACGATTCGGTGAAGACCGGATCGATGAAGAACCCTTCACCGGTGTCCGGGTTCACCACGACTTCGTTCTCGTGGAGGTACGAGATCACCGAGCGGACGTCGTCCGCCAGCTGGGCGAACCCGGCGACGTTCGTCACCGTGTCGCCGGTCGCGACAGGCGGCAGCCCACCGAACTCGACGCGGTTGATGACCGAATCCGTCTTCCACGTCAGCGTGGGCACGTCCAGCCACGTCGTACAGCCCTTGAACACCTCCGAACGGGTGTAGCTGAAGCTCCTGTAGTTGACGAACTGCTCATCGTTCGCGATGGGGAGTCCGTCGTCGTTCTCCGGGGGAGGGAGCAACGAAACGTATCCCCAGTTGGCGACGTCACCTCTGGCGGCAGTGCGGTTGTAGTACTCGATCGTGTCGATCGTGACCGGGACCGACTTGCTCGTTGCGGTGCCCACGGCAGCAGCGGCCAGGTCCCAGTTGTCGAATCCACCCGTGCCCTGCAGGATCTTCGCCGGGTTGCCCAATCGATACACGGGATCATCGGCTCCAGGGGCCCAGTAGGGAATGGTCCCGGTATCCATCAGGCCACCCGGTTCGCCCGTCACGGCGCGCCCGTCTGCCGGTGGAGGGGGCGTCGGGGTTGTCCCTTCGATCGCTGCGTAGATGGCGGCCTGGTCTGGGGACGCGTCGATCGCGACGCCGTCCGTGGTGATCCGTCCGGCACCGTCGAGCGTGATCTTCTCGGCGGCCACGAGCCGGGCCCCGACATCGGAGAGCTTCTTCCAGAGCACCTCGTCGGACGTGCGAACCAGGTTCAGCCGCTCGAGATCGACCTCCAGGGCGGTGAAACCCGCCAGCGCGTCGCAGGCCGTGTCCTCCGCGACGGGATCCTGCTCGGTGGAGCCCTGCCCCACGAGCGGAATCAGAGAGACCGTTCGCCCATCGACCGGATTCGGCACCTGAGTGGTGCCAGGAATCAGGTTGTAGGAGATCGGCTGGATGCACGTCACCGGCACGGCATCGGGTGCGACCCCTTCCCAGAACGTCTCGGAGAGGATCGGAACACCGTCGCGGTTGCGCAAGGCGATGACGAGGTCGGCATACACGTCACCAGTACCTCCACCTCCACCTCCACCACCGCCCGCCATCTGGGCCGACGCCGGCGGTGGGAGTACCAGGACCATCGAGGCAAGCGCCGCAGCGAGGCCTCCGACGAGAGTTGACTTGCGCATGACTCTCTCCTCTCCGGGTCCGACTCGGCGGATCCCGATGATTCGTCTCGACCTCTTCAGGGTGTGCCGTGTCGCAGCAGCGACCCAGGGCTGAAGGTCCCGGTGTGACCAACGTTGCTCCGTGCGTCCGCAAACCTTGACGACGAAAGGATTTCCGAGAACTCACGCGTCGCCGTGATCGAGGAGACCGACGCATCTCGGTCGGCGTCGGGCAGATCGTAGGATCGCTCACATGGACTATCGCCCGCTCGGCCGCACCGGGGTACAGGTCAGCCAGTTCTGCCTCGGCACGATGATGTTCGGTGGGAAGACCGACCGGACCGAATCGAACCGGATCATCGATCATGCCCTCGACCAGGGCGTGAACTTCGTCGACACCGCCGACGCCTACAACGCCAACGAGAGCGAACGCATCGTCGGCGAAGCGCTCGCCCGCGACGCCCGGCGCGATCAGGTCGTGCTCGCCACCAAGTTCAACTTCCCACAGAGCGGCGACGTCAACGCCCGAGGCGTCAGCCGACGACACCTGATCACCGCCTGCGAGAACTCGTTGCGCCGACTGCGCACCGACCACCTCGACCTCTACCAGATGCACAGATGCAACGCCGACGTCCCGATCGACGAGACACTCCGGGCGCTCGACGACCTGATCCGCGCCGGCAAGGTCCGCTACATCGGCGGCAGCATGTTCCCGGGTTGGCGCATCGTCGAGTCGATCTGGGTCGCCAAGGAGCTCGGCCTCAACCGGCTCGTGTGCGAACAACCGGCCTACAACATGCTCGACCGCACCGCCGAACGCGAGGTGATCCCCGCCGCGCAGTCCTTCGGCCTCGCGGTCATCCCCTGGGGCCCTCTCTGCGGCGGTCTCCTCACCGGCAAGTACGACCGCGAGCAGGGGGCTGCGGACGGGCGCTGGCAGGACGGCAAGGACAACGCCGGCCGCCGAGCCACCGAGCAAGGATGGGACCTCATCGATCTGCTCCGCGAGATCGCCGGCGAGAAGAACTGTTCGGTGTCACAGGTGGCGCTCGCCTGGTGCGCGTCGCGGCCCGGCATCACCGCACCGATCATCGGACCTCGCACCTACGACCAGGTCGTGGACAACCTCGGAGCTGCCGGCATCGACGTCACCGACGACGACGTCGCCCGTATCGATGCGATCGTGCCGCCGCGTGGTGTCGCCGTTCGCTACTACGACGAAGCGATGTCGGCCGACTTCCGCCCCAACTCGCACGCCGGCATCGTCTGACCATCCGATCGCCCAGCCGGGGCCGGCAGGAACCAGTGGGTCCAGATCGACGGAAATGCAACGGTGCTCGACATGCCGGACGCCGCCGATGCCTTCGTGGCCTACTACCGGTGCATCTCCGGCGAACACCCGACTGGGACGAGTACCGGCAAGCGATGGTCGACCAGGGCAAGTGCATGATCATCATCGAACCGACCCGATGGAGCCCGGTGAGCACGGGCGGATTCCCGCCCGAACTCTTCGAGGACTGACCGACGCGACAAGGCCCTGGCCAGATGTGCTCTGACCAGGGCCTCGTGGTCGGGGTGAGAGGATTTGAACCTCCGGCCTCCACGTCCCGAACGTGGCGCGCTAACCAAGCTGCGCTACACCCCGTAACGGCTGGCCATGCTATCCAGCGGTCGCAGGTTCTTCCTCGGTCGATTCCTCGTCGGTTTCCCACAGCGGAACCATGGGCTCGACCTCGACGGCATCGACCGGCAGCCCCTCGGTGTAGCCCCCACCGGCAGCCAGGGCGTCGGCGGCGCGGCGGAGACGGAGTGCGTCCAGTGGCTTGATCAACCAGCCTTCGGCACCGCTGCGACGAGCCAGGTGGATGTCGGCGGCCCGGTCGAGCAGCATCAGGACACGCACGTGTTCGACAGCTCCGGACGACTCGTCGAGACGCAGCGCCATCGTCACGGCCATGCCCCCCATCGAGCCGACCTGCAGATCGAGAATCGCCAGGTCGGGCGTCCGCTTCTTCACCTCGCCGACGACGGCGCGACCTTCGCGGCACACGGTGAAGTGGACGTCGTCGTCGCCGAGCGCGGCGACGATCTCGTCGACGATCCAGTCGGCATCGGTGGCAAGCAGGATGTGCACGGCCCAGACGCTACCGCTCGGCGGTCGGATGGTCGAAGAGATGCCCGGCGATCGTGCGCAGACCGTCCAGATCGTGAACGTCACGATCGAGCAACGGGAGCACGACCACACGGTCGTCGCCGGCCACGTCTCCGAGCGGTGCGATCACATCGAGCTCCCGTTCGCGCAGCGTCCGCAGGTCCGCCACGTTGCGCCAGAGCGCAGCGAGGTCGTCCGCGCCCGCCGCAGCTGCGTCGTCGGAGGCGGCGAGCGCGTCCTGCGACGTCCCCTCGCCGAAGGCCGGGTGGGCCCGGTTGACGATCGCCGAGGTGACCTCGACGCCTTGATCCACGAGCTGGTCGACGAACCACACCGCCTCGGCGATCGTGTCGTGACGAGCCGAGGCCACCACGACGAATGAGGTCTCCGGAGCCCGGATCAGCGCGATCACCTCGTCGGCCCGCTCGCGGAAGCCGGTCTCCATGCCGGCGAACGCCTGGAAGAACGCGACCGAGTCGGCGAGCACGTCGGAGCCGACCACCCGGCCGATCGCCCGCAGGATCGGTTGCGTCGCCGTGCCGATCACCTTGAGGCCGCTGCGGGCGGGCAGCATGAGCAGCTTGAACAGTTTGTGGTCGAGGAACCGTGACAACACGCCGGGGGCGTCGAGGAAATCGAGCGCGTTGCGGCTCGGAGGGGTGTCGACGACCACGAGGTCGAACCGCTCGTCGCCGTGGAGCGCATGGAGCGTCTCGGCGGCCATGTACTCCTGCGTACCGCTCAGGGCCCCGGCGATGTTGCGGTAGAACGGGTTGGTCAGGATCCTCTCGATCTGCTCGTCGCTCTCGGCGTTGGCGCGCACCAGCCCGTCGAACGTGGCGGCGGTGTCGAGCATCATCGCCCAGAGTTCTCCTGAGGACTCCGTGTCCAATCCGTCACGGCCGAGATCGATCCGCTGCGGATCCGACGCCAACCCGTCGACCAGGCCGAGCGCGTCGGCGAGTCGACGCGCAGGGTCGATGGTGACGACAACCGCACGCCGGCCTCGGCGGGCCGCCTCGAGCCCGATCACCGCAGCGGTGGTCGTCTTGCCGACACCACCGGAGCCGCAGCACACGATGACCGACGACGTGTCGATCAGGTCGTCGGCCGCCCGAACGGTCATCTCGAACCATCCTGGACCGGTCCGAGCACGCCGGCGAGATCGTCGATGTCGCTCGAAGTGAGCCCGGCGACGAGCTTCGCGGGCAGCAGCACCTGGGCGAGCGGAAGTCGTTCCGTGAGACGCCCGATCTCCTGCGCCTCCATCGTTCGTCGCGATCTCCGGAACGCAGCGGCCTCGGTGAGCGCCGCAGCAGCCGACGCGTCGAGCGAGGCAACGCATGCGGCGACTGCAGCCTCGTCGGGAAGGTCCACGCCGACGTCGACGCCGTTCACCACGACGGGACCCAGCTGCACGCCGACCTGATCTTCGAGCGCGAAGGCGGTCTCGATCACCTCGTTGACCGGGGTGGTCTCCGCCAGCGTCACGAGCACCACTTGGCAACGCTGGGCATCGTGCAGCAGGTCGAGCACCTCGTCGGCCTGGGCTCGCACCGGGCCGGATCGAACCGAATCGGCCAGCCCCGCTGCGGCGGTGAGGAAGGTGATGGCGTGACCGGCCGCCGGACCGTCGACCACGATGAGGTCGTAGGAACCCGATCGCTCGAGTTGCTTGATCTTGCCGAGCACCACGATGTCGTCGATCCCCGGCGCGGCCGTGCCGACCATGTCGATCACGCCGGTCCGATTCAGTCGTTTGGCGATCCGGGCGAAGCCGTTGTCGCGGAGGTACTCGTCGAGGGCGTCGGGTGCCGAGATCGCCATCACGTCCAGATCGGGGACGAGTTCGGCCAGGGTCGGCTTGCCGTCGAGTTCGACGACCAGCACACGGAGGCCCTGACGCGATGCGGCGCGGGCGATGACAGCCGTTACCGTGGTCTTCCCCACACCCCCCTTGCCCGCCACCACGACGACTCGAGCGGCGGTCAACGATTGCAGCGGATATTCGCTCTCCGGAGGCACCTTTGCGCAGACTAGCGATCAGCACCCTCACGCTGATGGCCGGGCTCACTCTCCTCGGCCCGTCCGTCCAGGCGCAGAGCGACGACACGGTCGCACCCGAGGTCGTGTCCGACACCCCGGCCGACACCCCGTCCGACCCGGTCGGTCGCGTCGACGTGCTCCAGGTCAGCGGATTCGTCGACCCGATTCTCGTCGAGGCGATCGGAGAGGCCATCGATCGTGCCGATGCCGACAACTCACAGGCGCTCATCCTGCAGGTGAACAGCGATGCCACCGTCGTCGACGACGACGTGGTCGAGGAGCTGCTCGTTCGTGTCGCCGACGCGCCGATCCCGATCGGCATCTGGGTCGGCCCGAGCGGCGCCCGCTTCTACGGCACCGCTGCTCAGCTCCTGGCCGTTGCCGATGTCACCGGCATGGCGCCGGGATCCCGGGTCGGCTACATCGGTGTCCCGCTCGACCCGGCCGGGCTCCCCGAGGGAACGAGCATCGACTTCGGCATCGCCGAGGAACGGCTCCGCAACGGCTCGGTCGGGCTGTCCGACGCTCGATCGCTCAACGTGTTCAAGCAACGCGTCGACGACGAGGGCGTCCCGACGATCAGCAACATGTTGCAGGCGATGAACGGCTACGAGGAGAACGGCGTCGAGGTCGTCACGACCAAGCTGGTGGTGCTCGACGACGGTTCGACCCGCTTCGACACGGTGTCGGTCGTCCGCTTCTCGAAACTGACCCTGCTCGACCAGCTCTTCCACACGGTTGCCAGCCCTCCGGTCGCCTATCTGCTCCTGCTGACCGGCTTGGCGCTGCTCGTGTTCGAGTTCTTCACGGCCGGCGTCGGCCTCGCCGGGGGCATCGGCGCGATCTCGACGGTGCTTGCCTTCACCGGTCTGGCCGTCCTGCCCACGCAACCCTGGGCGGTGGCCCTGATCATGCTCGCCATGTTGGCGTTCGCTGTCGACGTGCAGGTCGGAATACCGAGATTCTGGACGGGTGTCGGCATCGTGCTGACGATCATCGGGAGCTGGTACCTCTTCGAGCCGGTCCCCGGATCGTCGATGCGACCGTCATGGCTCGCCCTGATCGCCGGGGTCGGCGGCATCATCCTGACCTTCATCGTCGGCATGCCGTCGATGGTCCGAACCCGCTTCGCCACACCGACCATCGGGCGGGAGTGGATGATCGGACACGAGGGAACCGCCGTTGGCCCCATCGATCCTGAAGGTACCGTCGAGGTCGAGGGTGCCCGCTGGCGAGCGCGCACCAACCGCGCCACGCCGATCGCTGCAGGCGAGGCGCTCCGTGTCGCGGCAATCGACGGCGTCACCCTCGATGTCGAGCCACTCGAAGGCGCGGCGCGCGACTACCGGGAGATGCGCAACAAGACCCCGGACGCTGCGCCGGTCGACGCCGAACCCTCTGCGTGACGGGGCTCAGCGCTCGGGTAGCCGAGGGCCGGCGATCCGCAGATCGTCACGACGGCGGGTGATGCCGCGGGCGTCGAGTTCGGTCACCAGCGGTAGGACGAACTTGCGGCTCGCTCCCGTGGCATCGCGGAACTGCGCAACGGTGAATCCGTCGGGATTCGTCGCGAGCAGATCGGCGGCCACGAGGGCCGCGTCGGCGATCGTCGTCTCGTGGAAGTGCACGCCGTCGCGAACCACGACATGACCGCGTCGGACCAGCTCACGCAACTCACCCTTGTCGACGCCATCGGGCTGCGGCGGCGTGAACCCGCCGTGGCGCAGGTCGACGAGGTAGGGATGATCCGCAAACGGGTCGACGACGTCGGCCGGCCGCACCGTCGTCGCATCGACGGCGACCTCCTCGATGGTGGCGAGGACCGCTCGCTCGCGATCGTCGAAGCCGGCGATGTCGAGCCCTGCCGGGCCGGCTTCGGCCACCCGTGCAGTGAGTTCGGTCCGCATCGCGTCGAGTGACTCGGCCGTCGTGAGCCAGTCGCCGACGACGGGTTCGACCGTCTGGCCGGTGAGTTGCCCGATTTCGCGGACCGTCACCCAACCGCGCTCGCGCACCAGCCGCTCGACCGATCGATCCGGCCGTGCACGAGAGGCCCGCAGGATCGGGGCGATGTCGAGCACCTCCCCGCCGCCGACCGTCTCGTCGCGGCCGGACTCACGCAGGACGAAGCGATCACCGGGGAGCAGAGGGAGCGCCACGTCCAGGAAGAGGCGAACGGCGCCATCGCTGCCGGGTGCGAGCGTCTCGGTGCCGAGGACCCGCAACTTCACCGGATGCTCACCGGCGCCGACGTAGGCCACGTACGCCCCGCGCCGCGAGACGTCGTGGTCGAGCGCGTCGAGGACGTGCAGTGACGCGTCGAACCGGTCGGTGAGGCGCCATCGTTCGGGCTCGATGAGGGCATGGCCCCGGGCGAGCAGGTGGTGATCGACCCCGGCGAGGTTCACCGCCACCCGGTTGCCGGGCCCGATCGAACCGACGGTTCGACCGGCCGTCTGGATCCCGCGAATCCGTGCCGAGCGCGACCCGGGTTCGATCACCACCTGTTGATCGACCACCAGGTCACCGCCCACGAGCGTGCCGGTCGCGATCGTGCCGCTGCCCTTGGCGGCGAACACACGGTCGATCCAGAGGCGAGGGCGATCCGAGTCGACTGCGCCCGGTGAGGTTGCGACCAGCTGGTCGAGTGCCGCACGCAGCTCGCCGAGGCCGGCCCCGGTCGTCGACGACACCGCGAGCACCGCAGCGTCGGCGAGGAAGGTGCCGGCCACGTGATCCGCCACGTCCATGGCGGCGAGCTCGGCAAGGTCGCCGTCGACCAGATCCGCTTTGGTGAGCACGATGATGCCAGAGGTGATGCCGAGCAGTTCGAGAATCCGGAGATGCTCCTCCGACTGGGGCTTCCATCCCTCCGTCGCGGCGACGACGAAGACGCACGCGGTCACGCCGCCGACACCGGCCAGCATGTTGCGGAGGAACTTCACGTGGCCCGGAACGTCGACGAAGCTCAGCTCGGCGCCCGACGGCAGTGTCATGTGTGCGAACCCGAGGTCGATGGTGAGCCCGCGCCGTTTCTCCTCCTCGAACCGGTCGGGGTCGGTTCCGGTGAGGGCGAGCACCAGCGACGACTTGCCGTGGTCGACGTGGCCGGCGGTGGCGATGACCGTCACGACGACGCGGCGACGCGCAGGGCGTCGATGATGATGCCGTCGTCGTCCACTGCCACCGAGCGAAGGTCGAGCAACGTGCGATCGTCGCGCGAGCGGGCGATCACCGGAGTCTCGTGGTCGCGCAGAGCCGCGAGGTGATCGCCGGCGACTTCGATGCCGAACGACGGCATGGTGACGCCGGGCGCCGAACCGGCTCCCGGCAGCGCCTCCATCGCGATCGCCTCGATCGTCGGGTGATGCTCGGCAACGACGTCGACGATCGCATCGGCACGTCGACGCAGATCGGCGACCGGCGTCGCCACCATGGCCCAGAACGGCACGTCGGTCGCCGCCCGCTTGTCGAGATATGCGAGCGCCGTCTCCTGCAACGCGGCGAGCACCAGTCCGCCCGGACGCAGCGCCCGGGCGAGCGGGTGGCGCATGCATCGTTCGACCAGATCGGCACGGCCGGCGATGATGCCGGCCTGTGGGCCGCCGAGCAGCTTGTCGCCGCTGAACGTCACGAGCGCCGCTCCGTCGGCGATGGTCTGGCGGGCCGCCGGCTCGCCCACCAGCCATGCCGGTGGCGCGCCGGGGAGCCATGGGCAGTTGGCATCGATGAGTCCGCTCCCGATGTCCGCCACGACCGGCACGCCGAGCGTGGCCAATTCGCGCACCGAGGTCTCTTCGACGAATCCTTCGACGCGGTAGTTGCTCGGATGCACCTTGAGCACCATTGCGGCGTCGACATCGGGCTTGTCGATCGCTCGGCGGTAGTCGTCGAGCCGGGTTCGGTTCGTGGTTCCGACGTCGACCAGTCGGGCACCCGACTGTTCCATGACGTCGGGAACGCGAAACGATCCACCGATCTCGACGCTCTCGCCACGACTCACCGGCACGTCACGTCCGGCGCCGAGCGCAGCGAGCACCAACAGCACGGCCGCCGCGTTGTTGTTGACGACCATTGCCGCCTCGGCCCCGCACAGGCGGGCGAACAGCTGCCCCACCGCCGCCTGACGGGAACCTCGGGCGCCCGACGCGAGGTCGAACTCGACGGTCGACGCGGCAGCCTCCTGATGGTGGCTGATCGGGGCCCGGCCCAGATTCGTGTGCAACAGCACGCCGGTGGCGTTGACGACCGGCGTCAACAGCGTGCGCCGGAACGTCCGTGCTCGATCCGACGCCGAGTAGGGGTCACCGGCCTCGATCGCCTCGCGGGCGATGTCGACGAGGATCGGATGCGGCAGTCCGGTGGGCGCAATCGATCGGGCGAGAGCGTCGACCGACGGTGGGCGCTGCGGCTCGTGCGTCGGTGCGCTCATCGAGGCGATCCTAGGACGCCGCGCCGCACCCCGCCCTGTGGTGAGCAGGACGGGTGAAGGCGATCAGGCGTCGGGGAGCTTGTCGACGGCGTCCTTGGCCGCCTCGGCGCCCTGCTGCACCTTGTCGGCATGCTCGCCGGCCTTGTCGTCGACGACGTCAGCCGCCTTGTCGATGCCTTGCTTGACCTGCGTCTTGTTGCCACCGAGCTTGGACTTGATGGAATCGATGATCCCCATGAATGAGCCTCCTTGTGTGATTGTGCCCCGACCCTACTGTTGATACGTCGAGAGCCGGTAGTCCGCCTCGGCGTCGTCGTGAGCAGGATCGCGATCGGGGTCAGACCCCGATCGCGATCGCGTGATGCGCGGTGTCGAGGACCTCGACGCCATGGGACCTGGCGGAGCGTTCCCATTCGGGGTCATCGGGGGTCGAGCCGCAGCGGTGGTCCCACACGATGCGGGCATGATCGGGATTCGAGCGGTCACCGTGGAAGTGCACCCAGTGCTCAGCGCGTTCGTTGATGATCATGCGCGTGTCGGAGATCGTCCCGAGCTCCATCGTGACCGTGCGCCATGCCGCGCCGGGCACGAGCTCACCGAGCCCGCTCGCGATCTGGCCGTGCTTCGGGCCGGTCGTGGCGTCGGGGGCCGACGTGCACTCGATCCGGTCGGCATCGAACACGTTGCGCAACCACACCTCGTCGGGATGTCCTTCGATGACGTGCGACAGCAGTGTGTAGGTGCCGGCCGCCCCATGGCCCGTGTGGAGGTCGACGACCAGCACCTCGTCGGCCCCCGCCAGTCGTGGCGACACGATCTCGGCGAGGCGGAGGTTCGACTCCTCGGTGCGGTCGCCCCCGAAGTACAGGCCGTCCGCGTGGCTGTACTGACCCGCACTCACCGCGGACTTCACCCACTGGTAGCCGTATTCCTCGATCATCGCCCGGGTCACGTCGAGCAGCGACTCCGGCGTCGGCGGCTCGATGCCGCC
>Ga0316188_10001299_pt1 | contig 11764 bp, 9 predicted proteins | sample Phiworburrow1_MG_FD_204933 | JGI IMG/M metagenome (GOLD analysis project Ga0316188, IMG submission 204933) | Coastal sediment microbial communities from Maine, United States - Phippsburg worm burrow 1 | ecosystem: Environmental > Aquatic > Marine > Coastal > Sediment | place: USA: Maine... | reverse complement strand
CGCTTCTTCACCCATCGATAGCGACTGGCATTGAACGCGGCGCACTCGGCCGGGTCGTACATCAGCCGCCCCCCGGTAAAGCGGATGCGCAGATCAGGCGCGACAAGGCGGCGCGCCGCAGCCGGGTCCGGGATCATCAACAGACGCAGATATTCGTCGACGAGCGCGCCCGGCGTCAAGAATGCGTGAGTTGATGCGTCTGACATTCGATGCCCCAAGTTCCGAGCGGCCTTGAAAGCAAGCGCCGTACCTGGAACGGCCACAACGGACGCGCCCAACTGCCGACAAGTATTGCGGCGCGACGCGCAGCGCTGCATGGTGGCATGAAGTCGATGGTCCGACCGATCTGCGCGCTCGGCAGGACGGCAGTGCACTCCGACCTAGACGATACGCCTGGCACAACCAACGTGGTGTATCGCCCGGGCGAGCGCTGCTCCCCATAGTGGCTTGCCTCATCATCGCCGCGCTCGTGCCGGCGACCGCTGCGTTGACGGGCTACCGCCGGAGAACGGCCCGGACTGCGGCTTCAAGTGCACACCCATGGCCATGATCATCGACATGTCCGGCGCGCGAGAGCGTTGACCGGCAGGGCGCGTCAAGGCGACCACGTGTGTACAGAGGCCGGCGATTCTCGCCACCTCCGATCCGAAATCGAATTGGGAGTGCCGTTCGGCACGCGTCACCAGCAGACCGGTCTCAGCGAGGAAGCTGAGCCTGGATGGGCCTCACCTCGATGCAATGGCTGCCAGCGGGAGCACGGGGCGGCGCCAGCAAGCTGGCGTTCCGAGAGACCAGTCCAGTCTGCCTGCGTCCGCTGTCGGTGGGCTCGCGGAAATCGTGCTATCGGCCAGCAGTGGCCGCTGGGCTTCGCCGGCCGATGGGGCACTTTGGCGTGGACCGCTTCGAGCGGCAGCACCATTCCAGCGCGATCACAACCAAACTCGGCGGGGACACGGGTCGCGCAGCCCGTGGTGAAAGAGGGCGCGCTCGACGGCCAGCTGAATGGCTGCGCGAACACCTGACGCGGCCCACGCGCTCTAGGCACCCTCAGGCGAGAAGGGTGCTGCCAGACCCGCATAGCGCTTGGGCAGCGGGGGCGCGTAGTCGCCTCGCTTGCTCGTGAGGAGCCCCAGCGCGACCAGCGACTCGGCCAGCTTGACGGCAGCGGCTACGCCGTCCACCACCGGCACGCCAAGCCGCTGCTGCAGCGCGTGACACAGGTCGGCCATGCCTGCGCAGCCCAGCACGATGGCGCCACTGCGGTCCCGCTGCAGGGCCTGCTCGGCGCAGGCCAGGATGCGCTCGAACGCCTGGCTGGCTGGGTCGTCGAGTGCGAGTACCGCGATGTCGGTGCCGTGGATGCCCCGGCAGCGGCGCTCGAAGCCGTACTGCAGCACCAGGTGCTCGGCGATGACGCAGGTGCGGGTGAGCGTGGTGACGACCGAGAAGCCGGTGGCCAGCATCGAGGCGGCGTGGAAGGCGGCCTCGGCAATGCCGATCACCGGCCCGCGTGCCAGTTCGCGCGCGCCGTGCAGGCCGGGGTCACCGAAGCAGGCGATCACGTGCGCGTCGGCACCGGCAGCCTCGCCCGCGCGCACCTGCTCGGCGACGCCCGCCGCCGCCCAGACCTCGTCATGGTGACCCTCGATCGACGGCGCACCGAAGCTCGGCTGCACGGCGTCGATGTGGGTGCCGGGCGCCGCCACGGCGCATGCGGCAGCACCGATGCGGGCGGTCATCTCGGCAGTGGTGTTGGGGTTGATCACGCGTAGCTTCATCAGTCCGCTCCTTGGTTCGGCTGGCCCTGGCTCGTATACAAAACAAGCGATCGGACGCTCGAGTCCGGAGCAAGACCCGCGCCCGGGGGAAAGGCAAGGCACGCCCCATCAGAGGGCGTCGTGGCGGTGCGTCGCCGTCTGGTTCTGGTGCGATCTGGCCCCGTGACGACGCGACTTGGTGCCCAACGCCTGCGTTCAGCGCCCCCGTTCCAGGGTGCCGGCGCTTGGCACAGGCATTGCATACATGTTGAGCATGCCGGCGGACGCCAAGCTCGAACTGATCCAGCTCACGAAGCGCTATGGCGGCACCACGGCCGTCGACCGGATCGACCTGCAGATTGCGGCCGGCAGCTATTGCTGCCTGCTCGGGCCCTCGGGATGTGGCAAGACGTCGACGCTGCGCATGGTTGCCGGCCACGAAGACGCGACTGACGGCGACGTCCTGCTCGGCGGGCGCAACATCACGTCGCTGCCCGCCGCCGAGCGTGGCACCGCGATGATGTTCCAGAGCTATGCGTTGTTCCCGCACCTGTCGGCGCTGGACAACGTGGCCTTCAGCCTGAAGATGCGCGGTGTCGCAAAGGCCGAGCGCCAGCGCAAGGCGAGGGAACTCCTGGAGCGCGTGTCCCTGGGCGCGCTCGTTGCGCGCCGGCCGGCTGAGTTGTCCGGGGGCCAGCAGCAGCGCGTGGCGCTGGCGCGGGCCTTGATCACCGAGCCCAAGGTGTTGCTGCTCGACGAGCCGCTGTCGGCGCTCGACCCCTTCCTGCGCGTTCAGATGCGCGCCGAGCTCAAGGCCTGGCAGACCTCGCTGGGCATGACCTTCGTGCACGTCACGCATTCGCAGGAGGAAGCGATGGCGCTGGCCGACCGCGTGGTGGTGATGGACCGCGGCCGCATCGAGCAGGACGCATCGCCGCACACGCTGTTCAACGCGCCGCGCAGCGAGTTCGTGGCGCGCTTCATCGGCGGCCACAACATCGTGCCGATCGATGGCGCGCGAGCGGCCGTGCGCGCCGACCGCATGCGGCTGTCGCGTGACGCCCTGCCCGCTGCCGACGGCGTGCTGCCGGCCACCGTGCGGGGCGTCGAGTACCAGGGCAGCTACGTATTGCTGACCCTGACGAGCGAGCGCGTACCCGAGTTCAGCGTCGTGTTGTCGGAGCGCGACTTCGACGCTGCACCCTGGCACCCCGGCCAGCACGCCAGCGCCTGCTGGGACGCTGCCGACGTTCACGTGCTGGCGGCCTGAACCCGCCCAATCTACCCAAGGAGAAAGAAGCCCATGTCTGACTCGTGCGACCCCAAGACCACCGACGCCCAACGCCGCAGCCTGCTCAAGGGCACGGCTGGCATCCTGGCCACCGGCCTGTTCCCGGCGGTGCACGCCGCCGACCCGATCACGCTGCGCTACCTCGGCACCGCGGTCAACCAGGACAAGGCGATCGCCGAGAAATTCAAGGCCGACACCGGCATCAGCATCCAGTACGTGGCGGTCAACACCGACGAGGTCTCCAAGCGCGCCGTCACTTCGCCCAACAGCTTCGACCTCATCGATACCGAGTACTTCTCGCTCAAGAAGATCGTGCCCACCGGCAACCTCAAGGGCATCGACGTCAAGCGCATCAAGAACGCCGACAAGATCACCTCGCTGTTCACGACCGGCCAGGTGGCGGGCAAGGCGGTGGGCGACCAGGGCACCGCGCCGAAGAAGGTGATCTTCCTGGAAGGCGAGAAGAGCAAGGTCTTCGCGAGCTCGCCCACCCAATTCATGAGCCTGATCCCGACGGTCTACAACGCCGACACCCTGGGCATCCGGCCCGACCTGATCAAGCGCCCGATCGAGAGCTGGAAGGAACTGCTGAACCCCGAGTTCAAGGGCAAGGCGGCAATCCTGAACATCCCCTCGATCGGCATCATGGATGCGGCGATGGTGGTCGAGGCGATGGGCCTGTACAAGTACCCCGACAAGGGCAACATGACCAAGGCCGAGATCGACCTGACGATCAAGACCCTGATCGAGGCCAAGAAGGCCGGCCAGTTCCGCAGCCTGTGGAAGGACTTCAACGAGAGCGTCAACCTGATGGCCTCGGGCGAGGTGGTCATCCAGTCGATGTGGTCGCCCGCCGTCACCGCGGTGCGCACCAAGGGCATTCCGTGCGTGTTCCAGCCGCTCAAGGAGGGCTACCGTGCCTGGGCGGCCGGCTTCGGCCTGCCGGCCACCTTGTCGGGCAAGAAGCTCGACGGCGCCTACGAGTTCATCAACTGGTTCCTCGACGGCTGGGCCGGTGCTTACCTGAACCGCCAGGGCTATTACAGCGCCGTGCTCGAGACCGCCCAGGCCAAGATGGAGCCCTACGAGTGGGCGTACTGGATGGAGGGCAAGCCCGCCACCCAGGATATCAAGTCGCCCAACGGCGACCTGCTGGCCAAGGCCGGCAGCGTGCGCGACGGCGGCTCGTACGAGCAGCGCATGGGCGGCATCGCCTGCTGGAACGCGCTGATGGACGAGAACACCTACATGGTGCGCAAGTGGAACGAGTTCGTCGCCGCCTGATGCGACGTCGGCCACGTCTGGCAGCCAACCCCCAATGAGAGTCAGGGCCCTCAGAACAGGGCCTGCAGCCTGGCTGCAGGCCCTGCCTTTCGGGGCCGTATTCCTGTGCTTCTTCATCCTGCCGCTGGTGCTGGTGGTCGCGGTCAGCTTCTGGCCGACCAGTGACTACGAGTTGATCCCCGGCTTCACGGTCGAGAACTACCGGGCGGTGTTCGAGGGCTGCAGCCAGCTCGCCGACCCCTGCCTGACGCTGCGCACCTACGCGTCCACGCTGCGCTTCACCGCGCTGACCTGGGCTGTCTCGCTGCTGCTGGGCTTCACGATCGCCTACTTCCTGGCCTTCCACGTGCGCTCGGCCAGCCTGCAGACCGTGCTTTTCGTGGTCTGCACCATCCCGTTCTGGACCAGCAACGTCATCCGCATGATCTCCTGGGTGCCGCTGCTCGGCCGCAACGGGCTCGTCAACCAGGGCCTGGTCGGCCTGGGCGTGGTGGACGAGCCGGTCGAATGGCTGCTGTTCTCCGAATTCTCGGTCGTGCTGGCGCTGGTGCACCTGTACACGATGTTCATGCTGGTGCCCATCTTCAACTCGATGATGCGCATCGACCGCTCACTGCTGGAGGCTGCGGATGACTGCGGGGCCTCGGCCTGGCAGACGCTGTGGAACGTCATCGTGCCGCTGTCGCGCACCGGCATCGTCATCGGCTCGATCTTCGTCGTCACCATCGTGATGGGTGACTTCATCACCGTCGGTGTCATGGGCGGGCAGCAAATCGCTTCGGTGGGCAAGGTGATCCAGGTCCAGACCTCGTACCTGCAGTTCCCGCTCGCGGCGGCGAACGCCGTGGTGCTGTTGGCGGTGGTCCTGATGATCATCGCGGCGCTCACCCGCATGGTCGACCTGCGCAAGGAGCTCTGAGGGTGGCCCGCGACAAGCGCGCCCCTGGTTTCTGGCCGCTGGCGGCGGTGTTCGGCCTGTTCGTGCTATTCCTCTACGGCCCGGTGATCACGATCTTCGTGCTTAGCTTCCAGGGGCCTGGCGGCGGACTCACTTTCCCGATGCGCGGCCTGTCGCTGCACTGGTATGCCGAGCTGTGGCAAGGCCTGGGCGTGGTCGACATCGGCGCGGCGCTGCGTCGCTCGCTGGCGCTGGGCGTGGTGGTGATGGTGCTGACGGTGGTGCTGTCGCTGGGCGCCGGGCTCGCGTTCCGCAAGCGACTCGTGGGCGGCGACGCGCTGTTCTACGTCACCGTGGCCAGCCTGATCATGCCGTCGATCATCGTCTCGCTGGGCATCGGCCTGCAGTTCCGGCTGCTGGACGCCGCGCTCAAGTGGGCGCTGGAGGTCGTGGGCGCGACGGGTACGCTGGACACCTACACCACGTCGCTGGGCCTGTATACCTCGGGCCTGGGCGCACACCTCACTTGGACACTGCCGTTCGGTCTGCTCATCATGTTCGCGGTCTTCAACCGCTTCGACCCAGCCTACGAGGAGGCCGCGCGCGATCAGGGCGCCACGCCCTGGCAGAGCTTCTGGCACGTGGTCCTGCCAATCATCGGCCCGTCGGTGGTGGGCATCGGCATGTTCGGCTTCACGCTCAGCTGGGACGAGATCGCCCGCTCGTCGCAGGCCATCGGCGACCTCAACACCTTGCCCCTGGAACTGCAAGGGCTGACGACCACGGTGACGACACCGGCCATCTACGCGCTGGGCAGCGTGACGACCGGCATCTCGCTGGCCGTGATCGCGCTGGCGCTGGCGACGGCGGCCTGGCTGCGGCGGCGGAGCCGGCGTCATGTTGCAGGCTGAGGCCGCCCTGCCGCCCGCGGCGGTTGACGCGCCTGGCGGCGTGGCGACGGACCGCGTCTACGACGCGATCTACGCGGCCGTGTTCGACCACCGGCTTCCGCCCGGCGCGCGCCTGCGCGAGGAGGAATTGGCCCGCACTTTCGGCGTCTCGCGCACACTGGTGCGCCAGGCCCTGCATCGGCTGGCGCAGGACGGCGTGGTGCTGCTGCGACCGAACCGGGGCGCGCAGGTGCCCGAGCCCACGCGGGAGGAGGGAGCCCATGTCTTCGACGCGCGGCGCGTGGTCGAGTGCGAAGTGGTGCGGCGCCTGGCCGGCACACTTGACGCCATGCGGCGTCAGCGCCTGCGGGCACTGGTCGACGCTGAGGATCGCGCCGCCCGCGACGGTGACGAACGTGCGGCGATCCGGCTGTCCGGCGAGTTCCATCTCGAACTGGCCCGGCTGAGCGGCAATCCGCGCTTCGTGCAGATGCTCGACGCGCTGCTGCCTACTTCGTCGCTGCTGATGGCCCTGTACCGCGCGCCGGGCCAGCCGATGTGCGTGGCGCACGACCACCGGGCCTTGCTGACCCGGCTCGACGGCCCCAGCGCGGCCGCCGCGGCGACCGAGATGCGCCGCCACCTCAACGAGATCGAACGCTCGCTGGCGGCGCCGGCGCCGCGGCCGGCGCCGGCACTGCGCGACGTCTTCGCGGCTTACCGCGCGCGGGCCTGAACGGCCCCAGCGCCGTGCGGCCACGTCGAGCTGCCCGACTTCGGCCTGACGCACGGTGACGCACGCCGACCTTTGAGCTCGTTGGACCAGACGGCGGTCCGCGCCTGGATGAGCGCACGCGCCGGGAAGGAGACGCCCAAGGCGCTTCGCTCGACCGTCGCTGAAGGTGGAGGGCCGCCCGTTGACTCCGCACGGTGAGAGCCCGATGCTGGCCAGATTGCAGACAGTCGGCCTGGGCATTCCGACGGGCTCTTCAGTGCCGGGACTGCCCCATCGAAGGGGCGATTCCAGGATATGCCGTCGGCCGACGAGCTGATCCGGTTGATCGAGGCGGACAAAGCCCGAGGCGGCAACGCCGGGCGGGCAGCCATCGTCCCCACACATCCAGTGCGCGCTGTGGCGGTCTGCCTCGCTCGATGGCACGCGAAGCGGACGGGAGATCGCGCAGCCGAGCGACGGGGATGACGCGCACTGCTGGATCTGCGGCGGCGTGTTGGTCGACCTCGACGCGCTCAAGGTGTTCGACTCAGGCGGCGCTGCGCTGACGGACGAAGTGCTGACGAACAACGTGGCTTCGCCGGCGCAGGCCGGTGCCACCGGCATGGCATGCGCGGCGCACGGCTTGAGGCTGAAGGTGGTGGCCAAAGGGCGTGCAGACCGAGTAGCGGCGGCAGGCGCTGCGCCGGCTTGGCTGCGACGAGGCCCAGGGCCATCTGCCTGGGGCCTGATGCGGGCCGCCCGGCTGGTGCGCGCTGAGGGGAGCGGGCTCATCCGCTTGAGCGTGCGGCGATCTGGGCGTATGGTTGCCGCAGTCGCGGGCGACGCCGGGGAGTGCTTCATGAGCGGATCAAAGGTCCTTCCGACGTCCCGGCTCGAGCCGGGCACCGCCCTCGCGCAGACCCAGCCATCGATGCCCGGGCGGGTCGGCCTGGACGCCCCGGCGCTCAGCGTGATGACCGACCTGACCCAGTTGCGGGCAGCCACCACCGCCCCATCGGCGACGCTGGCGCAGGCCGAGCAGACCATGATCTACCAGGGCGTGCGCATGCTGTTCGTGGTGGCCCACATGCCGCACATCGAGGGCCTGGTGACGACGACCGACCTGCACGGCGAGCGCCAGATGCGCGCCGTGCACGAGCGCGGGCTGCGTTACGACGAGCTCTGCGTCGCCGACGTGATGACGCCGCTGGCGATGCTGGACGCAGTCGACTTCGACCGCATGAAGTCCGCCCGCGTCGGTGACGTCATCGATGCGCTGAAGGACCATGGCCGCAACCACCTGCTGGTGATGGAACGGCCTGCCGGACTGGCGCGGCGCGTCGTGCGCGGCGTGATTTCGCGCGCCCAGATCGAGCGCCAGACCGGCGTCACGATCGACCTCCTGCCCATCGCCAGCAGCTTCTCCGAGATCAAGCAGGCACTGGACTGAGCGGCAGATCTGAAGTGACCACGGGCCGAGATCGGCCCGCGGCCGCTGGGCTGAGCGGGTTGCGGCACGCCGTTGATTTCGCGGGGCGACCGCGACAACAGCAACGAAGGCGGCGTCTGCGACGTCGCCAAGCTCATCTTCAACGACTGCCGCGACAAGGATGACGCTGCACACAGCGGGACAGCTTCGGCCACGGCGCTGGAGACAATTTCGGGCCCCGACGCCAACTCGGTGGACGTCCGGCGGAGGAAACAGGGGTCGACGATTGCCCGCCGCTCGTCCTAGGGGCTTGGTCGCTCACTGACGGAGTCGAGGGCCCGCGAAAGAGACAGCACCGGGGTATCGTGGCGGGGCAACGTCATGACGCGGACCGGGGATGTAGTGACGGGATGGTGGGGCGAGCGAACGGCGCGGCCTTGGTTTCAAGACCAGCCGCCGCAGAACATGCCGAGCGTCAACCAAGAGTGACATTTGAGATGTCAACTGCACTTGACTTGGCGCAAATCGGGCAGGCCGTGGAAGTAATAGCTTGGCGCCACTGTGCCGCTACCGGACGCTGAACCATGCGCGTGCTGCTCATCCACCCCAACTACCACTCCGGCGGTGCAGAGATTGCCGGCAACTGGCCGCCAGCCTGGGTCGCGTACCTGACGGGCTACCTCAAGGACGGCGGCTACACCGACATCCATTTCGTCGATGCGATGACGCACCACCTGTCCGACGAGCAGGTGCGCACGCGTATCGTCGAGATCCAGCCCGACATCGTCGGCTGCACCGCCATCACGCCCGCCATCTACAAGGCCGAGCGGTTGCTGAAGATCGCCAAGGAGGTCGATCCGGCCATCGTCACGGTGCTCGGCGGCATCCATGGCACCTTCATGTACCCGCAGGTGCTGAAGGAGGCGCCGTGGATCGACGCCATCGTGCGGGGAGAGGGCGAGCAAGTGTTCCTGAATTTCGTCCGCGCCGTCGACGACGGCAGCTGGAAGCGCGCACGCCAGACCGTGCGCGGCGTGGCCACGTTGGTCGACGGTCGAGTCGTGGCCACGCCGGCCGAGCCGCCGATCCAGGACCTGGACCGCATCCGACCCGACTGGGGCATCCTGGAGTGGGACCGGTACATCTACATCCCGATGGGCGTGCGCGTCGCGATCCCCAACTTCGCCCGCGGCTGCCCCTTCACCTGCACCTTCTGCAGCCAGTGGAAGTTCTGGCGCGACTACCGCATCCGCGACCCGAAGGCCGTTGTCGACGAAATCGAGGACCTGGTGAAGAACCACGGCGTGGGCTTCTTCATCCTGGCCGACGAGGAGCCGACGATCCACCGCAAGAAGTTCATCGCCTTCTGCGAAGCGCTGATCGCGCGCCAGCTGCCGGTGCTTTGGGGCATCAACACCCGCGTCACCGACATCCTGCGCGACGAGAAGCTGCTCCCCATGTTCCGCAAAGCCGGGCTGATCCATGTCAGCCTGGGCACCGAGGCGGCGGCGCAGCTCAAGCTTGAACGTTTCAACAAGGAGACAACGATCGCGCAGAACAAGAAGGCGATCCGCCTGCTGCGGGAGGCGGGCATCGTGAGCGAGGCGCAGTTCATCGTTGGCCTCGAGAACGAGACCGCCGAGACCCTGGAGGAAACGTATCTCATGGCGCGCGACTGGAACCCGGACATGGCGAATTGGGCGATGTACACGCCGTGGCCGTTCTCGGACCTGTTCCAGGAGCTCGGCGACAAGGTCGAGGTCTTCGACTTCGAGAAATACAACTTCGTCACTCCGATCATGAAGCCCGACGCGATGGACCGCGCCGAGTTGCTCGACCGAGTGATGAGCAACTACCGGCGCTTCTTCATGAACAAGAGCTTCTTCCAGTACCCATGGGAGAAGAATCGGGACAAGCGGAAGTACCTGATGGGTTGCCTGAAGGCGTTCCTAAAGAGCGGCTTCCAGCGCACCTTCTACGACCTGGGGCGCGTGGGCTACACCGGACCGCAGAGCAAGGGCAAGGTTGATTTCGCGTTCGACGCCACCCGCACTTTCGAGCGGCCGAGCGCCGCCGCGCTGGCCGAGGCCGAGGCCGACTGGGTGACCATGCATGGGCCGAAGGTAGAGCATCGGCGGCGCCAGGGCGAGCTCAACGCCGCGATGGCCTGCGGCGGCGGCACCGAGCAGCTCGGCGAGGCCGAGCAGACGCTGGCTTAGGCGGGGTCGACGGTGGCCGCCGCGACCAACCCGGCGGGCCGCATCGGGCCCAACGCGATCACCCGCGTCGCCGAAGCCTTGCCGGCGCACGTCGGCGCGGCCACGACGCAGGCGCTGTTCGGCCGCGCCGGACTGCTGCACCACCTGCAGCGGCCACCCGAAGCGATGGTTGACGAAGGGGAGGTTCGGCGGCTGCACGGTGTGCTGCGCGATGTCCTTGGCGCCGACGCGTCGGCGGCCGTGGCTCGCGACGCCGGAAAACGCACCGCCGACTACCTGCTGGCGCGCCGCATCCCGCGTCCAGTGCAGGCGCTCATGAGGACGCTTCCGGCATCGCTGGCCGCGCGGCTGCTGCTGGCCGCGATCCGCCGCCACGCCTGGACTTTCGCCGGCAGCGGCCGCTTCGAGGCCCGCGCAGGCTCGCCAGTGACGTTGATGATCCGCGACAACCCCCTTTGCCTAGGCCTGGTCGCCACCGCACCGGCCTGCGACTTCTACGCATCCACCTTCGAGCGACTGTTCGCCGTACTTGTGCACTCAAGATCCCGCGTGCGCGAGGTGGCCTGCGAGGCCTGCGGCGATGCTGCGTGCAAGTTCGAAATCCGCTGGTAGCCGAACGTCCAGTATGGGAGGAGGGGCCTGCACAGGTGAACCGTGACACGCAACTGTCGATAGCGATGTCCGGGGACGTCCTGGGACAACAAAAAAGCCCTAGAGCGTTGATTTCTCTAGGGCTTTTCCTGTTTCCTGGGGCCGTCTGGGACGGCCTGGGATCTTGTGGTGGTGGAGACGAGGAGGATCGAAAAACACCTGGAGAGCCCCAATCGGATTGAGTTCGTTGTCCTGCCAGCTGCCGAGTTACTGCAATAGTTACTGCGCCTGTCTGCCTGCCTGCCAGATGTGTAGCCGAGGCTATGACTCCGCGCTTGCGCCTGACGCCCAGGTCGACCACTTGCTGTAAAGCGGAGATCTGCTACCCGGAGTGTCTGGCACTCTGGTGTCGTCCACTTCGGGCCCGGACGGCAGCCCCAGACTGATCTCGGTCGGCCGGCACGGATCATCCGAACGGCCGCTCAAGCCGACCCCTGACTTCTGCGATCTTGAGCTCGACCGGCGGCAGCACTGCTGGCAGCAGTCACTCGGCCGTGGTGGCCCCGGTCATGTGGTCAGAGGCTGCTTCCGCTGAACGCGACGGGCAGCCCTCGACCCCAACCAGCCCTCCGAGCTTCTCCGAAGCTGCCCGACGCTCCGGCCGACGCATCGCGAGGTTCGCTTGCAGGA
>Ga0316188_10001298_pt1 | contig 11768 bp, 11 predicted proteins | sample Phiworburrow1_MG_FD_204933 | JGI IMG/M metagenome (GOLD analysis project Ga0316188, IMG submission 204933) | Coastal sediment microbial communities from Maine, United States - Phippsburg worm burrow 1 | ecosystem: Environmental > Aquatic > Marine > Coastal > Sediment | place: USA: Maine... | reverse complement strand
CGTTCACCCGCTGCCGTCTTCCAGAGCCGTCGATCCCGTCACGCAGGCGAAAGTTCACCTCGCCGCCGCGCACCGCCTGGCGGTGCTGCACGAGCTCGAGGAGGGCATCGACAACCATTTCACCGTGACCGTGCCGGGCCACGACGACCGCTACCTGATCCTGCCCTTCGGCCTGCACTGGTCCGAGGCGCGCGCCAGCGACATGATCGTCTTCGACGAGTCCGGTGCCACGCTCGAGGGCGAGGGCGTCGTCGAACTGTCGGCGCAGTGCATCCACGCGCCGATCCATCGGATTGCGGGCGCGCGCGTCGTGCTGCACACACACCAGACCTGGGCGCTGGCACTGAACATGCTGAAGGACAACAGGCTCCTGCCGGCCAGCCAGACCGCGGCGTTCTTCCACGGCCACATCGCCTATGACGACCACTACATGGGCACTGCGGACACGCTGGCCGAAGGCGAGCGCCTCGCAGCCCTGCTCGGCGACAAGCAGATCGTGTTCATGAAGAACCACGGCGTGCTCGTGACCGGAGATACCGTTGCGCAGGCATATCGCCGGTTGTACAAGCTCGAGCGGGTCTGCAGGATGCAGGTGCTCGCCCTGTCCACCGGGCGGCCGATCGAGGTGCTCCCGGAAGAGATCGTCGCACAGGTCCAGACGCCGGGCTCAGACGATCGGCACTCGCGCGCGGAGCGCGAGCGCCTGTACTTCGAAGCGATGATGCGCGTGCTGGACCGCGAGGCGCCGGGCTACGCGGACTGAGCGGTACAGGGGCCGTTCGGCCCCTGCGCCGCTAGGTCGCCGGCAGCAGCAGGTCCGGCAGCCAGAGCGAGATCTTGGGGATGAGGATCACCAGGATCAGCAGCAGCACGAGGATGGTGACGAAGGGCACCACCTCGCGGAAGATCTTGGCGAGCGGGATCTTCGTCGCACCGGCCAGCACGAACAGGTTCAGACCCACCGGTGGTGTGATCAGCGCGATCTCGATGTTGAAGATCAGCACGATCCCGTAGTGCACCGGGTCGATACCGAGCTTGATCGCGATCGGCGCGAGGATCGGGGTGGTCATCACGTTCAGCGACACCGCCTCCATGAACATGCCCAGGACGAACATGATCGCGCTGATCGCCACCAGGAACTGCCAGGCGTTCAGGTGGTAGTGCTCGATGAACTCGAAGATCAGCTGCGGAGCGTTCAGGAAGGTGAGCACCTTGGACAGCAGCACCGCGCCCGCGATGATCGTGAAAATGTTGATCGTGGTGCGCGCGGTCTGGGTGATCACCGGCCACAGGTCGCGCACCCGGATCGTCCGGTAGACCCACAGCGCGACCACCGCCGAGTAGATGGCGCAGGCCGTCGAGATCTCGGTGGCGGTGAGATCTCCGGAGTAGAAGCCGTAGAGGACGAAGATCGGCAGCATCATCACCCAGAAGGCGCGCCTGGCGGCGTTGAGCTTCGCCGCCCTGCCGGTGAAGGCGCTTTCGTCCTCGCGCTTCCAGCCGAGCTTCTCGGCGCGCCAGACGACGAAGAACAGGAACGCGAGCACGTTGAGCACGCCGGGCACGATGCCCGCGAAGAACATCCGTCCGACCGACACGTTGACCATCGACGCGTAGATGAGCATCGCGATGGACGGCGGAATCAGGATCGCGGTCGCCCCTGACGCGGCGATGAGGGCCGCGGCGAAACCCTCGCGATAGCCCTGCTTCTTCATGCCGGTGACGCCGATCTTGCCGATCGCCGCCGCGTCGGCCGCGCTCGAGCCCTGCACGCCGGCGAACAGGCCCGTAGCCACCACGCAGGCCGCGCCCATCCCGCCGCGCAGCCTTCCGACCAGCGCGCGGGCGAGATCGAAGATGCGGTCGATGAGCCCGCCCGCCGACAGGAGTTCGGCCGCGAGCAGGAAGAACGGGATGGCCAGCAGCGTGAAGTGCTGCACGCTGTCGCCGAGCACGTCCGGAATGAAGGTGATCGGTGCCAGCCCCAGCCAGTAGAGCGTGACGACCGACGCGACGATCAGCGCGAAGCCGATCGGCATGCCGATCACGATCAGGGCGAGGAGGATGGCGAAAGGGACCGCGATCATGACGGGCGCGCGCTCGACGGCCGCCAGATCGTGTAGATATCCGCCAGCAGGTGCAGGATGGTGATCGCGAGGCCAAGCGGCAGGCCTGCCAGCACGATCGCGGTCGGGATCTCGAACAGTTCCTCGTCGGTGGCGCCGATCTCGATCTGGGTGCGCACGATCGACACCGCGCCGGCGAGGATGATCGCCAGCACAGCGGTCGTGATCAGTGCGGAGCAAGTGAGCGCGATGCGCTGCCACCGCAGCGAGAAGCGCATCAGGAACATGTCGGCTGCGACATGGCCGTGTTCGGTGACGAGCGCGCCCATCCCGAGGAAGGTCATCCAGACGAGCATCAGCTCCGGCAGTTTCAGCGCCCAGTCACCGGTAGAGTGCCCGAGATTGCGCGCGACGATCGCATACAGCGTGATCAGCAGCGAGATGATCAGGATGCCGCCGACGACCGCCACCTCCGCCCGCGCGAGCCAGCGGACGGCCCCGGGGGCGCGTCCGCTTGTCGTGTCCTGCTCCATCGTGCCGGGATACGGACGCGTTCGGTCACTTCGACGCGAGAATCGCGTCGACCGCTTCCTTGCCGAACTTCTCGCGCATCTTGTCGTAGGTCTTCGCCATCGCCTCGCGGAAGGCCGCGCGCGCCGCCGGGTCCTTCGCGGGGTCGCTGATCTTGCCGCCCGCCTTCTTCACTACGGCGACGTGCTCGTCGGAGGCCGCCCAGACGTCCTTGTCGTACTTCTTGGCGAGCTTGTCGGCGATGGAGTCGATCACCTTGCGGTCCGCCTCGGGCAGCGCGTCGAACCAGGCCTTGTTCGCCACCCAGAAATAGGCGCCGTAAGACGGGATGATCATCACGTTGGGTGCGACCTCGTACATCTTCTCGTTCACGAAGGCGTCGAAGGTGGTGTACACGCCGGAGATCGTGCCCTGCTGAAGTGCCGAGTAGACCTCGTTCAGCGGGATCTTGACGGTGGAGGCGCCCATGCCCTTCAGGCCGTCGACCACGACCGGGTGGCCGGAGGTGCGGATGATCTGTCCCTTGAAGTCCGCCGGTCCCTTGATCAGCACTTCCTTGGTCGCGATCACGAACGGTCCTTCGTCGAATAGCGCCACGACGTGGAAGCCCGCCTTTTCCAGGTCCTTGCGCACGATGCCCGAGCGCGGTCCATGGAGGAATTCCTGGAACGCGTCGGCATCCGCGAAGCCGAAGGGCATCTCCATGAGGTCGGCGTTCTTCGTATAGGCGGTGAACGCGCTGTTCGGCTCGTTGGTCATCTGGACGTTGCCAAGTTGCACGGCCTTGGCCGCCTTGTCGCCGTCGTAGAGCTGGCCGCCCGGGTAGATCGTGGTCTTGTAGCGGTTGTTCGTCGCCTTGGCCAGTTCGTCGCCGAACTGCTGCGTCATCATTCCTCGCAGCGTCGTGGCGTTCACCTTGATCGGGAACTTGATTTCGGTCTGCGCCTGGACGGCCGGCGCGAACGACAGCAGCGAGGCTGCGGCGGTTGCCGCCGCCAGGCATGAAGCGAGCTTCTTCAGCATGTGGAGTCTCCTGTTTTCGGGTGAATCGCGATCGTTCGGTCGGATAGAATGAAGCGCAACCTGCGAAATCTGGCGGGTTGCTTCGACCTTGTCAACTTGGCGTGCTCCACCTGGCCGCCAGCCTTATCACGGGGACAGGCGAGGCGGCGAAGCGGCCCAAGCATTCCGGAACACCTGGGAGTCCAGAGTGGCGCACGAAGAATTCCGCGGAGTCTTTCCCTACCTGGTCTCGCCGATCGACGAGCACGGCCGGGTGCTCGACGCCGTGCTGTCGCGTCTCGTCGACGACCTGATCGCGTCGGGCGTCCACGGCCTGACGCCGCTGGGGTCGACCGGGGAGTTCGCGTACCTGAATCGGGCGCAGCGTCATCGGGTCGTCGAGGTCGTCGTGCGGGCTGCGCGCGGCAGGGTGCCGGTGGTGGCCGGTGTCGCGGCGACCACGATCGTCGACGCGGTCGAACAGGTGAGGGCCTACGAGGCGCTCGGCGTGGACGGCATCCTCGGCATCCTCGAGGCCTACTTCCCTGTCAATGACGATGGGGTGGTCGCGTATTTCAGCGAACTGGCGGGTGCCACCGGCCTGCCCGTCGTGCTGTACACGAATCCGCAGTTTCAGCGCAGCGACCTCACGCTGCCGGCGCTGGAGCGCCTGGCGAAGGTCGGGAACATCCGCTACATCAAGGACGCGTCTTCGGACACCGGTCGGCTGCTCAGCATCCTCAATGCCGTCGGCGACCGCATCCAGGTGTTCAGCGCGTCGGCGCACATCCCCGCCTGCGTCATGCTGATCGGCGGCGTGGGATGGATGGCGGGGCCGGCGTGCGTGGTGCCGCGGCAGAGCGTTCAGCTCTACGATTTGTGCCGCGCCGGAAAGTGGGATGACGCGATGCGCCTGCAGCGCAGCCTCTGGCGCATCAACAGGGTCTTCGCGAAGTACAACCTCGCCGCGTGCATCAAGGGCGGGCTCGAGCTTCAGGGCTACGAGGTCGGTGCGCCGCTGCCGCCGCAAGCGCCGCTGCCGGACGCCGGGCGAGCCGAGGTCGCGAGCATTCTGGCCGATCTCGGGGCGCTCGAGACGACGCGCCAGGCGTCCTAGCCCGCCGGCGCTGCCCGCGGCGACACCGGTTCACCCGCCAAGCCGGGCGCACACCGCCGCAGTCACCTGCGCGGTGGTCGCGGCTCCACCCAGGTCGTGCGTGTGCAGCGTGCGGTCCGCGGTCACCGTTTCGATCGCCTTCATCAGCCGCGCGGCGGCGCCCGGCTCGCCGAGGTGCTCCAGCATCATCACCGCCGACCAGAAGGTGCCGATCGGGTTGGCCAGCCCCTTGCCCATGATGTCGAAGGCCGACCCGTGGATCGGCTCGAACATCGACGGGTAACGGCGCTCGGGGTCGATGTTGCCGGTGGGTGCGATGCCCAGGCTGCCGGCGAGCGCGGCCGCCAGGTCGCTGAGGATGTCGGCGTGCAGGTTGGTCGCGACGATCGTGTCCAGCGATTCCGGCCGGTTGACCATGCGCACGGTCGCCGCGTCGACCAGTTCCTTGTCCCAGGTCACGTCGGGGTAGCCGGACGCGACCTGTGCCGCGATCTCGTCCCACATCACCATGGCGTGTCGCTGGGCGTTCGACTTGGTGATTACGGTGAGCCGCCGGCGCGGGCGCGAGCGCGCGAGCCGGAAGGCGAAATGCATGATCCGCTCGACCCCGGCGCGGGTCATGATCGATACGTCGGTGGCGACCTCGATCGGGTGTCCCTGGTGCGCCCGCCCGCCCACGCCCGAATACTCGCCCTCGGTGTTTTCGCGCACGATGACCCAGTCGAGCTGGCCGGGTTCGCAGTGTTTGAGCGGCGACTCGATGCCGGGCAGGATCCGCGTGGGCCGAACGTTCGCGTACTGGTCGAAGCCCTGGCAGATCTTCAGCCGCAGTCCCCAGAGCGTGACGTGGTCGGGAATGTCGGGGTCGCCCGCCGAGCCGAACAGGATCGCGTCCTTGTCGCGCAGCGCGTCCAGTCCGTCGGTCGGCATCATCAGCCCGTGGCGCCGGTAGTGGTCGCCGCCCCAGTTGAAGTGCTCGAACTCGAAGTGCGGACCGTCGGCGGCGGTGGCCAGCGCCTCGAGGACCCGCTGACCCTCGGGGATCACTTCCTTGCCGATGCCGTCGCCGGGAATGGTCGCGATGCGATAGGGTCTTTTCACGTCGACAGCTCTCCAGGTTGACGCACGCGAGGGGAGATCATCGCGTCTGATGCCGGTCGCGCGGCGGGCCAGCCGTCACGCGCCTGGTGCCGTGCGCCGCGGGCGCCGGAAATCAGCACCGTTCGCGAGGCTATCGTACAGTTCTTCATGGCTGAAGCGACTCCCGGGGGCATGCACCGATGATCCTGATCACCTGGAACGTGCAGTGGTGCAGAGGCTGCGACGGTCGGGTCGACCCGGCACGCATCGTCGCGGTGGCACGGTCGATGGCCGACTTCGACGTGCTCTGCCTGCAGGAGGTCGCCGACGGCTTTCCGGGACTGCCGGGGTCGGCCGGCGAGGACCAGTTCGCGGCGTTATCGGGGCTGCTCCCGGGCTACGCCCCGGTCGCCGGCTGGGCGGTGGACGCGCTCGGCGCGATCGGCAAGCGGCGGCGATTCGGCAACCTGATCCTCTCGCGGCTGCCGGTGCTCGCGGCGTTTCGGCACCTGCTGCCCTGGCCGCGCGACCCGCAGGCCAGGGGCATGCAGCGAGTGGCCGTCGAGGCGGTGATCGACACGCGCTCCGGGCCGTTGCGGGTGACGACCACGCACCTCGAGTACTACTCGCGGGTGCAGCGTCAGGCGCAGGTGGAGCGGCTGCGCGACCTGCAGGTGGAGGCCTGCGGGCATTCGGCCGACGTCGACGAGGCCAGCGCCGCCGGCGATCGCGACGGGCCGTTCGCAGCCCTTGCGCGGCCCGCTTCGGGGATCCTGACCGCCGATTTCAACTTCCGTGCCTCGGATCCGGAGTACGCGAGGATCCAGGCGCCGATCGGCGACGGCGTGCCGGCGTATCGCGACGCCTGGGCGATCGCGCACCCGGGGCGGGCGCACGAGGACACGATAGGGGTGTACGACCGCGCGCAGTGGCCGCAGCCTTATGCCTGCGATTTCGTCTTCGTCACCGAGGACGTGGCACCGCGGGTGCTCGACGTTCAGGTCAATGGCGCGACCGACGCGTCGGACCACCAGCCGGTGGTGGTGCGGCTGCGGTAGCGGGCGCCCTGGCCTGGCTGCCCGCGCTGCCCGGCCAATCGGCCCGCGGCATCGTTGCCGTGGCGGCCAGGTCCGGGGTGACGGACGAACCGAACCCGGGGCACTGCAGCGAACCGACCGCCAGCCGGCCGTCTCGGATGCGCAGCCGGATGCGGCCGTCCCGCGCGTGGTACAGGTCGGGATGCGCTCGCTGGAAGGCACGCGCTTCCTCGGCCGGCCGTGCGCCGAACCCGTCGATGAAGTGATGCGCGTTGCGCTCGACGTGGGTGATCCCGAGCAGACTGGCCAGCGCCAGGTCCTGCTGCACCGAGGTGCCGGCCTGGGTGGTCAGGTCCTCCGCGGACATGAAATAGGCGCCCGCGCCTTCGGCGTTCCATAAGCGACACCGCGCGAGGTTCATCAGCGACTTGTAGAAACCCTTGCAGGCCTTCGACGACACGCCGGTGTAGCCAAGCGATCGGGCGCGTGGAAACGCATCGAGGTCGCCGTCGGATTCGTCGATGATCACCGGCCGATGCCTGGCGAGGGGGGCGACGCTTTGCGAGAGCGCGGCGTGGCGCGCAATCGGCTGTTCGATGAACAAGGTCGAAGCGCACAGCCGCCGCAGCGCCGGGGTCGCCGCCATGCGCAGCCACAGCGCCGCGACGGATCTGGCCTCCTCGTACTGTTCGTTGCCGTCGAGCGTGACGTGGATCGGCGCGGCGATTGCATCGAGCACGCCCGCGATGCGGGTGAGCCGCTGCAGGTCCGCGTCGATCTGCCCGGAGAGTTTGAGCTTGTAGTAACGGTTGCGGTAGACGGCGACGACTTCCTCCAGCGTCTCCGGGAGACCGTCGTCCACCCGAGTGCCGGGCGCCTGGTCGGCCGCGACGATCGGATCGACCAGCCCGACCGTGTGCCGGGCGTGCAGTTCGGTCAGCGGCGAGAGGCTGCGCAGGAAGGCGTCGAAGTCGAAGCCGGCGAGGTCGGCGGCGATCCGGTGCGCGTGCATGCCCGGCAGGTTCGCGCGCATCGCTTCCCAGAAACTCACTCCTGCGATGCGGCACATGGCGTCGAGGACGGCGCGATCGAGCAGTGCCGGGCCGTAACTTGCCACCAGCGGTGGCAGTCCCAGCCTGGCGCCTTCTTCGAGCTGTCGCGCGTAGTGTTCGGCATGCAGGTCGAATGCGCTCGACCACGGCGCCGCCCGGTAGCCCTGCGCGCAGAGTTCGAGGGCTTTGCGCAGCTGGTCCAGGTTCTGCGCATCGGTCAGCGCAGGGTTCTTGTCGAACCACTTCGCGCCGAGTGCCTCGGCCGCGAAGCCGGCTGCCTCGCGCCCGTCTTCGCACCGCACGCGCACACGCGCGATGGCCTGTACGCCCTCGGTGACCGTGATCACCCCGAAGCGAAACGGCAGGCGCAGCCGGAAAGGCTGCTCGAAGAGTTCGATGCTCGAAACCTTGAGTCGGGGTGCGGGGACGGTCACGAGTGCTCCATCGCGCCTTGCAGCCAGTCGATCGCGCGGGCGGCGCGGACGGGCCCGGCGCGGACGTGTCCGAACGGTGGCGCTGCTGCCCGGTGGCCGTGACGGTGTCGGTGGCGGGGCGGACAGGTGCGCAACCTTCGGAGGTCCGCGTGTCGGTCGAGTGCGAGTTTGGCACAGAGAGTGTGCCGCGGCCACTCAGGCAGGCACGAGGGTACGATCGACATTGCCGCGGGCAGTCGGTGCAACTGATCAGGGGCGGGATTCGATGACAAGACGCAAAGCGGTCGTCCTTTTGAGCGGCGGCCTGGATTCCAGCACGGTTCTCGCGATCGCCGCGGCCGAGGGCTACGAGCCCTGTGCGCTGAGCTTTCGCTATGGTCAGCGCCACGTGTTCGAACTGGAACGTGCGCGCGAGGTTGCGCTGGCGCAGGGCGCGTCCGCGCACGTCGTCGTCGACATCGATCTGCGCCAGTTCGGCGGATCGGCACTGACCGCCGACATCGCGGTTCCGAAGGGCCGCTCCAGCGACGAGATGTCGCACGGCATCCCCATCACCTACGTTCCGGCGCGCAACACGATCTTTCTCAGCTTCGCGCTCGCGTGGGCGGAGACGCTGGGCTCCAGCGACATCTTCGTCGGGGTGAACGCGCTCGACTACTCCGGCTATCCGGACTGCCGGCCCGAGTACATCGCCGCGTTCGAACGAATGGCGAACCTGGCCACCAGGGCGGGTGTCGAGGGGACGCAGCACCTGAAGATTCATGCGCCGCTGATCACCATGACCAAGGCGCAGATCATCCGCAAGGGGCTGGAACTCGGCGTCGACTACGCGATCACCAGCAGCTGCTACGACCCCGGTGCGCAAGGTGAACCTTGCGGCAAGTGCGACTCGTGCCAGCTGCGAGCCAAGGGTTTCGCAGAGGCGGGCAGCCCCGATCCGCTGCTGCACCGGTTCGGGAGCGTCTGAGTCGGTGGCGTCGATGGCGAGCCGCTGGGTCGGGCCGGCGGGCGATCGGCCGCGTTGCCGGGCCAACGGACGACTTTCGGCCGCTTCGCGCTAGAACTCCACCTCCGGCCCCCGCCACTCCAGGTCGCGCGGTCTCGCGCGCGCCAGGGCCTGCTCGGCGTCGATCCAGCCCTCGCAGGCATTGCGTCCCGGGCGACGGCGCAGCAGGTTCAGAAACCCCTTGCACCTGGCGTAGACGCGGAAGAAGCGCAGTACCCGCTCGCGATCGGCCGGCGTGATCGGCAGCGTGCTGCAGACGAGCTTGTCGTCGATCATCCCGCGGTCCATCAGGGTGACCGCGCCCCAGGCGCGCACGCGCAGCCTCGCGCCGAATGGCAGGCGCGGGCCGAGCACTAGCGCGTCGAGCAGGTCGCCCTCGAGTCCGAGATACGCCGGCACCGCGCCGTAGTTGAAGGGACAGGGCAGCGGCGAGACGAAATCGATGTGTCCGGTCGAGCCGCGCTTCAGGAAGCTGCCGCGCGGCACTTCGATCACGACCTCGAGCTCGGGCGCTTCCGGGCGCACCTACTCGCGCACCTGCGTCGCGTAGATCTTCTGCACGATCACCCATTTGCCGCCGACCTTGAGCAGGCTGAGGTAGTCGGTGAAATAGCGCGGGGGGATCTGGCACTTGACCTTCACGAACGCGGTCGTCGGACCTGACTGGTCGATCTGCAGGATGGCGTCTTCGCGCGCCAGGCCCCGGGCCTTCGACGAGGGGCGCTTGCGGACTGCGTCGAGCCACTGGTCGCGCGGCAGCACCGAGACCTTGCCGTCCTGCTCCCAGGTGAGCGCGCTGGTATCGGCAAAGACGCTGCCGAGCTTGTCGGCGTCGCCCTCGTAGAGGCCGTCGAAGTAGGTCTGGATCGTCTGTTCGATCGCGCTGTGTTCCTCGGGGTTCATTGTCTAGCCTCGCTGGTTGAAGGGGATTCGATATTGCGGTGCGGTGCGGTGCGGTGCGGTGCGGTGTGGCGTGGCGTGGCGTGGCGTGGCGTGGCGTGGCGTGGCGTGGTGTGGCGTGGTGTGGCGTGGTGCTCGGCGGTGCCATGCCGGCCGAGTCCGGGCTCGACGTCGCTCCGCGGCCATTAGATCGCTCAGTACCAGCCCGGCTTCACAGCGGCGCCCAGCACTTCGTCGTAGACGTCCTTTCGCCGGTCCCTGAGCACCTGGTTGTACTCGTTCCAGTTTCGTTTGCGCCGCGCATCGGAGAGATTCACGTCGGCATAGATGATTTCCTCGTCCGTCGAGGACGCCGGTCCGGCGACCGGCCAGCCGGTATAGCTGACGATCAGGCTTTCGCCGAGGAAGGGTTGGCCGCGTTCGATCCCGACGCGATCGGCGGCGGCAATGAAGACGGAATTCGAATGGGCCGCCGCCATGCACAGGATGTTGGCCATCGCCTCGCGGCGCGGATCCTGGCCGGGAATCGGCACCCAGTTGGTCGGGATGCAGATCAGGTCGGCGCCTTGCAGCGCGAGCAGCCTGTGCGCTTCCGGAAACCAGCCGTCGTAGCAGATCATCGCGCCGATTCTCCCGATCGGCGTGGCGAAGACCGGAAACCCGAGGTTGCCGGGCTCGAAGAAGAGGTTCTCCTCGTTCCAGAGATGGACTTTGCGAAACGTGCCGATGTGGCCGTCGGGGCCGATGATCGCCGCTGCGTTGTACAGCACGTCGCCCGCGCGCTCCGCGATGCCGGCAACAATCGTCAGGCCGCGCTGCTGGGCGACCTTCGCCCAGGCTTGTGTCGTCGCTCCGCCGGGAATCTCCTCCGCGAGCGCGAAAGCTTCCTCGCGGGTGTCGAATACGTAGCCGGTATTCGCGAGTTCGGGCAGCACGATAAGTCTGGCGTCATGATCGGCCGCGCGTTCGATGAACTCGACGCTCTTGGCGACGTTCGCCTCCTTGTGTCCGACTTTCGGTTCCATCTGCACGCAGGCAATCCGAACTAGCGCCTCTTCACCTTGTCTTCGGTTTTCCAATTCAACCTCCGGTTTCATGGTCGCAGGGCTATTCACACTTGCTCCGTGCAGGTCTACCCCGGAGTCCGTGCGGGCCCCTTTGGTCAATAGCTTAGCGCCTCCCGGGTCGACGCGGTGAAGCACGGTTTTGGGCGTGCGCTGCACTCTCGGCGTGCGCGGGACACACGGATGGTGCGCTGCCCGCGCAGTGGTCGCGGCGGCGTCCGGGAAACGGCAATTCGCACCCTACAGCATCATTGCGCGATGGACGACGCGCGCACATTGGTGCTAGCCTGCACCGACTCTAGGCACCGGCGACATGGTGATGATTCGCGATCGCCGACCCATGTTGGGTACGTTAATTGCTTCCCCAAGCGCTCGATGGACGACGCGGTAAAGCTTGTTTTCGATCTTCTCGCCTTCACGTCGGTGATCGTGCTGATCGTGCTCGGCCTGGGGGTGATTGCGAGCATGATGGGCATCTT
>Ga0316188_10001297_pt1 | contig 11768 bp, 7 predicted proteins | sample Phiworburrow1_MG_FD_204933 | JGI IMG/M metagenome (GOLD analysis project Ga0316188, IMG submission 204933) | Coastal sediment microbial communities from Maine, United States - Phippsburg worm burrow 1 | ecosystem: Environmental > Aquatic > Marine > Coastal > Sediment | place: USA: Maine... | reverse complement strand
CGCACGCTTTCTCCTATAATGGTCGCGAATTGGCACATCGAGTTCAACCATAACAATGGACATATATTCCGGCGCAATACTGATCAGCCTACTGATTTACATTGTCGTAGGCAATTACGCAGGCCGCCGGGTCAAGAAACTCGATGACTATTTCGTCGCCGGCCGGCGGGCGCCCACGCTACTGATCGTCGGAACGCTGGTGGCCAGCGTACTCAGCACCAATATTTTCCTCGGCGAAACCGGTTTCGTGTACGAAGGCCAGGCGGGGCCGTACCTGTTGTGGCCGCCAATCGGCGCAATGGGCTACATATTCGGCGCGTTGCTGTTCGGTCGCTACCTGCGGCGCAGCCGAGCGATCACCGTGGCGGACTATTTCGGCCAACGGTTCAACTCGCACCGGGTCCAGGCGGCAGCGGGCATCACCATCATCTTCGGCTTGGGCGGCTACCTGCTGGCGGTCACGCAGGGTACCGCGATTCTGCTCACCGAGATCACCGACTTCTCGTTCACCCAGGCACTGGTCATCAGCTGGGTCAGTTACACGGCGTTCACCATGTACTCGGGTTCGCGCGGTGTGATCCTGACCGATACGCTGATGTTCCTGCTGTTCACATCGGTGGCCATGCTGGCCCTGATCTTCCTGATCCAGGATGCCGGGGGTTGGGCAAACTCGGTGCGGCAACTGGCCACACTGCCGGAAAAACCGGACCTGATGGCCTGGCATGGGATGGTCGGCGACGACACGCCCTTCAGTTCCGCGCTGCATTTTGCACTGTGGAACCTCACGCTGGCGCTGGCCTGGGGCATGGTGTACGCGGTCAGTCCCTGGCAGTCCAGCCGCTACCTGATCGCGCGCGACGAGCACGTGGTGATTCGCGCGGCCTGCATCGCGGCCATATTCGTGACCCTGATGGAGCTGACCCTGTACGCCGCCGGCGCCGTAATAAACCTCAGCGATTCAGGCATCCAGCCATCGGAGCTGGTCATCATTTACGCCGCCATGAACCTGTTGCCTGAACTGATGGGCGCCATGTTGCTGGCCGGCATCATGGCCGCCGGGCTGTCCTCGGCGTCCACCTTTCTGTCGCTGGTTGGGTTCAGCGTCAGCAACGATCTGTTCCGCCACGATGCCGTCGACGAGAACAGGATGCTGAAGCTCAGTCGCCTGGCCATGCTCCTGGTCGGCGTGGTGACGCTGCTGGTCGCTTTTTACTCCCCGGTCAATATTTTCTGGCTGACCTATTTCGTCGGTACGCTGTTCGCTTCATCCTGGGGGCCCGTGGGCCTGATGAGCGTCTGGAGCAAGCGCATCACGTCCGGCGCCGCGTTCTGGGGGATCATCAGTGGCTTTGTATTCAATGCGGGCCCCAAGGCGCTGGAATACATGGGGTGGATCGAATTGCCGTTCTGGCTGGATCCGATCCTGCTCGGCGGCTTGGTCAGCCTGGCCGTAGTCCTGGTGTTGTCCTACCTTGGCCGCGTAAGCCGGGTAGAACAGGTCTACCGCATGCGGCTGCACCGGATTCCGGAGCAGGAGATCAGCGTCCCGAAATTACGGCTGACCCTTTACGCGCCGCTGGTGCTGGCCGTTTACAGCGTGACCATGTGCATCGTTCTGATCACGATATACGTGCGGCCCTACCAGGAAATCACCGGAACCCTGGGCGCGGCCGGCGGCATCGACTGGCTCAGCGGCGAGGCCCTGCTGGTGTTGGCCAGCCCGGTCGTGGTGCTGCCGACGGCGTTTATTGCCTGGCGCATGATCCGCAGATCTTACGGCTGACCCTGCTCTCCGCTCAGGCCTTGATTCTCGACATGCCCGGATCATACATCGGCTTCAGTGAGACCTCGGCCGGGTAACGCTTGCCCGCAATTTCCACCTCCCAGGCGCCCTCTTCCAGGTAGGCCGCATCGACCGGATCACCGGTGATCATCGCCAGGCCTACGGCCCCGCCGAGCGTGTGGCCGTAGGAGGCCGCCCGTACGTTGCCGACGGCGACACCATTGCGAACCACGATCTCCTGGTGGAACATCAGCGGCTCCGGGTCCTTGAGAAATATCTGGACCAGCCGTTCTGTAAACACCTGGTGGGCCTTGCGCTCGATACAGGCCTGCTTGCCGATGAAATCACTTTCCTTGTCCAACCTCACGGCGAAGCCGAGACCAGTCGAGTACGGGTCGTCCATGTTGTCGATGTCGTGACCATAGTCGCGGTAGGCTTTTTCCAGGCGCAGGCTCGCCAGGGCCTTGAGCCCCGCATGCTTCAGGCCGAATTTTTTTCCGGCCTCGACGATCCGGTCATAGACATGGCCCGCCTGTTCGGAAGGAATGTTCAACTCGTAGCCGAGTTCGCCGACGTAGGTAATCCGCACGCACAACACCCGCGCCAGCCCGATGTCGATTTCCCGTGCCGTGCGGAACGGAAACGCCTCGTTGGACAGGTCGGCGCTGGTGAGCGACTGCAGCAGCTCCCTGGACTTCGGGCCCTGGATGTTCAGCTGGCCGTAGCCCGATGTGACGTCGGTCACGAACACGTGCTGGTCATCGGCAATGTGCCGCTTCATCCAGGTTTCCGTGTGCCGGTGGGCGATGTCGGAGGTCACCACCATGAATTTCTCATCGTCGAGCTTGATGACGGTCAGGTCCGCCTCGAGGCGGCCGTCTTCGTTCAGCCACTGCGTGTAGGTGATCTTCTCCGGCTCGCCGTCCACGTCGTTGGCCGAGATGTAATTCAGCAAGGCGCCGGCGTCGCGGCCCTGCACCAGGAACTTGCCCATGAAGGACATGTCCATCGCGATGACGCCTTCGCGGCAGGCCCGGTGCTCGGCTGCCCACCAGGGAAACCAGTTCGGCCGGCCCCAGGTCAGCCGGTCGGCCACCGGTTCCTGGCCCTCGGGAGCGTACCAGCCCGGCGATTCCCACCCGCTGACGTCCCTGAAGTGGGCGCCTTGCGCCGCCAGGCGATCGTGGAACGGCGACTTTCGCGCGCCACGGGCCGTCTTCGGTGAGCGGTCGGGGTAATGGCATGCGTAGACCAGCCCGAGCGATTCCAGGGCGCGCTGCCGCCGGTACTCCGGGTTGCACTGGTAGCGGTGGAAGCGATCGATGTTGATGCCCGTGACATCGACGTCGGGCCGCCCGTTGACAATCCAGTGCGCCAGCACCCGGCCATAGCCGCCACCGGTGATGATGCCGACCGAGTTCAGCCCGGCCGCCACAAAGTAATTGCGCAGTTCCGGGGCCTCGCCCACGACCGGAGCCAGGTCTGGCGTGAAGCTCTCCGGACCGCAGAAAAACTTGCGGATACCGGCTTCCATGGTGACCGGCACACGCTCCATGGCTTTTTCCAGAAACGGCATCAGCCGGTCCCAGTCGGGATCCAGTTCGCCGAAGGAAAAGTCATCCGGAATGCCTTCGATTTTCCACGGCGCGCATTTCGGTTCGAACATGCCGACCATCATCCCGCCGGTTTCTTCCCGGTAATAAGCGTGGGTTGAAGGATCCTCCAGCACCGGCAGGTCGGAGCTGATGCCGTCGATCTGCCCGGTGATGAGGTAGTAGTGCTCCGCCGCCTGGTTGGGGATCACCACGCCGTTCTGTTCGCCCAGCTGCCGCGCCCACATGCCGGCACAGTTGACCACGAACTCGGAGCGGATCTCACCCTGGTCCGTGCGGACCCCGGTCACCGCGCCGTTGCGGGTCAGAACACCCCGGACCGGCGTGTTCTGGTAGATCTTCGCGCCCTTCAGGCGCGCGCCCTTGGCCAGCGCCATGGTCACGTCGACCGGGTTGATGCGCCCATCGTGCTCCGCGTAGAAGCCCGCGCGAATGTTGGACACATCGGCAAACGGAAACAACTCCGCGACCTCCGCGGGTGAGAGCTCCTGGATGTCGTTGCCGTGGAGGCGGTTGAAGGCGGTAATCCGGCGATATTCCTCGAGACGATCGTCATCGGCCGCCAGTTCAATGAATCCGCAGGGGTTGAAGCCGGTTTGCTGGCCGGTTTCCTGCTCGAGGCGCTTGTACAACTCCATCGAGTGTTTCCGGATACCCAGCGTGGTCTCCGAGCCGGAACCGTAAGTGGTCATCAGGCCGGCCGCATGCCAGGTGGTGCCCGACGTCAGCTGGTCACGCTCCAGCAGGACGACTTCGCATCCCATCTCCGCCAGGTGGTAAGCCACCGAGCAGCCAATGATGCCGCCGCCAATGACGACGACCCGTGCATATTCCGGCAATACTGATTCAGGCATGGAGACACTCCCTGGTTCGCAATCCGCCAATTTGAGCACAGAACGAGAGCGAATTTCTTGCTTCAGATCGTCCCAATTCACTGCAGCCGGCCTCGCAACGCAGAATCCGCCGCCTCAGCGATGGCGGATCGTGAGCAAACAGCCGCCCGCCAGGAATACTTTTTGAGTCCGAAGCAGGTAAACTACGCGGCTTGAACGTTTCTCCCCAACCCGTGAAGCGAGTGATAATCCTGTGACCCGTGGCAACCCAATCCTGACACTGTGCGCCTTCAGCTGTTTCATCGGCTGTTTGATGGGCGCGTTCCCGGCGTACGCCCAGCCGCAGCAAATGGGCCCCCTGGTGGTGAGCCTGAACGGCGGCTTCGCGGCGCAGACGGAGTCCGATCTCAAGGACACGGAAGGCGCCTTTTCGGTAAACCGCTGGTTCCTGGCCGCCGGCGTGGATTACGTGTGGGATCGACGCACCTCGCTGGGCATCTCGTTCGGCGCGGGTGAGTCCACCTACGATTTCACCGGTCTCACGGCCAATGGCGGCGAGGCACCCTGGGGAACAGCCGAGGATCAGCGCCTGTCGCTCATAGGTCGCTTCGGTTTCGGCGAAACCGGATCGGTCATCATCATCCCTTCTTATCGCTACAACGGCGAAAAGGACTCGGATTCGGGTGAGGCCCGGACCTGGGGCCTGCTGGCGGGCGCCGCCTGGCGCATCAGTGAAGATCTGACCATCGGGCCCGGTATCGGCGTATTTTCCCAAATCGAAGACAGCAGCCGCGTGTTTCCGATCCTGGTCATCGACTGGAACATCACCGAGCGCTGGAGCCTGTCGACCGGCCGCGGCCTGGCCGCCTCGCAGGGCCCGGGCCTTACCCTGTCCTACCAATTCAGGCCAACCTGGTCTTTCGGCCTGGCCGGCCGCTATGAAGACGTGCGCTTCCGGCTCGACGAGACCGGCCCGGTGCCGAATGGCGTGGGGCGTGACAAGTCGTTTCCAATGGTGCTCTCGGCCGCCTGGGATCCCACGCCAAAAGTCGGCCTGTCGCTGTTCGCCGGAGCGGAGATTGCCGGCGAACTGGAGTTGCAGGATCCGGACGGCGTGACCGTCGAGAAAAGCGATTACGATGTCGCGCCCTTGCTCGGCTTCAGTTTCAATGTGAAGTTCTAGCGGCAAATAGACGCAGGGCCGCCACAATGGCGGATTGTTCGATGCTGAGGCCCCGAACCAAACAAATCCTGCTGTCAGAGGTCATATCCTATGACGGAATTGCAGAATCGAAACAGGAAGGAAGCATGAACCGGTTTTTGGTTTTGGTGTGTGCCCTGCTCTGGGCTGCCTGCGTGAGCGCCCAGGAGTATCAAGTGTACGTCAGCGATGCCGGCAACTTCAGCCAGCCTCCGTGGCAGATCCTGAAATTCGACCAGGACGGCAATAACCCCGAAGTATTCATCAGTCAAAACCTGGACTGGCCGCACGATATCCTGTTCCTGGAGGAGGCCGGCACGGTACTGGTCAGCAACTTCAACAGCGGCAAAATCGAGCGTTTCAACGCTGAAACAGGCCAGTATATTGACACCTTTGCCTCCCAAATCCCCGGACCCACCCGGATGAAGATCGGGCCGGACGGATTGCTGTATGTACTGTCCTCCAGTGCCAACGCACGGGTGATGCGCTACCGACTCGACGGCACCTTCGTCGACAATTTCACCAGCATCAGCCTGCCCCGTTGCCTGGGCCTGGACTGGGATGACGAGGGCAACCTGTACGTCTCCTCTTACGATCTCCGGATCGTCCGCCGATTCAATGCCGAGGGTGTCGATCAAGGCAATTTCGTTAACACCAATCTGAATGGCCCGACCAATATCTGGTTCGATGACAACGGCGATCTTCTGGTGCTGGACTACGATGCCGGCGTGGTGGCGCGCTTTGACAAAAACGGTGTGTACCAGGGCAATCTTATCCAGGGCCTCTCGCAGGCCGAAGGAGCGGATTTCCTGCCCGACGGCGATATCCTGCTTGGCAATGGCGGCACCAGTGCAGTCAAACGGTTCGCCCCGGAGGGCACGTTCGTTGAGGACTTCGTGACCAGCCAGTCTGGTGGCCTGATCCAACCGAACGCGGTGGTGGTCAGGGTAGACGAAGTGCAGATCAATGCGGGAATGAACGACGCCTGGTTTGAGCCGGCCACCAGCGGGCAGGGCTTTCTCGTCACGGTTTTCCCGGACCGTGAGGAGCTTTTCCTGGCCTGGTTCACCTTCGACACCGAACGGCCGCCCGAGGATGTCACCGCCATCCTGGGAGAACCCGGCCATCGCTGGCTGACCGCACAGGGTCCCTTCGACGGCAGCAAGGCCGAGCTGACGGTTTACCTGACCGAGGGCGGCGTGTTCGATTCTGCGGAACCACCGGCTGTTACCGACCAGGAAGGTTACGGGACCATGACGGTCGAGTTCCTGACCTGCAACGAAGCACGCATCTCTTACGATATTCCGTCGCTGGCGCTTGCGGGCGAGATTCTCGCTCAGCGGATCGTGGAAGATAACGTGGCGCTCTGCGAAGCGTTGCGTTAGCAACTCCGCGCCGCGCTTTGCGATCTCCGTGCCCGGTCTGAAGTCGGAACAGACGGTCTGCCGTTCTCGGCGGAGGTGTTGGCTTTCTGGAGTTTTCGTAATCGAAAACTCTCTTAAACTATGTGCCCAAAAGGCATATGATCAAAACAGTCAGGACTATTTGGAGGCAAAACCATGAAACGGATGATACAACTGCTTGCAGCAGCCTTGCTGCTGTCAACAGCGACCGCTGCATTAGCCCAAAAGAGCGGGCAATCCATGCAAATTCAGTACGGCATCGTGGTTGCTTCCAGCTATGTGCAGGAGCAGTCCGATGCAGGAAAAGCGGCCCTGGTTGGCGGCGCGCTGGGCTATGGCTTGACCCGAAACAAGTCGAGGTCCACCAAGGCTGTCGCCAGTGTCGCGGGCGCTGCGGTGGCCGGTGGGGCCAAGAGCAAATCGGAAGGCAGCCGCGAAGCCCGGCAGTACGAGGTGCAGACCGGTTCCGGCACAGTCGTTATCATCTCGGACCAAACCGAGATCCAGGTGAACGACTGCGTCGTCGTAGAGAACCCCGGCAATACGAACGCCAATATCCGTCGTGTCGATCCGACCTTTTGTGATCCGGCCTCAGCCGAAGTAGTGGCCGAACTGCAGGACGAGATCATGGAAGAAGCAGAGGAATGCGCCGCGGCCAAGCGCGAACTGGCCGCAGCCGAGACGGATGCGGCCTTCGATCGCGCATTACGAAAAGTCGAGATCCTCTGCAATATGTGAACAGCACGTGGGAAGTTGCGCCGAGGTTGGGGGGTAGCTCCGAGCACTTCGATGAAAAAAAGGCCCCGCTGATGCGGGGCCTTTTTGTGACTGGAGGAGAGAGGGATTGATCGAAACCATCCTGGTTTCGACCCTGCGGGCGCACTCACTCCGTTCGGACGTCCCGATCGGCGGTCCTGCCGATCGGTCGAACCCTTCAACAGCCTACGGCTGTAAGGGCTCTCACCAAACCCCGCTCTGGCAGATAGCCAAACGCCCGCACGTGGCGGGCGTTTCACTATCTGGCGGAGAGAGAGGGATTGTCCGAAACCATCCCTGGTTTCGGCCCGGGGGGCGCCTGCGGCGACCAAATTCGCTCCCGGCGAATTTGTCGAACCCAGCAGCCCTTTGGGCTGCCAGGGTTCTCAACCATCTCGCTTCAGCCAGGCAAAAAATATGCCCCACTGCGGGGGCATATTTGTTGCGTGGCGGAGAGAGAGGGATTCGAACCCTCGATGGGCTATTAACCCATACGCCCTTAGCAGGGGCGCGCCTTCAGCCACTCGGCCATCTCTCCGGAACTGGGCATTTTATACTTTTGGGAAAGGATCGTGAACCTTGAAATGGCGATCAAGGGCGTCCACCATCACTCGGGCGCGAGCAAGGCTCGCTTCTACGTGTCGTCTCCAGAACGATGAAATGACTGACCTTCTTTAGCCGGCTTGCCTACGCCGTCGGCCCGTTCCTTGAGAATTCTCTGGTAAATCTCTTCTCGGTGAACCTGGACATCATGCGGCGCTTCGATGCCGATTCGAATCTGATTCCCTTTGACCCCCAAAACGGTGACTATAACGTTATCACCGATGACAAGTTTTTCTCCAATTCTTCTTGTCAGAATAAGCATAACAACCTTCCTTTGGTTTCGGACACTTCATGTATCCGCGCTTCTAATAGTCTTCTACGCTTATGCCAAAACCATCTGCGAGACGTTTAAATGACAATCGGCAACCCCTTTCCGGGCGGTTGCCATTGCGCCTTTCCCTTCCTCCCAGCTTACTCGGGTCAGCTGTTTTCAGCCACCCAGTTCTGCACTGAACTCAGCGCCCCATCCAGGTTTTCCGGCTGGGAGCCGCCGGCTTGGGCAAAATCCGGGCGTCCTCCGCCCTTGCCGCCGACTTGTTGTGCGACGAAGTTTACCAGATTGCCGGCCTGAATCCGAGCAAGCAAATTGTCACTGATTCCGGCAGCCAGGCGGACCTTGCCGTCGCCGGCCCCGCCGATGACCACCACCGCGCTGCCGAGCCGGTTCTTCAGACGATCAACGGTATCGCGCAGGGCCTTGGCCTCGACGTCGTCGAGGCGAGCCGCCAGCACCTTGATGCCATCGACGTCGGTGGCCTGATCCAGTAGCTCGTCACCGCTGGCGGCAGCGACCTTCGACTTGAGATCGGCCAGCTCCTTTTCCAGGGACTTGCTGCGTTCCAGGATCTGGACCAGGCGGTCACCCAGCGCATCGGGGGCGACCTTCAAGGTCTGCGCCAGCTCTTTCAACCGCTCATCGATTGCCTGGATTCGATCCACGGCGGCTTCCCCGGCAACCGCCACGATGCGCCGGATGCCGGCCGCGATGGCCGACTCCTCGACGATCTTGAACTGGCCGATGTCGCCAACCCGGTCGACGTGGGTGCCGCCGCAGAGTTCGATCGAAAAGTCGCCGAACCGCAGCACGCGAACCCGATCGCCGTATTTCTCGCCGAACAGTGCCGTGGCGCCGGTCTGCAGCGCATCGTCGAAGGCCATGACCTGTACGTCGGAGGCCGGATTGACGCGGATTTCGCGGTTGACGATGCGCTCGACCTCGGCCAGCTCGTCAGCCGTCACCGCGCGTGGGTGGGTGAAATCGAAGCGCAGGTGGTCGGGGGCAACCAGCGAACCGCGTTGCTCGACGTGGTCGCCCAGCACCTGTTTCAGGGCGGCGTGCATCAGGTGCGTGGCCGAATGGTGCAGCACGATGGACTGCCGGCGCGGCGCATCGACCCGCGCGCTTACCGTATCGCCCTTGCTCAGCGTGCCGCTGGTGAGTGCACCCAGGTGACCATAAAAGACACCCGCCAGCTTAATGGTGTCCTGGACTTCGAAGTCCGCCTCGCCACCCTGGATGGTCCCGGTGTCACCCACCTGGCCACCGGATTCCGCGTAAAACGGTGTCCGGTCGAGCAGCACGATGGCTTCGTCGCCGGCCTCGATGCGCTCCACCGTTTCGCCGTCAACCAGGATGGCGGCCACGCGGGCAGCGTCCACCTTCAGCTGTTCATAGCCGAGGAACTGCGTCGGCACCAGATCCTTGATCGCCTGCGACGATATCTGGGCCTGCTGGCCGAATTTACCGGACGCCCTGCCCCGCTCCTGCTGCTTCGCCAGCGCCTCGGCGAATCCGTCCAGGTCAACGCCGAGGTCGTTCTCGCGGGCGATGTCCTGGGTCAGGTCCAGCGGGAAACCGTAGGTGTCATAGAGCAGGAAGGCCGTCTCGCCATCGATTTGGCCAGAGCGGTCCTCTTGCGCACTGGCCATTACATCCTTGAGGATGCCCATGCCGGTGTCGAGGGTGCGGGCGAAGCGCTCTTCTTCCTCGCGCAGCGTTTCGGCGATCCGCTCGGCCTTGTTACCCAGTTCCGGGTACGCCTCGCCCATTTGCTCCGCCAGCGGGCCGACCATGCGGTAAAAGAAAGGCTGCTTGACCCCCAGCTTGTACCCGTGCCGGATGGCGCGCCGGATGATGCGTCGCAGCACGTAGCCGCGGCCGTCCCGCGCGGGCACCACGCCGTCGGCAATCAGGAAGGCGCAGGCGCGGATATGATCCGCGATGACGTTCAGCGAGGCGTTTTCCTCGTCCTTGCAGCCGGTCAGTTCTGCGGCGGCCGCGGTCAGGGCCCGGAACAGGTCGATGCGGTAATTGCTGTGTTCGTGCTGCAACACGGCGGCAAGCCGCTCCAGGCCCATGCCGGTATCCACGCAGGGCGCCGGCAGGGGTTTCATGCTGCCGTCGGCGGCGCGGTCGAACTGCATGAACACCAGGTTCCAGATCTCGATGTAGCGGTCACCGTCCTCGTCTGCCGAGCCGGGCGGACCACCCGCCACGCCGGGCCCGTGGTCATAGAACACTTCGGTGCAGGGGCCGCAGGGGCCGGTGTCGCCCATGGCCCAGAAGTTGTCGCTGTCGAATTTCGCGCCACCCGGCTTGTCGCCGATGCGGATCACGCGCCCTTCGGGCACCCCGATCTGCTGCGTCCAGATGCCATAGGCTTCATCATCGGTCTGGTACACCGTCACCCACAGGCGATCCGGCGACAGGCCGTAGACTTCGGTCAGCAATTCCCAGGCATATTGGATGGCGTCTTCCTTGAAGTAGTCGCCGAAGCTGAAATTGCCCAGCATCTCGAAAAACGTGTGGTGGCGGGCGGTATAGCCGACCTGGTCGAGGTCGTTGTGTTTGCCGCCGGCACGCACGCAGCGTTGCGAGGTGACGGCGCGCTTGTAGGCGCGTTTCTCCGCACCGAGGAACACGTCCTTGAACTGCACCATGCCGGCGTTGGTGAACAGCAGCGTGGGGTCGTTGGCCGGAACCAACGGGCTGGAGGCCACGATCTCGTGCCCCTTGCCGGCAAAAAACTCGAGGAAATCACGGCGAATATCCGCGGTGGTTTTCACTGCTTCCGATTTGGCTGGCTTCCCCGTCACTTTTCCTGGCCCCATGACCGCAAAACTCAATGAATACAATGTGAGAGCGGAGTGTACCTAAAGCAAGGCGCAATGAATATCCGACCACTCCCGTAGGACCGAATTCATTCGGGAATGGCCAAGAGCACCAACAATGCCCGGTCCCACATTTCCCGAATGAATTCGGTCCTACGTTTCCCGAATGAAACCGGTCCTACGACATGGCGTTTACGGCGTCCATGGCCTGGTCGTGGCTGAAGCCGCGGCTGAGCAGGCGGCGGTAATATTTCTTGCGGGCGTCGAAATCGAGGGGGCCGGCATGTTGGCGTTGCAGCCATGCTGCGGCGAGATCGATCCAACCATCGGAGTGGCAGTCCAGCTCGCTCGATATCAAAGCATCCGCCACGCCCCGTGCACGCAGGGCTGCGCGGATCTTCAAAGGGCCCTGTTGTTTCTGGATGGACATGCGCACATAGGATTGGGTGAAGCGCTCGTCCGATA
>Ga0316188_10001296_pt1 | contig 11773 bp, 8 predicted proteins | sample Phiworburrow1_MG_FD_204933 | JGI IMG/M metagenome (GOLD analysis project Ga0316188, IMG submission 204933) | Coastal sediment microbial communities from Maine, United States - Phippsburg worm burrow 1 | ecosystem: Environmental > Aquatic > Marine > Coastal > Sediment | place: USA: Maine... | reverse complement strand
GACCTGGGCATGCTTGAGCGCCCAGATGTTGGCGCGATAGTTGATCTCGTGCGGCGCGAAGGTGTGGCCGTAGCCGTGCCTGGCGAGAAACACCAGCTCGACGCCATCGAGCGTGCCGAAGGTCAGCGGGCCCGAAGGATCGCCGTACGGCGTGCGTACGACCTGACGGCGCGTCGACTCGAGTTCGGCGAGCTTGGCCAGTCCACTGCCACCGATGATTGCGAACTTCATTGCGATTCTCCGATCAGTGCGAGCAGGCCGTCTTCGTCGAGAATTTCGACGCCGAGTTCCTGCGCGCGCTCGAGCTTGCTGCCGGCAGCCTCGCCGGCCACCAGGTAGCGGGTCTTCTTCGACACGCTCGACGCGACGCTTCCGCCGTGCCGGCGGATCAGTTCCCCGGCCTGCTCTCGCGTCATCGTGGGCAAGGTTCCGGTCAGCACGAAGCTCAGTCCCGCCAGCCTGGACCCGCCGGTTGTCTGCGCTGCGGTCCAGTGAACGCCGTGGGCGCGCAGCGCGTCGATGACCTCGAGATTGTGGCGCTCGCCGAAGAAGCGCCGCAGGCTTTCGATGATCTCCGGGCCGATCCCCTCGAGCGGCACGGGAATCAGCGCCTCGCCGCGCTGTCGCCTGCGCGCGTTGTCCTTCTGCGCCTCGGCCTTGCGCGCCTGCAGCGCGTCCCAGTCCTCGGCGAGCAGCGCATCGATATCGCCGTACTCCTGGGCGAGCTGGCGCGCGACCTCTTCGCCGACATGCCGGATGCCCAGCGCGAACAGGAAGCGCCCGAAGCTGGTCCGGCGTGACGCGCGGATCCCCTCGATCAGGTTCGTTGCCGACTTCTCGCCCATGCGCTCGAGCCCCTCGAGCGTCGACAGGTCCAGCCGGTAGAGATCGGCCGGCGTCTCGACCAGACCGGCATCGACAAGCTGCTCGACGAGCTTCTCGCCCAGTCCTTCGATGTCCATCGCACGCCGCTGGGCGAAATGCAGCAGCGCCTGCTTGCGCTGTGCCGAGCAGTACAGGCCCCCGACGCAGCGGTATGCCGACTCGCCAGGCGCGCGAACCGCGGCCGACCCGCAGACCGGGCAGGTCTGCGGCATGCTGAATCGGCGGTAATCGCGCCCGAATTCGGCGCTGTCCGACGGCGGGCGACGCTCGGGCAGGGCCCGCACCACCTCGGGGATCACGTCACCCGCGCGTCGCACCACCACCGTGTCGCCGATCATCAGGTCCTTGCGCTCGATTTCGTCGACGTTGTGCAGCGTCGCGTTCGAGACGGTCGTACCTCCGACGAAGACTGGCTTGAGCCGCGCCACCGGCGTCAGCACGCCGGTGCGACCGACCTGAACCTCGATGTCGAGCAGCTCGGTCAGCGCCTCCTCGGCCGGAAACTTGTGGGCGAGCGCATAGCGCGGCGCGCGCGCGACGAACCCGATCCGCTCGTGCCAGTCGCGCCGGTTGACCTTGTAGACGACGCCGTCGATTTCGTAGGGCAGCCCCGGCCGGCGCTCGCGCATCGCCCGGTAGAACTCCAGCAGCTGCGCGGGACCTCGCAGCACTGCGCGCTCCGCGCCAACCGGCAGGCCGAGCTGCGCCAGGCGCTCCAGCAGGCCAGCGTGCGTCGTCGGTGCATCGTCGCCGTCGTCCGCGCCGACCCCGTAGGCGAAGAAGCGCAACGGACGCGACGCGGTGATCGCGGGGTCGAGCTGGCGCAGGGCGCCCGCCGCGGCGTTGCGGGGGTTCACGAACTCGCGCTCGCCGGCGTCACGCTGGCGCCGGTTCATCGTCTCGAAGTCGGCCTTGAACATCAGCACCTCGCCGCGCACCTCGAGCAAGCCAGGAAGCGCGCCGTCCCGCGGCGGACGAAGCCGCAGCGGCACCGCGCGGATCGTGCGCACGTTGGCGGTCACGTCCTCACCGGTCGTGCCGTCACCGCGGGTGGCGGCCATCGCCAGCAGGCCGTCCTCGTAGCGGATGCTGATCGCGAGGCCGTCGTACTTCAGTTCGGCGCTGTACTCGATCGGTTCGTCCTCGCCCAGCACGTCGCCCAGCGCGTCGCGCGCCCTGCGATCGAACCCGTAGACGTCGTCGTCGTCGAACGCATTGTTCAGCGACAGCATCGCCTGCGAGTGCCTCACCTCACGGAAGCCGGCCGCCGGGGCGCCGCCCACGCGCTGCGTCGGCGAGTCCGATGTCACGAGGCCCGGGTGCTGCGCCTCGAGCGCCTGCAGCTCGCGAAACAGCCGGTCGTATTCCGCGTCCGGCACGCTGGGCGCGTCCAGCACGTAGTACTCGTAGTTGTAGCGCTCCAGCAGACCGCGCAACCTGTCCGCCTGTTCGGCGGCCTTGCCTTGTGCGTCGGTCATCGGTGCTCGGACTTGCGCAAAGGCGGGCAGGCGCAGCGCGGGCGGATCGGCTGCCGCGCGCGACTAGTTGAACACGCGCAGCGCGAGCGCCGAGCCGGCGGGAAAGCCCGCGTCCTCGAGCGATGCGTAGCGCTGCGCGATCTGCTCGTCGATCCGCGCGATGTGGGCGTCGGGCAGAGGCCGTCCTGCGTCATCGACCAGCGGCCCGCCGAGGCTGTGCGCACACTGCTTGCCGCACTCGACCATCGCCTGCCAGGGCTCCAGCGACGCCGGCGCGCGCGGCACGTCGAGCAGCAGTTGAAGTCGATTCGGCGCGTCGGCGAGCGCCAGAGAGAAGAGGACCTCGCCGCCCGGCCCGAGCCGCGCATAACGGTTGTTGCCCCGCTCCACGCAGGCGCAGGCGGCCGCCAGGCTCGCGAGATCGGCCAGCCCGAGCGCATCCGGTGCTTCCACCGCGATGCCGAGCTGCGCGTCGAGGTTCGCGCAGACCTCGTCGAGGTCACGCGCGCGGGCCAGCGCCGATGCCATGTCGGGCGTGTCCGCGAGCACCGAGAGCTGATCGGCCAGCGACTGCACCGCGGTGACGAACTCGGAGAACTCCATCGCGTTCAGCGGACCGTGCCGATTCGCGAGCAGCACGCCGACGCGCAGCGCAGCGTACTGTTGCCCCGGCGCCAGCGGCTGCCAGCCCGAGGCGTCGTGAAGAGGGTCCGCCGTCGCGGCTTCGGGTGCGAGCGCGGACGCCGCGGCGGGCAGCGCCTCGATCAGCACGGGTTTGCTGCCGGCTCGCCGGATCCCCCGGGTCAGCTGGATCAGGCGATCGCCGGTCATCGGCGTCTGCAGCGCGAGTTCGACGATACAGTCGGCGATCGGGCTCAGCGCGGCTGGCGCACGCACCCCGGCGCCACCTTCGACCCCGTCCTGCTGACCCGCGCCGGCAGACTCGGCACCCTGTCCCTCAGCGCCGAGCGAGGGTTCGTCACGGCCGCCCCCCTGCTCGCCCGCACCGCCCTCACGAAGTCCCGGTTCGACGCGCGCGCCGCCCTCGGCGCGTGTCGGACGCGCTGCGCGCCTGCGACCGACCCAGACGTTATAGGCGATCGTCGCGATGATCGCGACCGTCGCAAGGAGAATGAGGCTGATCTCGAGTGAACTCATCGAACGGTTCCCTGCTTTCAGGCTGCCTGGGCGATTCGCGCGGCCGAATCCAGGTCGACGGCGACGATCCGGGAGACGCCGCGCTCCTGCATGGTGACGCCGATCAGCTGCTGTGCGAGTTCCATCGCGATCTTGTTGTGCGTGATGAAGACGAACTGGGTCTGATCGGACATGCGCCGCACCATGTCACAGTAGCGTTCGGTGTTCGCGTCGTCGAGCGGGGCGTCGACCTCGTCGAGCAGGCAGAACGGCGCGGGATTGAGCTGGAACATCGCGAACACCAGCGCGATCGCGGTCATCGCCTTCTCGCCGCCCGACAGCAGATGGATCGAGGTGTTGCGCTTGCCGGGCGGCTGCGCCATCACCTGCACCCCGGCGTCGAGGATCTCGTCGCCGGTCAGGATCAGCCTCGCCTCGCCCCCGCCGAACAGCTCGGGGAAGAGCTTGCCGAACTCGCGGTTGACCGTGTCGTAGGTTTGCTGGAGCACCTCGCGGGTCTCACGATCGATCTTGCGGATCGCATCTTCGAGGGTCGAGATCGCTTCGTTGAGGTCCGCCGACTGCGCGTCCAGGAAGCCCTTGCGTTCGCTGGCAACCGTCAGCTCGTCAAGGGCCGCGAGGTTGACCGCGCCGAGCGCGGCGATCGCGTTGCCCAGGCGCGTCACCTCGCCCTGCAGCCAGGTGGCCTTGGGCGCCGCCGGGAAGGCCTCGCGCAGCGCCGCTTCGTCGGCGCCCACCTCGGCCAGCTGCGCCGCGAACTGCTCGCCGTTCAGGCGCGCGGCCTGTTCCCTGAGCTGGAGTTCGCCGACCCGATCGCGCAGCGGTTGCTGCTCGCGCTCCAGGCCGAGTCGCTCCTCTTCCTTGGCTTTGAGCGACAGGGTCATCTCGTCGAGCTTGCTGCGCGCCGCCGCCAGCGCCTGCTCCGCACCGAGCCGCGCCTGCAGGGCGGTCTCGAGCGCCTGACGCGCCGACGCGTCGGAAAGTTCGGCCAGCCTGGCCTCGCACTGCTCGCGTTCCGCACGGCTCTGCTGCTCCAGCCGCTCGGCCTGATCGATCTGCGCCCCGAGGCGCTCGATGCGCCCCTGGATCTCGCGCCCGGCGAACGACGCCTCCTGCGACTCGCGCTCCGCCTGGCGAAGCGCCTCGCGGCGCGTCGCGAGCTCCCGCTCGGCCGCTTCGAACGACAGCGCGAGATCCTCGGCGCGCTGCTGGCGCTCGGCCAGTTCGAGATCGAGGCGCTCGAAAGCCTGCGACTCTTCTTCGATGATCAGGCGGGCTTCGTCGATGCCATGCACCACCTCGGTCATGTCGTGATCGATGCGTCCGCGCGTCTGGGTCGCGCGCTCGAAGAGCTGCTCGAGCCGCTGCGCCTCCATGCGCACCGCCGCCAGTTGGCGTACCGCCCGGCTGTGCTCGTCGCGGGCCTGAGAGAACCTCGCGACCAGCTCCGACGCCGCTGACTCCGCACGCGTCGCCGCCGCGCGCGCCTCGTCGGCGATCAGGTGCTGGGCACGGATCTCACGCTCCAGGTGCTCGAGTTCGTGCTGCCGCACGAGAATGCCTTCCTGTTCGGAGTCCGCCGCGTACATCTGCACCGACATCCGTCCGACCGCGTGCCCGGCGCGAGTGACGAAACGCGCGCCGGGCGCGAGCTCCGTGCGGCGCGCGATCGCGCCACCCAGGTCGTCCGCCGCGTACCAGCCGTGCAGCCAGTCCGAGAGCAGCGCCTGCAGCGACGCATCGGTGGCGCGCACCACGTCGAGCAGCGGCCGCAGTCCGGGCGGTGCCGCCTGAGCCTGCGCTTCCCCCCGCGCGCTGAAGAACGCCACCTTGGCGGGCGGCGCGTCGCTCTCGACCAGCCCGCCGACGTTCTCGAGCTGCCCCACCTCGAGCGACTCGACCCGCTCGCGCAAAACCGCCTCGATCGCGGTTTCCCAGCCGTCCTCGATGCGCAGCCTCTGCCAGAGCCTTCCGAGCGACGCGAGGCCGTGCTTGGAGAGCCACGGCACGATCCGCGCCTGGCTCTGCGCGCGCTCCTGCAGCTGTCGCAACGCGGAGATGCGCGCCTCGATCTGGGCAAGCTTGGCTTCGGCCGTGCGCAGTTCCTGCTGCGCCGGCGCCCGGGCGGCGTCGGCCCGGTGCCAGGCTTCGTCGGCCTGCGTCTGCCGCTGCGCCGTCTCGTGCTCCTCGCCCTGCGCGCGTTCCAGGGTCTCGCGCATCGTCTCGAGTTCGGTCTGCGGCGGAACCTTCAGTTCGGCGCTCTCGGCCTGGAGGCGTTCGCGCCTGCGTTCGCCGTTGGCAAGCGACTGCTCTGCCGCGCGCTGGCGCGTCGCGGACAGCTCGATCGCCTGCCGTGTGGCCAGCGCCGAGGCGCGCGCCTCGTCGAGCGCCGCGCGCGCGTCGCGCAACGCCGCCTCGACCGCCGGCAGCGCGTCACCCAGTTCGACCACGCGCTGGCCGAGTTCGTCGGCCTTCGCCCGCCCCGCCTCCTGCTCGCCGCCGGCTGCCTGCATGTCGACGCGGGCCTGATCCTTGTCTTGCTGCGCGCGCCGGATCTGTTCGTCCAGGGACCCGATCCGCTCGCCCAGCTGTCCCTGGGACTCGATCACGAAACGGATCTCGGACTCCAGTCGCGTGACTTCGGAATTGGCGTCGTAGAAGCGCCCCTGCGTGGCGTGCAGCTCGTCGCCCGCTGCATAGTGCGCGCTGCGCAGTTGCTCGATCGTCGCCTCGATCGCGCGCTGCTCCGCGACCCGCGCCTCGAGCTGATTGATCGCACCCGCGGCCTGCTCGGCGATCCTGGACGCCTCGGCGAGCGCCTCGTCCCTGCGCACCAGCCAGAGCATCCGCTGCTTGGCGTCGCGATCGGCTTCGTACGCGCGGTACTGCTGCGCGACCTCCGCCTGGCGCTCGAGCTTGTCGATCTGGCCGCCAAGCTCGCGCAGGATGTCCTCGACGCGCGTCAGGTTCTCCCGCGTGTCGGCGAGCCGGTTCTCGGTCTCACGGCGACGCTCCTTGTACTTGGAGATGCCGGCGGCCTCCTCCAGAAAGACTCGCAGGTCCTCGGGGCGCGCCTCGATGATCCTCGAGATCATCCCCTGTCCGATGATCGCGTAGGCGCGCGGCCCCAGTCCGGTCCCCAGGAAGATGTCGTGGACGTCCTTGCGCCGCACCGCCTGGTTGTTGATGAAATAGATCGACTGGCCCTCCCGGGTCAGCACACGCTTGACCGAGAGTTCGGCGAAACTGCCCCAGGCGCCGCCGATCCGGCCGAGCGTGTTGTCGAAGACCAGTTCCACCGACGCGCGTGACGCCGGCTTGCGGTCGGCCGCGCCGCTGAAGATCACGTCCTGCATCGATTCGCCGCGCAGCTCGGACGCCTTGGATTCGCCGAGCACCCAGCGCACCGCGTCGATGATGTTCGATTTCCCGCAGCCGTTCGGACCTACCACGCCGACGAGCTGCCCGGGCACCTCGAACGCCGTCGGATCGACAAATGACTTGAAACCGGCAAGCTTGAGCTGTTTGAGCCGCACGCGAAAACCCCGGGAATGTCCCGCCCGTTGGGCGGGCAGAAATGCGAAAAGCCGTGAGCGCGGCGACACGACCGCCGCGAGCAGGGCTTCGTCGTTCCTATAATATCACCCGTCCCTCACGCATTACCTGTCCCTCGCCGCCTCGCGCCACCGGCGTTCGCGGTCGCGAGGCCCCCTCCGAAGCAACCCAGCGCGCGCCCCGATCGCCGCGCCATTGGCCATGCCGTCCAAACCGATCAAAACCGTCGACACCTTCCCCAACCCGAACCCCGGGCGCGACTATCTGGTGCACATCGAGGTGCCGGAGTTCACCTGCCTGTGCCCGCTGACCGGCCAGCCCGACTTCGCGACGATGGTGTTCGACTATGTGCCGGACCGCAAGAACGTCGAACTGAAGAGCCTGAAACTGTACATGTGGTCCTTCCGCGACGAAGGCGCGTTTCACGAGGCGGTCACGAACCGGATTCTGGACGACCTGGTGGCGGCACTACGCCCCCGGTTCATGCGCGTCACCGCCAAGTGGTATGTGCGCGGCGGCATCTTCACCACGGTCGTCGCCGAGCACCGGAAACGCGGCTGGAAGCCGGCGCCGCGGGTCGAGATCGACCGGATCGACGCCGGCACCAGCACCCGCGGATGACGCTCACGCCAGCACCCGCGAATTGCGCCGACACCAGGCCGGCACGAGCGATTGATGGACTTCCTTATATAAATCAATACGGTAGAGACTGTACTTGAACCATCTTCTGAAGAAACTGAACCCCTATCCCTTTGAGCGGCTGCGCGAGTTGCTCGCTGGCGTGGAGGCCAATCCGGCGCTCGCGCCGCTGAACCTGTCGATCGGCGAGCCCAAGCATCCGACGCCGGCGGTGATCACCGACGCTCTGGTCGGCGCGCTGGACGGCCTGTCGGCCTATCCGGCCACGGCCGGGAGCCCGGCGCTGCGCGAGGCGATCGCGGACTGGCTGACGCAGCGCTACGGACTGCGCCAGATCGATCCGCACACCCAGGTGCTGCCCGTCAACGGCTCGCGAGAAGCGCTGTTCTCGTTCGCGCAGACCGTCGTCGACGGCGCGACCGACACCCTGGTGGTCTGCCCCAACCCGTTCTATCAGATCTACGAGGGTGCCGCGCTGCTCGCCGGCGCCAGGCCCTGGTTCGTCGAACAGTCGCCCGAGCGCGACTTCCGCTGCGACTGGTCGGCGGTTCCCGAGGCGGTCTGGTCGCGCACGCAGCTCCTCTACGTCTGCTCTCCCGGCAATCCGACCGGCTCGGTCATGGCGCTGGACGAGTGGCGTCAGTTGTTCGAACTGTCGGATCGCCACGGCTTCGTGATCGCGTCCGACGAGTGCTATTCGGAAATCTACCTGGACGAACAGAATCCGCCGCTGGGCTCGCTGCAGGCGGCACAAGCGCTGAACCGGCCCGACTTTCGTCGACTGATCGCATTCTCCAGCCTGTCCAAGCGCTCCAACGCCCCTGGCATGCGCTCGGGGTTCGTCGCCGGCGACGCCGCGCTGATCCGGCCTTTCCTGCTCTACCGGACGTACCACGGCGGCGCGATGAGCCTCACGGTCCAGGCGGCGTCGACCGCCGCCTGGCGCGACGAGGCCCACGTGCGCGAGAACCGTCGCCGCTACCGGGAGAAATTCGACACCCTCGAGCCGGTCCTGGCCCCGGTTCTGAGCGTCACGCGCCCCGAGGCGGGGTTCTATTTCTGGGCCGGAGTACCCAGCGGAGATGACCAGACATTCGTGCGGGAACTCTACCGTCAATATAATGTGCTCGCGTTGCCCGGAAGCTTCCTCGGCAGAGGGGTCGGTGGGCGCAATCCGGGCCGCGGCTTCGTCCGGCTGGCGCTGGTCGAGCCCGAGCAGCCCTGCCTGGAGGCGGCGCAGCGCATCCGACAATTCGTCCAATCTTCCTGAATTCCGACATGACCCAACTGCAGCAGACGATCGATGGCGCCTGGGATGGCCGCGCCGAACTGAACCCCAAGAGCGCCCCGGCGGCGGTCCGCAAGGCCGTTGCCAGCGTACTCGCCGAACTGGACGCCGGGCGCCTTCGCGTCGCCGAGAAGATCGCGGGGCAGTGGCAAGTCCATCAGTGGATCAAGAAGGCGGTGCTGCTGTCGTTCCGCCTCGAGGACAACCAGCCCATTTCCGGAGGCGGTCTGCAGTACTACGACAAGGTGCCGACCAAGTTCGCCGCCTTCGACGCCGACGACTTCGCCAGTGGCGGATACCGGGTCGTGCCGCCGGCGGTGGCCCGGCGCGGCGCGTTCATCGGACGCAATGTCGTGCTGATGCCGTCCTATGTGAACATCGGGGCGTACGTGGACGAAGGCACGATGGTCGACACCTGGGCCACTGTCGGCTCCTGCGCGCAGATCGGCAAGAACGTGCACCTTTCGGGGGGCGTGGGCATTGGCGGCGTGCTCGAGCCGCTGCAGGCCAATCCGACGATCATCGAGGACAACTGCTTCATCGGCGCGCGCTCGGAGGTCGTCGAAGGCGTGATCGTCGAGGAGAACTCCGTGCTGTCGATGGGCGTCTTCATCGGGCAGAGCACCAAGATCTACGACCGGACCACCGGCGAGACGCTGTACGGCCGCGTGCCGTCCGGCTCGGTGGTGGTGCCCGGCTCGATGCCCTCGTCCGACGGCAAGGTGAATCTGTACTGCGCCGTGATCGTGAAACGGGTCGACGCCAAGACCCGAGCCAAGACCGGCATCAACGAACTGCTGCGCGGCGACTGAAGCCGCTGCGCGCGACTCTCGGGAGAATCCCATGGTGATGGACCGGCTGTTCAGACTGATGGCGGAAAAGAAGGCGTCGGACATCTACCTGGCCCCCGGCTCGCCGGTCCACATCAAGATCAACGGCGTCACCATCCCGGTGAACCAGCAGCAGCTCGACGGCAACGGCGTCGAGTCCCTGATGCGCGAGATCCTGACGGAGCGCCAGTGGCAGGAATTCAGCGAGCGGCGCGAGCTGAACGTGGGCTACGGTGTCAAGGGGGTGGGCAGCTTCCGGATCAACGTCTTCCAGCAGCGCGGCTCGCCATCGGCCGTCGTGCGCTTCATCCCGGGGGACATTCCGGCGCTGGCGAGCCTGAACCTGCCGACGGTCCTGACCGAGCTGGTCATGGAGAAGCGCGGGCTGCTCCTGGTCGTGGGCTCGACCGGTTCGGGCAAATCCACCACCCTCGCGTCGCTGATCGACCATCGCAACAATCTGAAGACCGGGCACATCCTCACCTTCGAAGACCCGATCGAGTTCACCTTCCGGAACAGGCGCTCGATCGTCAACCAGCGCCAGATCGGCACCGACACCGATTCGCTGGCGGTGGGGCTGAAGAACGCGATGCGCCAGGCGCCGGACTGCATCCTGATCGGCGAGATCCGCGACATGGACACGATGACGCAGGCGATCGCCTACGCGCAGTCGGGCCACCTGGTCCTGTCGACGCTGCACGCGAACAACGCGAACAACGCGCTGAACCGCATCGTCAGCTTCTATCCGCCGGAGAGTCGCCGAGTGATGCTGGCCGACCTCGCGGCCACGCTGAAGGCGGTCATCTCGCAGCGCCTGGTGCGCAGCGTCGACGGATCGCGCATGCCGGCGGTCGAACTGCTGCTCAACACGCGTCACGTGTCGGAACTGATCGAGCAGGGCCAGCTCACCGAGGTAAAGGCTGCGATGGAGAAGAGCCTCGCACCCGGCTCGCAGACTTTCGAGCAGGCGCTCGTCGGCATGGTGCGCAGCGGAGCCATCAGCCGCGAGGATGCGCTGGCGCAGGCGGACTCGCCGACCAACCTGCTCTGGCTGCTCGAGAATGCCGGCCTGGAGGACAGCGCGATCGCACCGTCGGCGCCGCACGCGATGCCGACCCTGGCCAAGACGGACAAGGAGAAGGAGGCGGACAGCGCCTCGTTCTCCGAGTTCATGCTGAACATCTGAAGCCGATGCAGGGACCTGTCGTCTACGGCATCGAGAACTGCGACCAGGTCCGCAAGGCACGCAGCTGGCTGCGCGCACATTCGATCGAAGCCCGCTTCCACGACTTTCGCCGGGACGGGCTGACCGCCGCGATGCTCGAGCGCTGGCTGGCGCACCTTCCCTGGGACGCCCTGCTGAACCGTCGGGGACAGGCCTGGCGAAAACTCGATCCGCAGCGCCGCGCACAAGTGGTCGACAAGGCGAGCGCCGTCGAGGCGATGCTCGCGGATCCGACACTCGTCAAACGGCCGGTGATCGAGGCCGGCGACCGTCTGCTCGTCGGCTTCTCCGAGTCGACCTACCGTACCGCCTTCCCGACTGAAGCCTCATGACCGCCCCTGTACGCGCCCTCGCCGAGGCACTGATCCGGCGTCCATCGGTCACGCCTGACGACGCGGGCTGCCAGCAGCTCCTCATCGAGCGGCTCGAGCCGCTCGGCTTTCGCTGCGAAACGGTGCAGAGCGGCCCGGTGACGAACCTCTGGGCGCGCTACGACGGCTCGCCGGGGCCGGTGCTCGTCTTCGCGGGCCACACCGATGTCGTCCCGACCGGGCCGCTCGAGCAGTGGCGCTCGGACCCCTTCGTGCCCACCGAGCGCGACGGCCGTCTGTACGGGCGCGGGGCCGCCGACATGAAAAGCTCGATCGCCGCCTTCGTGGTCGCCGTCGAGGAAGTTCTTTCCGCCGGCGCACCGGTCAAGGGCAGTGTCGCGCTG
>Ga0316188_10001295_pt1 | contig 11773 bp, 13 predicted proteins | sample Phiworburrow1_MG_FD_204933 | JGI IMG/M metagenome (GOLD analysis project Ga0316188, IMG submission 204933) | Coastal sediment microbial communities from Maine, United States - Phippsburg worm burrow 1 | ecosystem: Environmental > Aquatic > Marine > Coastal > Sediment | place: USA: Maine... | reverse complement strand
AGGCGGTGTTAACGGCACGGACGCGCAAATCGTTTACAACGTCCCGGCCGCGGGAACCTATATTATTCTGGCCAACCAGTTCAACCAGGAGGCCGCGGATTACACTCTGGAGTTGTCGACCATGTGACCACTTTGCTGGCTGGCCTGCCGTGCGCCATGCCCGAAAAGTTGGGGGGATTGAGAGGTTTTCTGGATTTTCCGCGGGATAGACTCAAAACGCGATGAGCCACAGGGATGTGGCGAATGCAGGCAATGCACGGAGCAATTGCCTGCGGCATCTCGCGTTTTGACCCCTGCGGGGCGCCTGCGGCGGTAAGGCACATGGATGTGCCGTATGCCGAAAATGCAGGAGCAATTTTCGGTCCAAATCGCTGGCGCGATTTGTACTCGGCGCATTGATTTACGAGGGATAGACTCAAAACGCGATTGCATCTCGCGTTTTGACCCCTGCGGGGCGCCTGCGGCGGTCCAAATCGCTGGCGCGATTTGTCGAACCACGGGGGATCTCTGCACCCTCACACTGCGCCATACAAAAAAGGGCCCCCGAAAAGATGGGGGCCCTTTTTTGTATGGCGGAGAGCGAGGGATTCGAACCCCCGGACCCTTTCGGGTCAACGGTTTTCAAGACCGCCGCATTCGACCGCTCTGCCAGCTCTCCTGATTCAATATTTTTGCGCCATGGGCTATGACAGCCTGCACAAAAGACGTTTCCTGCTGGTTTATCGACTGCAACCCGGTGGGTGAGCGAAAACAGCCTGAAACGCTGGCGTATTATAAACATTTCACTGGCCCAGTCATCCCCAATATCGCCCAGTTTGACTTGAAATCGATAATTTTATCCCCAGTTCGGTGCGAGTTGGGTGAAACCCGGGCACCGCGGCTGAATCGCTTGATATCGCTGTCGCGGGAACTTAGAATGGCCCCCAACTGTCAATTGTGACACAAAGATTTTTGGAGAATGTAATGCAAATGAACACTGCTGTAACCAGACCGCAAGAAGCGATTCTGCAGACCAACAAGGTCATCCGGAACACCTATATCCTGCTGTCGATGACGTTGATTTTCAGCGGTTTCACCGCTTTCCTGGGTGTTGTTTCCGGTATCGGCCACGGTGCCGCGCTGGCAGCAAATCTGGTAGCGATCGGAATTCTGTGGTTCGTTTTGCCACGCACGGCCAACTCGGGCGCTGGAATTCCAACCATCTTCGCGTTTACCGGCCTGCTGGGCTTCGGTCTTGGCCCCATCCTGAACTACTACCTGTCGGTAAACCCGAGCATCGTCATGACCGCCCTCGGCGGCACCGGTGCCATCTTCCTCGGCCTCTCGGGTTACGCCCTGACAACTCGCAAGGACTTCAGTTTCCTGGGCGGATTCGTCATGGTCGGGATGCTGGTGGTGCTCGGCGCGGCGATTCTAAACATTTTTCTTGGCGTACCTGCGCTGTTCCTGGCCGTCAATGCTGCGATCATCATGATCATGAGCGCGTTCATCCTGTGGGAGACTTCCACCCTGATTCACGGTGGACAAACCAACTACATCATGGCGACCGCCGGACTGTTCCTGTCTATTCTGAACATGTTCCAGGCGCTGCTGCACCTGCTCGGTGCGTTCAATAACGATTGATCGTGTTGAGATATCAATCCTATAAGCCCCGTTCTCGGGGCTTATTTTTGCCTGCTGAAAAATTTCGCTGGAGGTTGACATGGACTGGATGAAGATTGCATCGGCGCTGTTCATGCTGGCGATGATCATATACCTTTTCCCGCGTGCCAAACATGCAATCCAGAATTCCCCGAAGGGTAGCCTGCAGGACTGGATGGGTTACGTGTTGCCGATGGCGGCGGTCGTACTATTCATCATATTGCTGATCGCGCTGGTTTAACCAGATCATTTCGGCCAGCCTCAGGTCGTCCGGAGTGGTTATTTTCAGGTTTTCGGTACTGCCCGCAACCAGTGCGGGGCTATAACCAATCATCTCCACAGCCTGAGCGTCGTCGGTGATGGCGACATCATCGTCAATCACGCGCTTCAGAGCATTCAATAACGGCGCAAGATGAAACACCTGCGGTGTCTGCGCACGCCACAGGCCTTGCCGTGGTATCGTGCTTTCAATTTCCATGGACTGGTTTTCGCGTTTCAGCGTATCCGTGACCGGGCAGGCCAGTATGGCTCCGGCCTGGTTTATTCTCGCTGCGGCAATAACCCGGTCGAGCTCCGCGTGCGTCACCAATGGCCGCACGGCGTCATGTACCAGGGCGAGACAATCATTGCCAAACCGATATTGCAGTGTGGTCAGGCCACTGTAAACCGAGTGCTGTCGCTCAGCACCGCCGTGGGTGGTGAACAGTGGTTTCGCAGGTTTATATGCCAGTTGCTCCCAGCGATCGTCGTCATTGCGCAATGCCAGTACCGCACCATCGATTTGCGGGTGCGATAACAGTCGATCGAGGCTGTGTTCGAGCAGGGTTTTGCCCTGGAATTCCAGGTATTGCTTGGGCAGTGCACCGCCCATTCGGCTGCCGATACCGGCTGCCGGGATTACCGCCCATACCGGGATGTCAGGGGTCACTGGTGGTCGCCCCTTCTGCCGGGATCAGCTGGATAAAGGTTTCGCCCTGCTTGATCATACCGAGGTCGTTGCGTGCTTTTTCTTCGAAAGCATCCAGTCCGTTCTGTAGATCCAGCACCTGGGCCTCGAGGATGCGATTGCGTTCCTCGAGTTCCTCCAGCTTGCGCTTTTGATTATCCAGCTCGCGGGTCAGCTGTACCACTTCGGACAGGCTGCCATCGCCAAACCAAAGCTTGTATTGCAGGCCGATGAAAACCAGAAGCAAAACGGCTATCAGAATCTTCATCGATACATGACACTATAGCTTGCCGAAAGCTGCCTTTCCGGGATAGCGCGCGGCGTCGCCGAGCATGGATTCGATGCGCAGTAGCTGGTTGTACTTGGCAACGCGGTCGGAACGCGACAGCGACCCGGTCTTGATCTGTCCTGCGCCAGTGGCGACCGCAAGATCGGCGATGGTGACGTCTTCGGTTTCACCGGAGCGGTGCGATATCACAGTGGTGTAGTCAGCCTTATGCGCCATCGCTATCGCATCGAGGGTCTCGCTGAGCGTGCCGATCTGGTTGAACTTGATCAGGATTGAGTTGGCGATGCCCTGTTCGATTCCGCGCGACAGTATTTTTGTATTGGTGACAAACAAATCATCGCCTACCAGCTGGATTCGATCTCCAAGCTGCTCGGTCAGGATCGCCCAGCCGTCCCAGTCGCTCTCATCCATGCCATCCTCGATACTGATGATCGGGTACTGGTCCACCCAGGCTGACAGGTAGTCGGCAAATCCGGCCGCATCAAAAACGCGTTTCTCCGATGCCAGATTGTATTTTCCCGATTCGTAGAACTCCGAGCTGGCAACGTCGAGGCCAAGGTAGATGTCCTTGCCGGCCTGGTAACCGGCCCTGTCGATGGCCTGAAGAATCACCTCGATGGCTTCTTCGTTCGAAGACAGGTCTGGTGCAAACCCGCCCTCGTCGCCAACCGCGGTATTCAGGCCTTTGGCTGCCAGTACGGCCTTCAACGCATGGAACACTTCCGTGCCATAGCGCAATGCCTCGCTGAAACTGGGCGCACCGACGGGCAATATCATGAATTCCTGCAGGTCGACGCTATTGTCGGCGTGCGCGCCGCCATTGATGATGTTCATCATGGGCACTGGCAACAGGCTGGCAGAGTCGCCACCCAGGTAACGATAAAGGGGTTGACCAGCATCGAGCGCTGCCGCCTGTGCGTTCGCGAGCGACACCGCCAGTAATGCATTGGCGCCGAGACGGCTCTTGTTATCGGTGCCATCGAGGTCGATCATGGCCTGGTCCAGGCCGCGTTGGTCGTTACAATCGCGCCCTACGGCAAGTTCTGCGAGCTCCCTGTTGATGTGCCCGACTGCCTTGAGTACGCCCTTACCCAGGTAACGGCTGTTGTCGCCATCGCGCAATTCGATAGCCTCGCGCTCACCGGTCGAGGCCCCGGACGGGGCTGCCGCCCTGCCCGTCACGCCATTGTCGAGTTCGACTTCCGCTTCAACGGTGGGATTACCACGCGAATCCAGTATCTCGCGGCCGATGACCTTGCTGATTTTGGCCATTGTTACTCCAGTTTACGATTGCTTTAACAGTTCGGTTTCGTGCAGTGGTGACGCCTTGCAGACCTGGTCCAGACGCATCAACACTTCCAGTAAAGACTTCATCTGCGCCAATGGCCAGGCGTTGGGGCCGTCGCTGAGCGCCCTGGCCGGGTCCGGGTGCGTTTCCATGAATAACCCGGATACGCCGGCCGCAACCGCGGCGCGCGCCAGTACCGGTACAAATTCGCGCTGACCGCCGGACACGTTGCCCTGCCCACCGGGCAACTGCACCGAATGTGTGGCGTCGAACACGACCGGGCAGCCCGTTGCCCGCATGACCGCCAGTGAGCGCATGTCTGACACCAGGTTGTTGTAACCGAAGCTCGCGCCGCGTTCGCATACCATGATCTGGCGATTGCCGGTTTCGAAGGCCTTGTTTACCACCTGCTGCATGTCCCAGGGCGATAGAAACTGGCCTTTCTTGATATTGACCGGTTTGTTTTGCGCCGCTACGTTCTGAATGAAATTGGTCTGGCGGCACAGAAATGCCGGTGTCTGCAATACATCGACCACGCTCGCGACTTCTGCCAGGGGCGTGTCTTCGTGCACATCGGTCACCACCGGCACGCCGAGGCTGCTGCGGACCTTTTCCAGTATCGCCAGGCCCTTGTCGATCCCGGGCCCGCGGAAACTCTGACTGCTGGAGCGGTTGGCCTTGTCAAAGGATGACTTGTAGATGAAGGGAATGCCGAGTTCTGCGCAAATTTGCTGTAATTCAGCCGCGGTATCGAGTGCTAACTGTTCGGATTCGATGACGCAGGGCCCCGCCATCAGAAACAACGGCTGCTCCAGCCCTACTTCGAAATCACACAGTTTCACTCGCTTTTATTCCGGTGATACTCAACGGCGGCATTGATAAAGCTGGTGAACAGTGGATGCCCCTCGCGTGGCTGCGAGGTGAATTCCGGGTGGAACTGGCAGCCTATGAACCACGGATGATCGGCCAGCTCGACCATTTCGACGAGTTCGTTGTCTACTGACAGACCGGAAATAACCAGTCCCGCATCCTGCAATCGCTGCAGGTAGTTGTTGTTGAATTCATAACGATGCCGATGGCGCTCGTGTATTTCCTCTTGACCATAGGCGCGCCGGGTGAGCGTGCCCGGCACCAGTTTGCAGGTTTGTGCGCCGAGGCGCATGGTGCCGCCCAGGTCGACATTCTCGTCACGGGTTTCAATCGATCCACTGCGATCGGTCCATTCAGTCACCAGCGCGATGACAGGATCGGGGGTCTTCGGGTTGAATTCGGAACTGTGAGCCTTGCCGAGGCCGAGCACGTTGCGCGCGTACTCGATTACGGCGACCTGCATACCGAGGCAGATACCGAGGTAAGGCACGTTATTGATGCGGGCGTAATTGGCCGCCGCGATTTTACCTTCGATGCCGCGGCTGCCGAATCCGCCCGGCACCAGGATGGCATCCAGGCCCTTGAGGGCATCGATACCATCGGTCTCGATGATGTCGGAATCGATCTTGACGATATTCACCCGCGTGCGCGTATGCACGCCAGCGTGCGCCAGCGATTCATTCAATGATTTATAAGCATCCGTATGATCGACGTATTTGCCGACAAAACCAATGGATACTTCGTGCTCCGGGTTTTGCATCGCTTCGACGACCCGGTCCCAGCCGGAAAGGTCCGCCGGCGGCAGGTCCAGCGAGAAGTGCTTGGCGACGATGTTGTCCAGACCCTGCTCGTTCAACTCACGCGGCAACATGTAGATATGGTCGACGTCGATCGCCGAAATGACGGCCTCTTCGGCTACATTGGTAAACAGCGCGATCTTGCGGCGCTCCTCTTTTGGCACTTCACGATCAGCGCGACACAGCAGTATGTCCGGCTGAATACCGATTGAGCGCAACTCCTTGACCGAGTGCTGGGTGGGCTTGGTCTTGATTTCACCGGCGGCCGGCAGGTACGGGATCAGCGTCAGGTGAATATAAAGAACATTCTGGTGCCCCAGTTCGAAGCCCATCTGACGAATCGCTTCGAGGAATGGCAGCGATTCGATGTCGCCGACCGTACCGCCGATTTCCACGAGGACCACATCGGCGCCGTTGGTGCTGTTCAGTACCGAGTTCTTGATCTCATCGGTTATGTGCGGGATGACCTGAACCGTGGCGCCCAGGTAATCGCCGCGGCGCTCCTTGGCGATCACACTCTCGTAGATTCGACCGGTGGTGTAATTGCTGCTGCGTGAACAGCGTATGCCGACGAAGCGCTCGTAGTGGCCCAGGTCGAGATCGGTTTCGGCGCCGTCGTCGGTAACGTAAACCTCACCGTGCTGAAACGGGCTCATGGTACCCGGATCGACGTTGATGTACGGGTCGAGCTTGATCATGTTGACGCTTAAACCGCGAGACTGCAGCAAGGCCCCCAGGGAGGCAGATGCAATGCCCTTGCCCAGTGATGAAACAACACCACCAGTTATAAAAATGAATCGGCTCATAGACCCTGAGTAGAAAGCACGTGTGACACGTAGGATGGACGGAAACGATAGCAGAATCGCATTTTGATGACAATCGACAGGCCGTGTTTATCGACAATTTTACGCATCGACAGGCCTCGCCTCAGGGTTTGTTTGCCAGCACTACCGCGCGCCTTGGTGCCGGCAGGCCCTCCACGGTCAGGTGCGGGTTCGCCGGGTCCAGCGATTGCTGCAGCGATTCAAACTGCATCCAGTCGGTGCGGCGCTGCTCCTCTGGGCTGGTGTCGGTTTCATCGACCACGCGAACGTTATCGAATCCACAACGTTGCAGCCAGCTTGATAACTCGGCGGTGCTTGGAATAAACCAGACGTTACGCATGCGCGCGTAGCGATCCTGCGGCACCAGCACGCGCCCTGCCGGGCCCTCGATTACCAGCGTTTCCAGGCACAGTTCGCCACCGGCGCGAAGTAACCCTTTTAATTGCAACAGGTGCTCGATCGGGCTTTTGCGGTGGTACAGCACGCCCATCGAGAAAACCGTGTCGAACCAGTTCAGGTCCTCCGGCATGGCTTCGATGCCGATCGGCAGTAAATCGATATTGTCGCGCTGCAGGTAACCCTGCAACGCCTGGAATTGATGGTTGAACAGCACCGACGGTTCGATGCCGAGGACGAATTCGGGTTCTTGCGCCAGCATGCGCCAGCAGTGGTAGCCGTTACCGCAGCCGACGTCGAGAATGCGTCGACCGCGCAGCGAAGCCAGATACGGTGCCACGCGATTCCACTTGAAGTCGGAGCGCCATTCACAATCGATAAACACGTCGGCGATACGGTAAGGACCCTTGCGCCATGGCATCAATGCGCGCAGCGCCTGCTCGAGCATGGCGGGATCCGCGCAATCGCCTTCGAGGCCAACGGCGGCGGCGTCAAGACTGGCCCTGACGTTGTCGATTGCCGGCAGCGCGGCAAGCGCCGCCGACCAGCGTGCGTAGTCGCCGTGATCGACCAGCCAGCGTGGACTCTCGGATTCGAGCCGTTGCGCCCACTGATTCAGGCCATGCCGACGCAGCAACGAAAATAAGGCTGCGTGGCTCACGCCTTGATCGCGAGGTAGGAAACGAAATTGAAGCCACGGAAACACAGCCAGGTTTCCGCAAATCCCGTTTGCTGCAAGCGCTGCAAATGCTGCTCCTGCGTATCCGGAATCAAAACGTTCTCGAGCGCATTGCGCTTCTGGCTGATTTCCAGGTCGCTGTAGCCCATGGTTTTCTTGAAACCCTGGTAAAGCTGCCGCATGCGCTCGCCTTCGAGCTCGTCGGTAAACTCGACTTTCTCCGATAGCACCAGCACACCGCCGGGGTTCAGCCCGGCGAATATTTTCTGTAACAGCGCCGCGCGTTCGCCTGGCGGCAGGAACTGCAGCGTCAGATTCAGCACGACCAGGGAGGCATTGTCGATGCCGGTCTGGCGTATGTCCTGGCAACGCCATTCGATGTTACCGGGTGGCTCCGGGTGCAGCCGGCATTTTTCGATCATCGCGGCCGAACTGTCGACTGCAATGATCTCGCAATCCCGACCCTCGCACTGGGCGGCTACCAGCAGGCTGGCCTCGCCCAGTGAGCATCCGAGGTCAAAGACACGACTACCCGGCTGCACGAAGATATCGGCGTACAGGCCGATCATGCGCAGCAACAAATCGTAGCCGGGTACCGAACGCGAAATCATGTCCTGAAACACGCGCGCCACGGTCTCGTTGAATTCGAACGATTTGACGTCGCGCAGCGGTCGTGAAAACACCCGGTCCCTGTCCTGCGTCATCGCAGCAACCCCCTGAGTTCGTCGTCGAGATAAACCAGCGGGGTTGAATCGCGTCGCCACGGTGGAACCCGTTTTTTCTGGAACAGTCGCTTGAGGCGATGGCGGTCGCCGGCGGTATCTTCGCCAGTGCGAAAACGGATACTCAGGCTTTGCCGGTCATCGTCAATCTGCAATTGCTCGAATAACTGCGATCGGCTGATCCTGATGTTGCAGGGCTCGATCTCGATCACTGGGTTTTGATCGAAGGCGAACACGCCGCTACAGGACCGCAATTCGTCATCACGTACCAGGAACAGGCGACGATCGTAGAGCCGTATCGAGTAGCCCGGCAGGGAGATGCTGGGCATTGCATCCGGCTTCGCCAGCAATTGTCGAACCAGTTCATCGAGGCGGGCTCCGGGTATCGACGCGAGCCCGGCCCGGGCGACCCAGAAGCGCAGCAGGTTCTTGCGGCGAGCAACCGACAGTGCCAGCAGACCATCCAGATCCAGTATCGGATCCGAGCTGTCTCCCGGCTGTGCCAGCGCCGAGAAATCCTGCTGGGCAATCTCGTCGAGCAATGTCTGGGTCTCGGCCTGCAGGCGGCTGGTCGTGGCGAGCGCGACCTGGTAGTGCGGCCAGCGGGCGCTGATCGAAGGGATAACCTGGTTGCGCAAATAGTTACGGTCAAAGCGATTTACCCGGTTGCTGGGATCGTTGCACCAGGCGAGTTCATGCTGATTGGCGTAGTCCTCCAGTTGCGCCCGACTGTACTCGAGCAGCGGCCGCAGCAGCAGTCCCTGGCCGAGTTGTCGACGCCTGGCGATACCTCGCAGTCCGGCACTGCCGGAACCGCGCAACGCGTTTAGCAGGAAAGTTTCCGCTTGATCGTCGGCGTGATGCGCTGTCAGCAGGCATTCGTTGTGAGCGATGCAGGACTCGAAAAGAGCGTAACGCTGTCGCCTGGCCTCGGCTTCGATATTGCTGTCGACATCGTCCAGTTCGAGGTGGTCGAGCCGCAACTTCAAATCGTACCGGGCAGCCTGTGTTACGCAAAAATCTTGCATCTTCCCGGCCGCGGCGAGCAGGCCATGGTTGATATGCCAGGGCACAAGATTGAAAGCGGGACGATGATTGACGAGCAGGTGCAGTAACACGCTGGAATCGAGACCACCGCTATACGCCAGGTAAACCCGTTCGATGTCCTCGGGTATCAATGCCAGGCAGGATTGCATCGGCACGGCTGCGGTTTCTTATCCCGTAATCAGACTTCGCGATATTCGCCAAAAGCCATGAGTTTCTGATAGCGCTGTTCCAGCAGTGTATCGATGCTGACCGATTCCAGCGTTTCCAGCGTTTCCATCAGGTTTTGCTTCAAGCTGCCGGCAATCTGATCAAAATCGCGGTGCGCGCCGCCGAGCGGCTCCGGAACGATATTGTCGATCAGCTTCAACGAGTGCAGGCGTTGCGCGGTAATACCCATGGCTTCCGCAGCCTGTGATGCCTTGTCCGCGCTTTTCCACAAAATCGAGGCACAGCCTTCCGGAGAAATGACCGAGTAGGTCGAATACTGCAGCATATTGATGCGGTCGCCGACACAAATGGCGAGCGCGCCACCGGACCCACCCTCGCCAATGACGGTGCAAATGATCGGCGTTCGCAGTTCCGCCAGGCGAAACAGGTTGCGCGCGATGGCCTCGCTCTGGCCGCGTTCTTCGGCGCCGATGCCCGGGTAGGCTCCGGGCGTGTCGACCAGGGTAAGCAGGGGCATTTTGAATTTCTCGGCAAGCCCCATCAGACGCAGCGCCTTGCGATAGCCCTCCGGGCGCGGCATGCCGAAGTTACGCTTGATCTTTTCGCGCGTATCACGACCTTTTTGCTGGCCGATTACCATCACCGGCTTACCATCGAGACGCCCTACGCCGCCGACAATCGGATGATCGTCGGCATAGGCGCGATCGCCGTGCAGAAATTCAAAATCGGTGAACATGCGCTCGATGTAGTCGAGCGAATAAGGCCGGTTGGGATGGCGTGATAATTGCGAGATTTGCCAGGCAGTCAACTTGCCGAAAATGGTATTGGTCAAGGTATCGGCCTTGCGCTGCAAGGTCTTGATTTCGCGACTGATATTGATATCCGAATCGTCAGTTACGTAGCGCAACTCCGCAATCTTGGCCTGTAATTCGGCAATCGGTTGTTCGAAATCTAAAAAGTTGGGATCCATCGGCACATCGCGGTTGTGAAAGCTTTGGCTAGTTTAACGATTCGGCCGATGGCTGTCACCAAAGCTGCTCAGCCCTGGCCGATTGACGCAGATATCTGCGCGAGCGCTGCGGCCGGATCGGCATGCGCAGTGATTGGGCGGCCAATGACCAGGTAACTGGCGCCATCGGCGAGGGCCTGTTCAGGCGTAACGATTCGTTGCTGATCATCAGCACGTGCCCATTCGGGTCGAATACCCGGGGTCACCAGCAAAGCAGCGGCACCGAGACTGCTGCGCAGGGCTGCCGCCTCGCGCGCCGAACAAACCACGCCGTCGAGTCCGCAAGCGAGGGCGTTACCGGCCAGCAGTTCCACCAGTTGTGGCAGCGGCCTGTCGATACCGGATTTTCGCAGATCCTGCTCGGACAGGCTCGTCAACACCGTCACAGCAATCAGGAATGGACGCCGTGCAACGATTTCGATGCCTTCACGGGCGGCCAGCATCATGGTCTCGCCACCCATTGCGTGTACGTTCAGCATCCAGACGCCCAGTTTGGCGGCCGCACTGGCGGCTTTCCTGACGGTGTTGGGAATGTCGTGGAATTTCAGATCGAGAAACACATCGAAACCGCTGCCGACCAGTTCTTCGACCAGCGCCGGCCCGCAACTGGTAAACAACTCCTTGCCGACTTTCAATCGACATTGATCAGGCGATGTCTTGCTGGCGAACTCGAGTGCCTGCTTGCCCTCGGTAAAATCCAGGGCGACGATAATCTTTGGATCGATCACAACTTTACCGGCTTCATGGAAGCCCAGTTCCGGCAACTGGGACAGAGCCATTGTATGGCGTGTCCGCCATAACCACAACGCGTGCACACATACTCGACTTTCTTTTCCTGCATCGTCTTCAGGAACTCGGACAACGACTCCCAGGTTTCGCCGAGCTGCGCGGGATTCGATTTCATGAATCGCAGGGCAAACTCAAATGCCTCGAATGAAGGCGACTGGTGCAGAATATCCGACAGGAACTGGCGCGCCATCTCGATCTGGTCATGCTGCGCATAATGCTCCAGCAAGGCCATGGCTATGCGGGCCGATTTGTGTTGCTCGTATTGCTTCTGCAAAAAATCCCTGTATTGCCGATCCTCGCCATCCTGG
>Ga0316188_10001294_pt1 | contig 11778 bp, 14 predicted proteins | sample Phiworburrow1_MG_FD_204933 | JGI IMG/M metagenome (GOLD analysis project Ga0316188, IMG submission 204933) | Coastal sediment microbial communities from Maine, United States - Phippsburg worm burrow 1 | ecosystem: Environmental > Aquatic > Marine > Coastal > Sediment | place: USA: Maine... | reverse complement strand
TGATAGGCGATCGGGTGATGCAACGCGAGACGCCGACAGCTACCGTAGAGAGTAAGCCGGCGACCAGCGTGTCCACGGACTCACTACCGGAACCCACCGCCACAGCACCGCAAAAGCAATCCGTGGCGGTATTGCCCTTCGTGGACATGAGCCCCGGAAAGGACCAGGAATATTTCACCGATGGGCTGACGGAGAACCTGCTCAACGGACTTGCCCAGGTACGCGACCTGCAGGTGGCAGGGCGCACCTCGTCCTTCGCCTTCAAGGGCAAGAACCAGGACTTGCGCAGCATTGGCGAGCAACTGGGTGTGGCCAACATCCTGGAAGGCAGTGTGCAAAAAAGCGGCGAGCGCATCCGCATCACCGCCCAGCTGGTGAATGCCAGCAGCGGCTATCACCTGTGGTCCCAGACCTTTGATCGCACCCTGGAAGATATCTTCGCGGTCCAGGATGAAATTGCCGTGGAAGTGACCAAGGCGCTAAAAGTTGCGTTGTTGGGAGAACAGGTACAGGCCGCAGAGGCCCATGTGGCGGCCAGCAGTTCTGCTGCCTATACCGAGTACCTGAAGGGCCGCTACGCCGATAAGGTCAACACGATAGAAGGCGCACTGGAAGCGATTGACCATTATCAACGCGCCATCGACCTGGACCCGGCCATGAGCCTGGCATGGGCAGGCCTGGCCAGCGCCACCGCCTGGCATACTGGATACAGTAGCGATTTCGCGCAGGGTTATGAGAAGGCCAGAGCCGCCGCAAACAAGGCCCTGGAGCTGGATGACACCCTGCCCGAAGCCCACCTGGCCCTGGCCGATGTCCAAATGAGTCACGACTGGGACTGGTCCGGAGCCCAGGCATCGCTGCAACGCGCCCTGTCCCTGAGGCCAGGGGACGCCAATATCCTGCAGAAACTGGCCAGGCTGGAAGGCATCCTGGGCAAAAAGGACGAATCGCTGAGCCATATGCAGCAAGCGGCCATCCTGGATCCCCTGGATTGGGGGGTCCAGACCGGACTGGCCATCGCCTATTCGGGGACTGGGCAATTTGACCAGTCACTGGAAATACTGCGTCGTGTGCGGGAGATGGAACCAGGCCGCTCCGGAACACACTACCGCTTCGGTCGGCATTTCTTGAGGACGGGTAAATTCAGTGAGGCCCTGGAGGAATTCAAGCAGGAGGCATTCGATTTCCTTTCGGTCAGTGGGCAAGCCCTGGCACTGGACAAGTTGGGCAGGACAGCCGAATCCCAGACCCAACTGAATTTATTGATTACTGCGATCGGAGAGTCGGCCTCCTACCAGATCGCACAGGTCTATGCCCAGCGCGGGGACGCAAATTCCGCCATGACCTGGCTTGAGCGAGGTTTTGTCATCCGGGATCCGGGTCTCGTCTACCTGAAATCCGACAGCACGTTTGATCCCCTGCGTGACGACCCGCGTTTCCAGGCGCTGCTGGAAAAAATGCACCTGGCGGACTAGCCCACTCGACTCCGCGGCCTACTGGATAATCTTCCAGCTGCCGTCTTCCTGCAAACAAGCCGTGCCGTACAATTGCTGATCCGGCTTGCCACCCACGGTGGCGTCCATGGTGAATTCCCTGCACGGTCCACCAGCGCCTTCATAGGTACGGGTGGGCGTCACTTCGTAGGCATAACCGGTATCCGGATTCACCCACTTGCTGGCCTGACCAGTGCGGTTGTCATTCAGGGCCAGCGCGGTTTTCGTACGATCAGCCTCGTCCATGGTTTGACCCACGTGTTGCCCGATCATGCTGCCGGCAATGGCGCCGACGATAATCGCCGCAGTACGCCCGGATCCTCCGCCTACCTGGGAGCCAACCACGCCACCAAGCACACCGCCAATCACCTGCCCTTCCTGGGCGTGGGTGGTGGTTTCGCATCCGCTGGTAAATGCCAGTACCAGGACGGCACAGGCTATCGCTATCCTTGAGAACATGACCAACGCCTCCGTGTCACAGGTCATGGATTCACTGTATTCGCGTCTTCCCCGGCGGTAAATTCTGGCATGTACCTAGCACCGACCGGAGCAAGTAAACTCTGTCCACCTAGTCCTCCAGGATCGAGATCACCAGCGGACTCAACGCCCCCAGGATCAATCCCAATACCACGGTCTTGTTCGCTTCGAGCACAGCCTGCCAATCCAGCTGGCTAATCACCGCCAACTGCTGCCCAAGCTCCCCCAGCAGTTCAACAACCGGCCAGGCAATCACTGCAGTACCCGCCAGTATCGCAGCCAGCGGCAGGCCATTTCGTAGCAGGGTACGCTTGCGAATGCGCAGCACCACCTGCTCACTGAATCCCTGGTCGGGTACCTCGGGCAGGGAGGCGCTGAACTGTTCGCGCAACCAGCGTTCCTCATTATCAAACTGTTTGTCAGTCATATCCTGTCTCTCCGTGGGCAAAGCGCTCACGCACCCTCAACTTGCCGCGATTGATATGGGACTTCACTGTCCCCAGGGCCATTCCGGTAATCTCGACAATTTCGCCATGACTCATTCCAAAACCGTAGGCCAGTGTCAGCGCCAGTCGTTCGGGCTCGGTACACGCCGCCAGGATAGTCTCCAGGTCCGATGGCTCTTCCGAGGGGCCATCTGAATGCACCGGAGTCTGTCCCGCCAACATTTCCGCCTGGACTTGCTGCTCCAATCGCTGCTCCTGGCCAAGCTTGCGCCGGGACTGAAGAAATTGATTGTAGCCAATTTTCATGAGCCATGAGGCGAAGCTTCCCTGCCCCGAAAAACTGCCCAGCTTTTGCCAGGCCTTGATGAATGTCTCCTGGGCCAGGTCATCAGCCAAGGCATCGTTACGGGTCAGGCGGCGCAGGAAGTTTCTCACCGCAGACTGGTGAACCCCGACCAATTCCTCGAACAAAAGAGGATTTCGGTCAAGCGCCTGTGCCAGGCCCGTTTCATCATGCTTGCTAGTCAAAGATCACCCGTCCGCAGCTGCCCGCTGGATTACTCCTGCCGGCCACCGGTCTTCCAAAGCGCCAGGTAGGCCAGACCAATAACACAAGGGAAACTCGCCACTGCAAGCATTGGCCTGATGGCATCTTCTTCGCCCAGCAAAACCCCGAAGAGCGCAAAGGCGGCTCCGATGGCCAGGGCCACGATACCACGACGCAAATCCGCCTTGGGGTGCCGAGGCGGGTCACCCAGGAGCTTTATGAACTCAGGCGTCATCTCCTGACCACGTTCAATGGCTTCTCTGAGTGTCTTTTGCGTCTCACTGCGGGCCCGGTATCGAAAATACACAAACAAACCGACGATTATCGCCACCGAAAAGAACAAGGACATAGGAACAAGGATCTCAACCATTTCTATTCTCCATTACCAATTACCGAATTTACCTTCTTACCAATACAGATGCTTCCAGGTACGAGTTTGGATGCACCACACGTTGAAATACAGGGCGCTCAGCAGTGACATCTTGCGCATATGACCTACCACTCGAACACAATTCAAACGTTGAACTTCCCGGACCAAGCACAATCCGGTAATTAACCGTCTTCCCAAACTGTCCGGTGAAGCGATCGCTTACTTCACCCTCAATAACAAGGGCCAGGCCACGCTCACCATCAAAGCGGTGCAAGACGATCCTTGATTCAGCCACCAGGGATTGAGTTACTCCAATGCAAAGACGCTGGTCCGGGGTGGCGGAGAACTGCTGATGAATTGCCGGAAGGAAATCAAACTCCCATGACCCCACGTGTTCAAGGGCCCGCTGCACACCACCTATCAGGACAAAAAACATTGTGATGGGAGCAAGCAATTCGATCATTTCCCCTCTCCGTTGCAATCAAGCATTAATCCGCTTTGTATATCTATAGATGCAGTGAGGGCTCAATTTGGATGCACGGATTTTGGGTGCATGGAGAAAAAGGCTGGTTTATGACGTATAAACTCCCCCTGGAGCTGAGCTTATTGATCTGATCGTTGAATTTACGGATCGCAGTTCAACAAATGAAATTGGACAAACCCGCTAAATTGGATTAACTCTACCAATCCAGACTGCAGTGACCGGGTACAACATGATTTTCAGGCAACTCTTCGATAACACCTCATTTACCTATACATACCTGATAGGTAGCCGAAAGGGCGGCGAGGCGCTGATCATTGATCCGGTACTGGAACACGTGGATCACTACCTGAGATTGTTCCGGGAACTGGATCTGAAACTGGTAAAGGCCATCGACACTCACCTGCACGCCGATCATGTAACCGGCCTGGCCAAGCTTCGCGATCGCACCCATTGCATCACCTTGATGGGAGAGAAGAGCAAGGTCGATGTCGTATCCATGCGAGTAGCGGATGGCGACTCAGTGAAAATAGAGGGCATCTCACTGCAGGCTATTTACACACCCGGTCACACCGACGACTCATACAGCTTCGTGATGGGCGACCGGGTATTCACCGGTGACACATTGTTCATCCGTGGAACCGGCCGCACCGATTTTCAGAACGGCAGCGCCAGTGAGCAATATGATTCAATATTCAACCGTCTGCTAAAGCTCCCCGACGAGACACTGGTCTACCCGGGCCATGACTACAAGGGCGACACGGTCAGCACCATTGGCGAGGAACGTGCCTTCAACCCGCGGCTGCAAGTGTCCTCAAAACGAGAGTACGTGGACATCATGAACAACCTGAATCTGCCCAATCCAAAACTGATGGACGTGGCAGTGCCTGCCAACCTGCACATTGGCCTGCAACAGGACATCCTGCGCGACAAGGGCCAGGGACTGGGTTGCTACGACGCAATGGCCCTGGTCGGGCGCCCGGACGTATTGCTGGTAGACCTGAGGGAACAGTTGGAAATTGAGCGGCAAGGGCAGATAGAAGGATCACTGAGCGCTCCCTACCAGGACCTGGAGAAAAATCTCGCTCCCGGGGGACTGCTATACGAGCTGAGCCATGCTACCGGCAAACGGTTACTTTTTTATTGTGCCCACGGTGAGCGATCAGCCATGGCGGTAAACAATGCCGAAGCGGCAGGAATTGCCAATGCCTGCCACATCGAAGACGGCATTGAAGGCTGGAAGTTGATGGGCGGCCCGGTGGTGACAGCGAAGTGATCGCCGCCACGCAAGAGCCGCACCGTCCCTAGGCCACTTCTCCAGCAGCATGTCCGGATGACCACGCCCACTGGAAGTTGAAGCCGCCAAGGTGCCCGGTGACATCAAGCACCTCACCAATGAAATACAGGTTTGGCACAGTCGTGCATTCCATAGTCCGGGATGACACCTGATTCGTGTCCACACCACCGAGGGTCACCTCGGCAGTTCTATACCCCTCCGTGCCCGCGGGCCTGAGTGTCCAGTTGGCCAATTTCTCACCCAGGGCTTCCAGGTCACGATCTGGCCATTCAGCCAGGGGGGTCTCTGCCCGCTCCGGCCACCACAGTTGCTGCAATTCCATTACCAGCGCTCGAGGCAGTATCTCGGCCAGCGTCGTGCGTAGCAGGCCACGGGGAGAGCGCCGCTTTTGCTCGACTATCCAGTGGACAGGATCTCGCGAGGGAAGCAAGTTAATACTGATCTGCTGGGAATCATGCCAGTAGCTGGAAAGCTGCAGCATTGCGGGCCCACTCAGTCCACGATGGGTGAAAAGCATGGAATCGTTAAATGTCATGTCCGGCGTGCTGACCGCAACCTCCAGCGCAAGTCCGGAAAGGCGACTGGTAACTTCGTGCATCGAATCGGTGAAGGTAAACGGCACCAGGCCCGCCCGGGTGGGCAGCACATTGAGGTCAAACTGCCGGGCTAGTTGATAGCCAAATCCGGAACCTCCCAATTTGGGAATCGACAGCCCGCCGGTAGCGACAACCAGGGACTGGGCGCTGATCTGCCCTGTCGCGGTCTTTAATTCAAAACGCTCATTCTTGCGCACGGAATGAGTCTCGCAATTGGTCAGGATCTGCACACCGGCCAGGTGACATTCGTCCAGCAGCATATCCAGGATCAGCCTGGAGGAATCATCGCAGAACAGTTGCCCCTGGCTTTTTTCGTGATAGGCAATCTTGTGTCTTTGCACAAGATCAATGAAGTCCCATTGGGTATAGCGACTCAATGCAGATTTGCAAAAATGGGGATTCCCGGACAGGAAGCGGTTGGGCTCCACATACAGGTTTGTGAAGTTGCAGCGCCCGCCTCCGGACATCAAGATCTTTTTGCCGGGTTTATTGGAGCGCTCCAGCAGCAGCACTTTGCGGCCGCGCCTGGCCGCCCCAATTGCACACATAAGTCCTGCGGCACCGGCGCCCAGGACCACCACGTCAGGCTTGCCACCAAAGGGAATAGTAATCGGGTGAGTCATAAATGCATTCTACCGGACCGGGAACAACAGCCAGCTGCTGGAAAACAGTGGTCGACAGAGTAACCCTTCTGGTGACCCACGCAAGATACTTTGCAAAAATTTCGCCGGGCTCTTCAGCGAAACCGCCGCGAAATTTCTGTGAATTAATTAGAGCCATTCTGGTAGATACTTTTCCCGGGTCCGCTCCCCCGATTTACCACTACTGCCCAAAAATGCGCAAATTCGGTAATTTGCATTTTTTTCCAATTCGTGGGGTAGACTATTCGCACCCGCAGGTCTCGCAACGAATGCGAACTGTCGCGTCACGCGAGAGGATTTGGTTGGTGAAGAATTTATTGCGGGTTTCTTCATCTTAAGTAAGTGCGTACAGAGGTAGATTAGATGGCCACGGGTACTGTTAAATGGTTCAACGATTCCAAAGGATATGGATTCATCTCCCCAGATGAAGGCGGCAAGGATGTGTTCGTGCACGCGAGTGCAATTACCGGTGAAGGACGCCGAACCCTTATTGAGGGTCAGGCCGTTCACTTCGAGGTAGAGGAAGGCCCGAAGGGACCACAGGCCACGAACGTTACTCCAGGTTAATAGTTCCTGTTCAGGCCGGCATTGCCAGCCAGGTAACGACTAGTCGATAACATCTGTTCCGGCTGAAAAGCCGGAACTGGATTGTTATGTATTTTCCAGACGCGATCATTTCCTGGTTAAAGGAAAAAGACGCGGCGAAAGGGTAGCTGCGCTCCTCTGAACCATTGGCCGGTCGGCCGACCGGGACATTTTCCTGGATTCTGGCCCACGGGCATTGCTGCAACACTCGTTGCTACCCTTACCTGGACTGACGGATCCGCGCCGCGGTTCGATTCCTGGCAATCAACTCATCCAGTGATCCCGGGACTAGTTATTTTCGGCGCCCTGCTCCACCCAACGACGCAATATCTGGATCTCCTCGGCATAGAGCCGACGGTTCGCACCGTGGGGCATTGAGATTGAAGGATCTGCCCGTCCTTCAACGAGCATGACCAATACGCTGCTTTGGGCATCGCCGGGAAGAACCACTTTTCCAAAGTTGGTGCCTTTCATCAGACCGTCATAACTGTCCAATGCCAGGCCACTTGCCTCATAGCCAGGCTGACCGGCGACGTGACAACTAACGCAATTGTTATCAAGCACCTGTTTGACCTCGGCGGAATAACTCACGGCAGGCTCGCCACCGCTGCATCCGACCAGGCCCATAAACAACACAAACAACGCCGCACTAACGACTCTGCGCACGAACACCATGAGATCTCTCCCGCCCTGTAATACCCATTACGGTGCAACCGGGCCGGGTTTCGGGCAATGCGGAGTTTTACCTAAGGCGGCGGGGCTACTACGAATTGGGCAACTAAAGGCCGAGGCTGCGTTGACCGGGCTGCCAACCGCCGAGCATGACGTTTACCGTACCTATCCCCAGGCCCCTGACCCACCTGGCCACAGAGTCCAGGCTGGTCCAGGTCTTCACATCACCCTTTAGCGTCAATGCAGTTAGCGTTCCATTGGGGGTCTTGGCCTCAACGTGAAAGCGCCCGCCCTGGGCAACGATTGACACTTTTTTTATCGCCCCGGCTTCGATCAGGGTACGAAAGGTTTTCTCATTCACCGGGGACCTCCGGGAACAGTTCGTTTTGTTCGGGAATAGGTATGTCTGCGTTCTGGCAATGCTCGCGAATAAGCAATTCAATCATGTTTGCCACGCTGCGGTGGTCCCGGGCAGCCGCTTCCCGAAGCGCCTCTTTGAGCGCGGGATTTACGCGGAGATTAAGCGTTGCGGTCTTGGTTCGTGCCACGGGTGACCTGCCAGCTGACGAGATAAAGCAAATGTAACGCACTTTGCACGTTCTTTGCTACTATTTCTCGCTACATTCCTGCCGGCAGACCCACCCGTGGTTACATGGTGTTCTCGGAGGCTATTCCTTGATCGAATCCAGGCCCTTGACCAACACGCGCGCCCAACCACGCAAACCATTTTTCACCTGGCTCGCGGTCAATCCGCGGGAGGTCATGCGAATCTGGTCCCCGGGGAACGTGAACGCCCTGCGATCCGCCGCACGAAGCAGGATTTGCTTGCCCTTGGAATCGAAAACCTCAAGCACCAGGCCGGCCTCTCCAATCGTCCTGACATAAAGCGTCTGGCCAGGAGCGTCCGGAGGCAAATTCGATGCTACGTCCAGGATTTCCACCCTGATGAGCAGTACGTCGTCACCCGGCTGGTCAGTAAGTTCGAATTTTTCACTCTTGGCAAACTCTTCCTGGAAGGTCTCTTTCACCGCGATCTCAAAGCGCTCTTTCTCAGCATCGGACAGGGGAAAGTTTTCCTGGTTTGTACGCCTGGCCGAACTTGCATACACCTTCTTGGCAGGCCTGAACTGCACACCGGTAACCACCGGAAGCACCTTGGTGTATTCCGTCAGTTCCGTATCCGGACGAGCCCAGACTTTTGACAGCACTGTGTTATCGACCCTGACCAGGCCATCAAAGGTGGTTTCCGCATCAGGGCCCGTTTGAAATTTGGCGGGGGCAGAGGTGCAAGCGCCTAACAAGCCGCTGATGGCCAGCAAACCCGCCACACGCATAAAATTCCTTTTCATCGTCATTTCCCATCTCCTCAAGATTCGTTCCTCACAGCCTCAACTGCTGTGTCTGTCTGGATTATATTCGTTCCAAAAACTATTTGGATACATCATCAGTTAATTTAGTCCCCGCCAGTCCGTTGACAGGCCCTGAATCTGGTAGCAAGCTGGGCCCATGCAAGGATTCGCAGTCAGATTACTGATCGCCATTATTGGACTTTGGCTGGCCTCCGCCCTGGTTCCGGGGGTAAGCATACAAGGTGCCTGGACCTTCATTTTTGCGGCCTTGCTGCTGGGTATCGTCAATGCCCTGGTCCGTCCTCTTGCAGTGATCTTAACCCTGCCCCTGACCATACTTACCATGGGGCTATTCCTGCTGGTTATCAATGCCGCCATGTTTGGACTGGTGGCCAGGTTCCTTGATGGCTTCAGCGTGGCCGGCTTCTGGAGCGCGTTGTTCGGTTGGCTGATCGTGAGTTTTACCAGCACCCTGGCATCCTGGTATATCGGTCCCAGGGGACGCTACGAAATCCTGGTCATCCATCGACATTAACCTGGATTAACTGCAGACCAACTTCCCGGCGTCCTCTCGACACAAATCGGGAAAGCCCCGTACCCGCCACAACTCCAGCAAGCCCAGTTCTTCCACCAGGGGCTGAAACTCCGGCGATTGGCGTAATGCGCTATTCCACGGATACCACAATCCCTGGAGTTCATCCGGATGGGTTGCGTAGCTCGCCCGAACGGCATCCGGGTAGGAGTCCAGCAACCCAAGTTCCGCCAGGCAGGAATGAATTGTTACAGAGGCGCTGGAACCCAAAGAACCAACCTGGTCTTCGGTAATTTCCAGCAGCTTGGACGCCTTTGCCGGGTCCTGTCTGGCATCCACCAACGCCACCCACCACTCCCGTGAAAGGGAACCGGGTCCCTCTCTGAACGGCTCCAGCACCCGGTCATCCAGGCCCATCTGGAAATACAGCGTGCGCAGGACATTGGGGGCTTCATAATGCCCCAGGGCCATACCCCGATTCAGGTGGCTCACCGCCTTGTCCAAATCGCCAGTCAGCATGTACGCCTTCCCCAGCGCCGTATTGTTGATTCCCGATGCGGGGTCCTGGCGATAGGCCGCAAGCAACTGCATCTTGGCCTCTTCCAGGTACCCGGCACCCATCAGGGACAGCCCGTACCACAAACGCAGGCTCGCATCCCGGGGATGCCTGGCAATACCTTGCTTGAATCGCTCCAGCCCCCGATTCCAGTGCATTGGGGCCTGCAGGACGTCGAGACCCGCGAGTACTGCAATGGCCAGGGACGATTCCGGATCCAGCTGTAATGCCCTCTCCGCCGCCACCCTGGAGGCTTCCAGTTCCTCAGCCATATCGGTACCGCGAATGTAATCCCAAGTTACCGAGCGCACCCCCGCCAGGGTTGCCCAGGCTGCCGCGAAATCCGGATCCAGGGCCACCGCCTGTTCCAGCAGTCCAACCGCAGCGCCTACCCCATCGCCTCGCTGGCCAAATAGCTCCAGACCTTGAAGGTACAGGTCATAGGCCTGCAGGTTTTCCGTGGGTCGCTGTCTTTCGGGCAGGATGCCCTGGCCGCCCAGGGACACTCGCAGGGCCGCCACGATGCGCGCGGCAATATCATCCTGGATCTCAAAGATATCCGCCATCTGCCGGTCATAGGTTTCAGACCAGATGTGGGCGTCGGTTTTCACGTCAATCAACTGGGCGGTTACCCGAATCCGGTCACCGGATCTGCGTACGCTGCCCTCCAGCACGTGGTTCACTCCCAGGGCTTTACCGATAACCCCAAGCTCCACATTCTGGCCCTTGAAGGCGAAACTCGACGTGCGTGACGGCACCCTCAGTCCCCTCACCTCAACCAGCAGGTTCAGTAATTCTTCGCTCAGCCCGTCTGAAAAGTATTCATTGTCCGGGTCGGAACTCATGTTCACAAAAGGCAGCACTGCCACCGAGTCGTAATCCGGGAGCGCCAGGCCGGACGCATCCACCCGGGACTGAATTTCCGGTGCCGAGTCAGGCAGGATATAGGCGCCAATTCCGCCCCGGGAGATAACCTGCACGGTAAGCAGTGGAACCGCGATCACAGCCAACAGGGCCATGGCCAGGTTTAGCCTGCGTCCGGCGTGTTGCCGGGCGGAGTCATCGGCTGCCAGGTCCTTTTCGCGCTTCAGACCTTCCGGGGTAATCTCGAAAATCCAGGAGAATAACAGCACCACGGGAAGGCCCAGGGCGAACAGAAAACCCACCAGTTTCAGGGTCCAGTCGGGCAAGCCTATGACGCCTGCCACCACGTCGGTGACCTGCAAGACCAACCAACCGGCAACCAGGTAGGCAATCGCCACCTTGAATACATGGCGGCGACGTAGTTCATCCATCAACTTTGACATAGGCGTTTCGTGCTACTCGTTTTTAGGCAGCATAACAGAGAGTCGATCTCATCAATGCATAGATCAGAAACCAGAAATGCTAGTGGTCAATCACCCAGCGCAGCAATGCATCCTGGACATTCTCTCCGTAACCGCGATGGACATCATTATCGTTGTGCAGGTCCACCACGACATATCTTTTGCCACTTCGAGAGGTGGCGTAACCGGCAATCGCCGATACATGATCCATGCTGCCGGTTTTCAAATGCAGTTGTCCCGCCAGGGGTTCGTCGTCAAAGCGTCGTATAAGGGTGCCGTCCATCCCCGACAGGGGCAGCGAGGAAATAAACTCCGGCATGTAAGGACTGTTCCAGCCGTGACGCAAAATCGCCCCCATGCTGGCAGCAGAGATTCGCGTATCCCGGGACAAGCCGGCACCGTTTACCAGGG
>Ga0316188_10001292_pt1 | contig 11784 bp, 9 predicted proteins | sample Phiworburrow1_MG_FD_204933 | JGI IMG/M metagenome (GOLD analysis project Ga0316188, IMG submission 204933) | Coastal sediment microbial communities from Maine, United States - Phippsburg worm burrow 1 | ecosystem: Environmental > Aquatic > Marine > Coastal > Sediment | place: USA: Maine... | reverse complement strand
TGAATCAGCGCAAAGAAATACTGCAGACACTGATGGAGGAATTGGGTGTTTCCCATCTCGCCAGCCAGATGGGCCAGGTGCTGTCAGGCGGTGAACGGCGCAGGGTGGAGATTGCGCGTGCGTTGGCAGCAAGACCAAGGTTTATCCTGCTGGATGAACCTTTCGCCGGGATCGACCCGATTTCAGTCCGGGAGATCCAGAGCATCATCAACCAGCTGACGGAACAGAATATCGGTGTTCTCATTACCGACCACAATGTCCGGGAAATGCTGGGTATCTGCAATCATGCCTACATCCTCAATGAAGGCCGGGTATTGGCGCAAGGCGATGCGGAAACGCTGCTGGCCAACGAGGAAGTGCGCCAGGTATATCTCGGTAACGAATTCCGGCTCTGACCGCATTGGACACATCAAGTAACATTCATGGCTAATCCCTCATTACAACTCCGACTCACGCAGAAGCTGGCGATGGCGCCGCAGCTGCAACAGGCGATCCGCTTATTGCAGCTCAACCGCATCGAGTTACGCGACTATATCCAGGAGGTGATCGATGCCAACCCGCTGCTGGACCGTGAAGAAAACACCGGCCAACCGGACCCGGTCCGCAAGGAAAAATCCGCTGAATTCGAAGAAAGAACCGATTCCCGCAAATCAGAAAACGAGCAGGAATATTCGGCGGATGACTACGACGATCCCTACTGGCAACCTGAACAGGATCAGTGGGTCGAAAGTGCGGGCTGGTCTGATGACTTTTCTGAACGGCAGTTTGAAGACACCAGCGTCACCTCCTTGCGTGAGCACCTGCTGGCACAAATTCGGCTCGCCCACTTTAATGAAACCGATGCAGCCATCGCAACCGCCATCGTTTACGCGGTCGATGATGACGGCTTCCTGACTGACGATATCCCGGAAATACGCGAATCACTGTTACCTGAACTAAGAGTTGAAGATGACGAGGTGCTGGCCGTTTTGCACCGGGTGCAAAGGTTGGAGCCGGTCGGTGTTGCAAGCCGCGATCCGGGTGAATGCATCCGGGTCCAGTTACGCGCCCAACCGACCGGAACGGCCGGGGTTGAGCTGGCGCTGCGGTTAGCCCGTGATTTCCTGCAACTGGTCGCCAGCAATGCCTATGAGGAAATGCTGCGCGAAACCGGGGCAACTTCGGAAAACCTGAAGCAAGCCCTGGAATTGATCCGGAGCCTGGAACCACGTCCCGGTGCGCGTTTCGACAATCGCCGGGATGAGTACCTGATACCGGATGTTTTCGTTCGCCGCGATGGTGAAGAATGGGTGACCACGCTCAGCCCGGAAAGCAACCCCGGTCTGCGTCTGAACAAGTACTACATCAACATGTTGCGAAAATCCGGTGGTAAGGACGCCGAATATCTGAAAGGACGTTTGCAGGAGGCACGCTGGCTGCTATCCAGCCTGGAAATGCGAAACCGGACACTGCTGAAAGTATCCCAGTGTATCGTGGATAACCAACGCAGTTTCCTCGACGAGGGCGAGATTGCCATGAAGCCCCTGATCCTGAAGGAAGTTGCGGACCAGGTCGGGGTTCATGAATCGACCGTGTCCCGGGCAACAACCCGGAAATACATGCTGACACCGAGGGGTATTTTCGAGCTTAAGTATTTTTTCTCAAGCCATGTCCGCACGGTCAGTGGCGGTATGATCAGTGCGACCGCCACCAAGGCCAGAATCCAGGTACTGGTTGAAAACGAGCCTCCCACCCAACCTCTGAGCGATCAGGAAATCTCGGATATTTTGCGTGGAACCGGTATTTGCGTGGCCAGGCGCACGGTTGCAAAGTACCGCGAATCAATGGGCATGGGGTCATCCGGTGAACGCCGAAGGGCGAACCGGCGAATGACTGAATTCTAGTGCAGTGTGCCGTTACTTATGGCACTACGGCGGATATGGAAAGAATAGAAAATTACTGACCTGAAGTATAGACTGTAAATATACCTGGCCGGAAATCCTGGCAAGTTGATTTAGAAGATTTTATGCACCAGACGTTACAGCAATGGGTCAACCCGGTTCTACTGCTTATTGATGCGCGCCTGGCAGACCTTACATGTAATTGGTAAGGACCACACAAAACAAGGAGATTGTTGATGCAAATCGATATTACTGGACACCATGTTGAGGTCACTCCGGCACTACGTGCCTATGTCACCGAAAAAATGCAGAAACTCGTGCGTCATTCTGACCAGGTCATATCAATTCGCGTTATTCTGAACGTGGAAAAATTAGAGCAACTGGCTGAAGCCACGGTCAAGGAGGCCGGACGCACCACATTTGCCTCCGTCACCGCAACGGATATGTATGCTTCCATCGACGGACTGGTGGATAAACTGGACCGCCAGATACGCCGGCGTAAAGATCGCAAAACCAACCACGCGCATGTCAAGCCAGAACCCATAAGCTCGGAAGGTGGGTACTGAACAGTCGCGGCGTAGTCGTAATCACTGGATACTGAAACCCGGCCATGCTGGATAGTGACTTACTGAGCCCGGCCCGTATTCTTGCGGGCGTCAAATTAAACAGCAAGAAGCGCTTGTTCGAGTTAATCAGTACAACGCTTGCCAAGAAGAACCCGGACCTGGACGCGAGGGAAATCTTCGAAAGCGTCTGTGCCAGGGAACACCTTGGCAGCACTGCACTGGGTAACGGTATTGCCGTGCCGCATGGACGAATCAGTGGGAGCGAGGACGTTCAGGCTCTTTTCCTGCAATTGATCAAACCCCTGCCCTACGACGCCGAAGACGGCATACCGGTCGACCTGGTTTTTGCCCTGACCGTTCCGAAGCACTGCACCGAAGATCATACAAAATTGCTTGCGGGTATCGTGGAGCGCTTCAGTGATCCGGAGTTGCTGGAACAATTACGCCAGGCAGCAGATGTCAATGAACTCTGGCAACTGCTTTCCAGTTCACACGTCTGAAGGGTTTGAATGGATAACGCGAACCAGGACATCATCATTGTCAGTGGCATGTCAGGCGGTGGTAAGTCCACCGCCTTGAATGCACTTGAAGATCTCGGTTATTACTGCATTGATAACCTGCCCGGCGCCATGTTGCCGGACTTCGGCCCGCAAATTACCGCCAACCCGGTTCTTTACAAAAAAGTCGCCCTTGGTATTGATGCACGTTCACGTGAGTCCGATTTGCAGGTCGTGCTCGACTGGATGCACTCGCTCAGGGAAACCGGCTTCAGCTGCAGGTTGTTGTTCGTTACGGCGGAAAAACCGGTCCTGATCAAACGTTTCAGCGAAACCCGGCGGCGCCACCCCCTCACCGGCAGCGACAAGGTTTTACCCGATGCCATCGAAAACGAAGCCAGGCTGTTGGAACCCCTGCGACGCTGGTCAGACCAGGTGATCGACAGCAGCCACACCAATATTCACCAACTCCGGCGGCAGGTATTGAATTTCGTTAACCGGCAGTCCAGTGACATGACTATCGTGCTGCAATCGTTCGCATATAAGCAAGGCGTACCGCAGGATGCCGACTTCATATTTGATGCCCGTTTTCTTCCCAACCCCTACTGGCAGGATGAGCTCAAAGCACTTACCGGCATGGATGAAGCCGTCAGTTCGTGGCTTGAGCGCGATCAGCAGGTTATTAAAATGTGCCGGGATATCGAGAATTTCATGCAAACCTGGCTGCCTGCGATCAAGGATTCACAACGAAGCTACGTGACCATCTGTATCGGCTGCACCGGTGGCAAGCACCGCTCGGTTTACCTGGCTGAAAAACTGGCAATATCGCTCGGCAAGGATCATGAGAACGTGCTGGTGCATCATCGCGAAAAACCGTCCTGGGGCAAGACCTGATATCCAGCCAAATGACAGCTTCGCTGTTTTGTGTTGCAATATCCCCCCCTAAAATCCGGCTCCTTGTTACAATATACCCGTTATCCAGACCGGCGAATCACGATTGGCGGTTTTCTGTAAATCACACCAGGGGTTGACCATCAAGATGCGGGATCATCAGCACGAAGAAAAAACAGCCCGGCATCTGGATCGCTTGTCCGAAGCGTTGGACAGTGGTGTTCAGTCGCAGGTCAAACAGCTGCTCAACAGCCTCAACGGCGCCGAGATCGGCGATTTGCTCGAATCGTTACCGCAAACCAAGCGGCAGCTTGTCTGGAACCTTGTAAAAGTTAACCTTGATGCCGATGTGCTGCTCGAGGTAAACAATGAAGTACGCGCAGGCCTGATTCGCGATACCTCACCCGACGACCTGATCCAGGCCGTGGCTGATCTTGATCTCGATGATCTCGCAGACATTCTGAATGATCTGCCGGATGCTGTTATCACCGAGGTCCTGCATGCCATGGACAAGCAGGACCGTGAAAGACTTGCGCGGGTGATGTCCTATCCGGAGGATTCAGCGGGTGGCTTGATGGATCCCGATGTCGTGACGGTACGACCGGATGTCACCATGGATGTGGTATTGCGGTACTTGCGGGTAAGGGGTGAGTTACCAAAGGTATTTGACCAGTTATTTGTTGTTGATCGAAGCGGCAAATACCTCGGGCAACTCAGGCTTTCGGATGTATTAACCTCCGAACCCACCAGCCTGGTCAATGATCTGATTGACACCATGGCGGAAGCGATCCCGGTCAATATGCCTGCACGGCAGGTCGCCATAGAATTCGAACACGATGACCTGATATCCGCCCCGGTCATTGACCCGAATGGCTACTTATTGGGCCGCATCACCATTGATGACATCGTTGACGTCATCCGTGAAGAAGGCGAACACATGGTCCTGACCGCCGCCGGCCTGGATGAAGAAGACGACATGTTTGCGCCGGTTATGCACTCAGCCCGCCGGCGTTGGGTGTGGTTAGGTGTCAATCTTGTTACCACGCTGCTGGCGGCTGTTGTCCTTTTTGCATTCCAGCCAACACTGGATCAACTGGTTGAGTTGGCGGTTCTGTTTCCCGTGGTGATGAGCATGGGTGGTATCGCGGGTACACAAACGCTTACATTGATGATCAGGGGTATGGCAACCGGACAGGTCAGCGCACGTAATACGATGGCCATTCTACGTAAGGAACTGGCTGTAGGTATTCTGAACGGCATTCTGTTTTCGATCATCATCGCCGCCATCGCCTACCTTTGGTATGGAAACGCAGGCCTTGGACTGGTGATGGCCTTCGCGATCATTACAAACCTGGTGGCGGGCGCCCTGGCCGGTGCATTGATTCCGGTCGCCTTGAAACGGATGTCAATTGATCCGGCGCTGGCAGGTGGCGTGGTATTGACCGCGGTGACCGACGTCATTGGCATTCTTGCCTTCGTCGGCGTTGCCAGCTATATGTTACTCGCACACTAAGACGAGCGGCAATGCGAATACTACTGATTACCCAGGAACCCCCCTTGGCACCCGATGCGATTGCCACCGGTAATGCCATTCGCACTGCCCAGCTTGCAGGTGCCCTGAGCCGTGCGGGGCACACGCTCTCGCAAACCTGGCTGGATAATAGAAAAGGCGGTCGGAAAAACAGGCACCGGCAAGCATTTCGCAGCCGCGACGAGTTACAGGCAACCATCAACGGGCAAAGGCCGGATGTCATCCTGGTCTCGTATTGGGAACTGCTCGAATTGCTGCCATTTGATTTAGCACAGCCGGTGGTTCTGGATTTTGTTGCGCCGCGGCCACTCGAGGTCCTTTTCGAACACCCCGAAAGGGTGAAGACCGGGCTTGCGCGGCTACAGGACAACCTGACAAAGTGTGATGTGATGCTGACCGGTAACCCCTCGCAACGCGACTTGCTCTGGTTTACGTTGTTACAGGCGGGCTTCGACCTGCGCGATTGCGATCCGGTGCTGGTCGTACCCTTGTCAGCAGAACCCGCCGGCGCACCCGAATCGGATCCCCGCGTCAACGGCTGGACACTGGTAAGCGGCGGGGTACATTGGCCGTGGCGAAAATCCGACGACTACTGGCAGGCCATCCAAAGCATGAAAGGTGAACCCGGGTTCAGAGCACCGCGCCTGGTACTTTTTGGCGGGCCTTATCGCTGGCAGGAGGAATCCGCTGAAAACAGCGACCCTGAACAGGGAGATGAAAGTGAGCCCGATACCAGCCCGGAGCTATCAACCGGCGAACCGTTTCAAACCCAGGGGCTGGCGCCCTATGCTCACTTCAGCCGATTCCTGCTGGAATCGGCTCACATCGGGCTGGAAGTCGCACAGGCGAATATTGAAAGAACCTACAGCCAGTCATTCCGTTCGCTGGAGTTTCTGCGTCATGGCTTACCGTTAATCTGTAACGACTATCTGCCGATCGCTAGACTTATAAAGCAGTATGAGGCCGGTTGGACCGTCAGCGGACCGGATGAAATTGCGGATCTTTTACGCGAAATCATGCAGAAACCCGATGAATGGACCAGGCGGTCGAACAACGCACTACGCCTTGTTGAGGAGGTCCTGAACCCCGACAAAACGGTCAGGTCTTTGCTGGAATGGCTCGAAAAACCTGCAAAAGCACCCCGCTTGCCGTTGGTGCGGGAACCGGCCGCGCCCATCACACTGGGTACGCCGCCCTGGCCGGAGCGGTTAAAACGGCAGGCCCGCCTGCTCAGGCGTGTCGTTCTCAGCCGGCTTTTTCGAGCAGGGAAGACAGGCAGTCCCGGCGATAGCATCCTGATTGTGACCCGCAGTGATTTATTTCCTGCAGATCACGGCGCCGCAGTGAAAATTGTTGAGACCGCGCGCGGCCTGTCACAAAACGGTCACAAGGTCGGCATCGTCAGCGATGACCGGCGTCGCTGGTGGATATTCGAAAATGGTCATGTGCAAGCCTGCCGGCTTCCGTTCTGGCTGCGCCTGCTCAGTTTGCCACGCTCACTGAGCCGCCTGCTGCATTTCAGCAAGGAACTACCCGAAAGCAACAGTTTCCTGTATCTGCCACTGACCGATACCAGTTTTTTCTGGCATTGCCTGTATGCCGCCAGGAAGCTGAATGCGGGTATCTTGCAGGCCGAATTTCCGGCCTACGCGAAACCCTGTATCGAGGCCCGGGAAATCCTCAATGCAGCCGTCGTGCTGGTCGAGCACAATGTTGAATACGCCCGGCTCAAAGCGCAGGTAGCCGAACTCTCTGATGAGCAGTTCAGAAACTTGAGAGCCATCGAAATTGATCTCTGCAACCGTTCAGATGCAGTTGTTTGTGTATCGGATAATGACCGCCAGCGTCTGCTCAGGGATGGTGTAAAACCTGATCTGCTCAACACCATTCCACACGGTTTTAACCCCGAACCCTACAAACTGCCGGCCCAGGATTCACTCAGGACAAAATTCGGGCTGCCGGAAAACGCGGTGTTGATTGCATTCCACGGGACATTTTCCTACCCGCCAAACCGTGATGCCATGCAGGTTTTTGCTGATATTTTATTACCGAAACTGGCGGGCAGCCGCTTTGAGTTCCACGTCATAGCCATAGGACGAAACCCGCCGGATGAAAGCATTCATCCCAATATTCACTTCACCGGCAGCGTCGATGAAGTCGGTCCGTGGCTGAAAGCCTGTGACATGGCAGTCATTCCATTACGTGAGGGTGGTGGTACGCGGATGAAAATTATCGATTGTTTTGCAGCCGGGCTCCCGGTCATCAGCACCTCGAAGGGTATTGAAGGCATTCCCGTTGTCAATGGACGGGAGGCCTTTATCTGTAATGAGTGGCTTGGCATGACCAACCGAATCCTGGAACTATCCGAATCGAAACAGCTCAGGGATCAATTATCTTCAGCAGCCCTGGAATTCACTTCTGGAATGGATTGGAAGAGTTTAAGTAAACGCTACCTCAATATTTATTCTGCCGTACGAAGGGTTCCCAAGTGAAAAAATGCCTGTTTCATGGCAAGCTTTACACCCACGGGTGGGGAAAGGCTACCGAACATTGGAATTTAATTCATGAATAATCTTTCCAACAAAAACCTGGAGATAAGGGAAGTCTCCGGAAGAAGGGCTCTGAACACCTTTATCCGCGTTCCCTGGAGTGTCTACAAAGACGACCCGAACTGGGTGCCACCGTTGATGATCGAGCGCCGGGAAGCGTTCTCAGCCAGGCATCCTTTTTTCAAACATGCAAGCTGGCGTGCATGGATCGCTTACCGTAACGGGAAGCCGGTCGGTCGTATTTCTGCACAGATCGACCAATTGCACCTGGAACGGCACGATACAAAAACCGGGTTTTTTGGATTAATTGAAGCGCCCGATGACGATGAAGTTTTCAAGGCCCTGTTTGAAACTGCGGAAAACTGGCTGCGGGATGAGGGCATGCAGCAGGTTATCGGTCCGTTCAACCTCAGCATCAACCAGGACCTGGGGGTCCTGATTGAAGGGTTTGACTCACCGCCCTACATCATGACGGGCCATGCACCGGCTTATTATGGAGCAGCAATCGAACGCTGCGGGTATCGGCCTGCACAGGATTTACTCGCTTACGGGCTTGATTCCGGAACCCTGGCAATACCCAGGGTAATGCAGGCCCTGATCGAGCGAAGCGGCGACCGCATCAAGGTCAGATGCCTGAATTCAAAATCAAAAGCGGCCGAACTGGAGTCAATGCGTGACATTTTTAATGATGCGTGGGCGAACAACTGGAACTTCACACCGTTTTTGCCGGATGAATTCAACCTGATCGGCAAGGAACTATTGCTTGCAGCACCGCGAAATTTCATCCAGATCGCGGAAGTGGATGGTGAGGATGCCGCCTTTATCGTCCTGCTGCCCAACATCAACGAGGCCATCGCTGATCTGGATGGTCATTTATTGCCATTCGGCTGGGCCAAACTGCTCTGGCGCCTCAAGGTGGACTTCCCCAAATCAGCGAGGGTCGCCCTGATGGGTGTCAGGCAAAAATACCAGAACACCCGTTTTGGTCCCGCACTGGCCTATATGACCATCAACGCTGTCATGGAAGCGGGTAAAGCCAAGGGTCTTGAGCGTGTCGAGATGTCCTGGATTCTGGATCACAACCACGGTGTCAGGAATATTATTGAGAGTGTCGGCGGGCTCATAACAAAACGCTACCGCATGTACGAAAAAGATTTGTAGTGAGCACGTTTAAGCCGAGAAGGCCACCCTGGCAAGAGAATCCCGGAACAGCACATGCCTGATCAGAGCAGCAGTTTTCGTGCGGTCATACTCGCCGGTGAGCGCCCGGGCGGCAGTCCGATCAGCCACGCTTTCAATGTTTCAGCCAGTGTTATGGTGCCGGTTGCAGGCAAACCGGCACTGGCCCGCGTCATGCAGGCTATTGAAGACAGTCAACACAGTAGTGGCGGGATCATCTGTGGCCCGTCGGCTGATGTTGTAGCCGCCAGCGGAGACCTGGAAAGCCTTTTGCAGAGTCCCCAATTCGAATGGCTGGCCCCGGCCAGTGGACCCGCCGCCAGTGCATTGTCCGCACTGGAGAAACTGGGGCATTTCCCCGCCTTGCTGACCGCAGGCGACCACGCGCTGCTCACCGGCGAGATTGTGGATGATTTCTGCAGCCGGGTGCTTTCAACAAACCCGGGCGTGGATACTGACCGCCCTGCCCGCGCACGACCTGTCGGTGATCCGGGCTATGACCTTGTTATCGGATTTGTGCCGTACGCCCTGGTAAAGGCGGCCTGGCCGCAGTCGCGGCGTACCGTGCTCAAGTTTTCCAATGGGCAGTTCTGCGGCAGTAACCTGTTCGCCATCCTGACCCCGGAAGGGCGCAAGGCGCTGGACTTCTGGCGCCAGGCGGAGGCCGACCGAAAACACCCCTGGAGAATCGCCCGCCGCTTCGGTCTCATGGCCCTGCTGCTGTATATTTTCAGACTCCTGAGCCTGGAAGACGCACTGCGTGGCTTGTCAAAGGCCGCAGGTTGCCGCATCGGTCATGTGAAAGTGGAATTTGCCAGGGCCGCCGTGGATGTCGATTCTGTTGAAGATCAAAACCTGGCCGAACAGATTTTGTCTTCACAGGAATAATCACGCCCCGCTACAAGGACCTCATGCCCTGCACGCATGGAACATGGGTCTATTTTTCCAGCAGACCGTTCAGATGAACCCCAAGTCGATGCGCCAAAGCCAGCAGGGTCAGTGTCGGATTGGCCCAGCCACCGGTTGTAAATACTGAGCTGCCGGCGATGTGAAGGTTGTGATGGCCATGTACCGTGCAATTGGCATCGACCACACCGTTGCGCTCTGAAGTGCTCATACGGGTCGTACCCATGTGGTGATAACCGCCTATAGGGTGGTTGCCGACGGTGGGGTCAACCGGCCAGTCGGGTCTGCCGTCTTCCAGCCACTCGCAGGTCGTCAGTTTACCCAGGCCGAGCCGGTCAAACTCGCTTCCCAAGGCCTTGCCAAACTGCAGCATGGTGTCCTTGTCCAGGGCACTGAGCCGCCAGTCGAGGTCTGCCCTGGGGCATCCCAGTGCGTCCTTTTCGGTTGACAGACACACACGGCTGTCCGGATTTGGCGCCTGTTCAGCGCGCGCCATCACGTAGAGTTGCATGCGGTTCATTTTGGCAACAAGGCGTACCAATGGCATAGGAAAGTGATGCTGCAGCCAGTTCAGGCCGCCCCGCCAGGTATGCCAGAGACGCCGCCCGGTCTTCGTGGGTGACAGACCGTGCTTCAGGTTCGTATAAACCCGGCTGCTGACGGTTGCACCCTTGGCCGGGTTTTTTTGTATCTTGAAGGTGGCGGCGCTGTTGAGAACACCCAGTTCCCGCTGCAACGATGGCGGCAGAACCAGCGCCGGCGCCAGCGGCACACCGGCTGCCGGAAACCGTTTACGGTACAAAGCCCAGAAAGCGAACGGGTCGCGTGTTTCGATATGGGCAATCCTGCCGTGCGGGTGCTCCATGAAGTAACGCCCGACCTGGTCATGCCGGTTGCCGATACCGTTGGCCTCAACCCGATTGGACATCAACAAAAGACGTGCATTCTCAATCGCACCACAGGCAAGAACATAGTGTCGGGCCTTGACCTTCAATTTTCTGCCTTGCAGGGTTTCCGCGTCCAGACCGGTGATACCCGATGCATTTTCAGCAGACTGTAGCCCGACCGTATTGGCATGCAGAACGATACGTACATTATCCGCCCTGACCAGGTCCTCGCTGCGACGATGGTTAAAGCGCTCTTCAAAATCATCGAATCGCCAGAAGCAATGGGTAATTTTCCCGGGATCAAAATCAATGGGATGCAAGCCGAGTTTCTGCCAGTTCCCGGCCCCGTAATCATATTCACCCAGTTCGAGAGAATCATGCGCGATACGGTAATAGGGCTGCAGATCATCCAGTGTGATCGGCCAGCCGCTATGCGGCACCCAGTCGCGTTTTTCAAAATCGATCGGATCCAGCGGAATACTGCGGCCACCCCATATATTGGTCGTGCCACCAAAAAAACGCAGCCGGGAATGGTCAAGGTCATAATATTCCATGCCGATATTGCGGCCCTTGAATATCGACTGTGTCCGTTCGTCGTAATCCATCCCGCCAGCTTCCAGCAGGCACACATCCCGCCCTGCTTTCATCAGGTCACGGGCCAGCGCCACACCCGCCGCCCCGGCGCCAACGATACAGACCTCCGCATCCAGCAGGAGGTCGTCTGCGGCCTCTTCAAGGTCGATTAACATATTCTTAATCCATGGTCTGTTAAGCTACATCGCCATCTGGTTGTGTGCTTTTATTCCGATCGTCGCAACTGTATGAAAAGACCGGTATCAACTTGCAGCTAATTGTATCAATTCTGCATTTTGCAGATTGATCAATTAATGTTCTAATG
>Ga0316188_10001291_pt1 | contig 11784 bp, 9 predicted proteins | sample Phiworburrow1_MG_FD_204933 | JGI IMG/M metagenome (GOLD analysis project Ga0316188, IMG submission 204933) | Coastal sediment microbial communities from Maine, United States - Phippsburg worm burrow 1 | ecosystem: Environmental > Aquatic > Marine > Coastal > Sediment | place: USA: Maine... | reverse complement strand
GCACCATGATGTCGAAATCGTGATCGGCCGCCTGCCGCAACTGCCCCGCACCGAAGACGCCTTCGAGCAACAGTACGCGATGCCTCAGGCCAGCGGCGCGCAGGGCGATGCCCTCCTCAAGGCGGGCGACCGCAAAGCCGTCGGCACCGGCCAGCGCCACCGCGGTCGGCACGATGCCATGTCCGTAGGCATTGGCCTTGATGACGGCCAGCACCCGCGAGCGGGGCGCCAGTTCGCGCACGCGACCCAGGTTGTGGCGCAGTGCAGCGGTATCGATGATCGCGCGGATGATCGGCGCCATGCTGCGCTCAGAAGACGCCTTCGCCGTAGGATTCTGCAACGAGGTTCTCGAAGCGGCTGTACTCGCCCAGGAAAGTCAGGTGCACTTCGCCAACCGGGCCGTTGCGCTGCTTGGCGATGATGATGTCGGCGATGCCCTTGCGGGTCGTGTTCGGTTCGTACACTTCCTCACGGTAGATCATCATGATCAGGTCCGCATCCTGCTCGATGGCGCCGGATTCGCGCAGGTCCGACATCACGGGCTTCTTTTCGGTGCGCTGCTCGACGCCACGGTTCAGCTGCGACAGGGCGATCACCGGCACCTGCAGTTCCTTGGCGAGCGCCTTCAGGCCGCGGGAAATCTCCGAGATCTCCGTCGCGCGATTTTCCTTGGAACCCGCCACCTGCATCAGCTGCAGGTAGTCCACGACGATCAGCCCCAGACCCTTCTCGCGCTTCAGCCGGCGCGCGCGGGCGCGGACCTCGGTCGGTGACAGTGACGGGGTCTCGTCGACGTACAGCGGCGCGTCCGACAACTGCGCGATGGCACCGTTGATTCGCGACCAGTCCTCGTCCGAGCACTGGCCGGTACGCAGGTGTCCCTGGTTGACGCGGCCGAGCGAGGAAATCATGCGCAAGGTCAGCTGCTCGGATGCCATTTCCATGGAGAAGATCGCTGATGGCACGCCCCGGCCGACCGCGGCGTTCTCGGCGATGTTGATCGCCAGTGTCGTCTTGCCCATCGACGGACGGCCGGCGATGACGACCAGGTCGCCGGGCTGCAGGCCGGTCGTCATCCGGTCGAGGTCGGTGAAGCCCGTCGTCACGCCCGACAACTGGCCCGGGTTCTGGTGCAGCGCATCCAGCCTGTCGACAGTCGACGGCAGGATCTGCTTGACCGACTTGAATCCGGCGCGCGAGCGGGTGCCGAGTTCGGCGATCTCGAAGACGCGGCGCTCGGCCTCGTCCACCAGCTCGGAAGTGGTCCGGCCACTGCTCTCCAGCGCGGATGAAGCGATCGCGCCGCCCGCCTCGATCAACTTCCTGAGGATGGCCCGCTCGCGGACGATTTCGGCGTAGCTGCGTACGTTCGCGGCGCTCGGCGTGTCGCGAGCCAGGGTGCCCAGGTAGGCGAGCCCGCCGGTCTCGTCCGACAGGCCCTTGCGCTCCAGATGCTCGGAGATCGTCACCGCATCGCATGGGCCGCGCCGCTCGATGACCTCGGCGACCGCCTCGAAGATCAGCCTATGGTCGCGCCGGTAGAAGTCGTTGGCGGAAACGATGTCGGCGACGGCGTCCCAGGCATTGGCGTCCAGCATGAGGCCGCCGAGTACGGCTTGCTCCGCCTCCACTGAATGGGGCGGCGTGCGGATCGCGTCGGTGCCATGTTGGTCGACGTTCCGGGGCCTGGAAGGTGCCACTGCCATGAGTCAACCCGTGCGGGCCGTCGGCGGCCCGCTGCTGGAGCCGAGTTTACTCCTCGGCGACGATCGTCACCGGCAGGCTGACGTCCACGTCGGCATGCAGGTGCAGGGAGACGACGTGCTCGCCGACCATGCGCAGCGGGCCGCCCGGCAGGCGAACCTCGGCACGCTCGATCTCGTGGCCCGCGGCCTTGCAGGCCTCCGCGATGTCGGCGGTGCCGATCGACCCGAACAGCTTGCCTTCGTTGCCAGCCTTGGCCGTCATCGTCAGCGTGAAGCCTTCGAGCAGGGTTGCGCGCGCCTGCGCGCCGACGAGCTCGCCGGCTGCCTTGGCTTCGAGCTCGCTGCGCCGGGCCTCGAACGCCGCCACGTGTTCGGCTGTCGCGACCGTCGCCTTGCCGCTCGGCAGCAGGTAGTTGCGACCGTAGCCGGACTTGACCTTGACCCGGTCGCCGATGTTGCCGAGGTTGGCAACCTTCTGCAGGAGGATTACTTCCATGATTGCACCGTCTCTGTCTCTAATGGTGATTGCTTCAATGACCGCCGTCCCCGACCCCGTCGGGACGATTGTCGTTCAACCTTGTACCGGCCCGGGGCCCGCCCCGTACCGGTCCCTGAAGCGGACCCAGGTGTCCGCAAATCCCAGCCCGACCATGGCCATCGGTACGAACATCGCCGCGACGTAGGCCAGCACCAGCGGCACCGTCCCGATGACCTTTACCTTGCGCAGACCGTGCACCACCGCGAGTGCCTGGAGCAGGAACGCGCAAGCCAGCACGAACAGCAGGTCCTCGGCCGGCTGCCAGGCTCGTCCCGCGGCCAGCTGCGTGGCAAAGCTCACGCCGAGCGACGCTGCGGCCATCCAGGCCACGAGGTTCCCCAGTTTCAGGGTGCGAAACTCGCGGCCAAACAGTCCGGGCTCCCGACTCGTGCCGAAGGCCCAGAGGCCCACGAACAACGATACCATCGTGTGCAGCAGCAACATCCACGCCCCGGTGGCCCAGGCCACGCGCGCGGTCGCTTCGGCGATCTCCTCCGGGGTGCGCTGCACGCCCATCCCCGCAAGCGCCTGGGCCGTTTCCTCGAGGGCCGGCCGGACATAGTCCAGCAGCGGCATCAGCACGCCGGTGGGATCGCCCAGCACCATCCGCACCCCCAGCACCAGCCCGCAGGCGGCCAAGGTTGCCGCCTGGAAGGCGAAGCTCAGGCTGCGGCTCGAATTGAGCAGCGAGCCCGCCAGATAGGCCGGTGCCAGCACGGCGAACGCAATGGCCAGTCCCCCCGCAGCGCCGAGCACCGGCGAGAAGCCCCAGGCAATCGGCAACGCCGCACCGACCGCCGCCAGGACCGCTGCCGCCGAGCCGTTGGCCAGCAGCATGAGCACGACCAGGCCCGCCGGGAGCCAGCCCAGGATGGGCAGCGCGAACAGCGACAGGACAGAAAGCAGCGCTGCGGCGAACAAGCCGCGCGCCGGCCTGGCTGTCAGCCATTCGGCTACTTTCTTCATGGCGCCATCGGCATGCCGCTACGCGGCCCCGCCGCGTCAGTGCTGATCGGTGTACGGCAGCAGGGCCAGAAAGCGAGCGCGCTTGATCGCGACCGCCAGCTGCCGCTGGTAGAAAGAGCGCGTCCCGGTAATGCGACTCGGAACGATCTTGCCGGTCTCGGTGATATAGCCCTTGAGCGTCACCAGATCCTTGTAATCGATCTGGTCGGTGCCCTCAGCCGTAAACTTGCAGAATTTCTTGCGACGGAAAAAACGCGACATTTCTGTGTCCTCTGATCAATCGGCGTCGGCGGCAGAATCCTGCTCGCCCTGCGACTCGCCACGGCCTTCGCGATCACCACGATCAAAGCGATCACCACGATCAAAGCGCTCGCGACGGTCGTCACGGTCACCGCGGTCCTCACGGTCGCCACGCTCCTTCTCTTCCGAGGCCTTCGCCATGGGCGAGGGTTCGGTGACGGCCTGGTCCATCTTGATGACCAGGTGGCGCAGCACGGCGTCGCTGAAGCGGAAGGCGTCGACGATCTCCTCGAGCGTCTTGCCGTCGCACTCGACGTTCATCATCACGTAGTGGGCCTTGTGGATCTTCGTGATCGGGAAGGCCAGCTGGCGACGACCCCAGTCCTCGAGCCGATGGATCTGGCCGCCGCCAGCGGTAATCATGCCGCTGTAGCGCTCGATCATCGCCGGGACCTGTTCGGACTGATCCGGATGGACGAGAAATACGATCTCGTAATGACGCATCTTTGTTACCTCCTCACGGGTTTGCCTCCCGCGAGACGCAACGCGGTGAGGCAAGGAGAAAACGCGCCCACCGGGCGCGCGAAAGGGTGCGTAAGGTATCGGAATTCCTGGCATTCCGCAACTGCAACGGTAGCGAGCGCCGGGTGTCCGGTCGCCGGCGCCAACCCGCGCGGTCGAGGCAGGGCCAGCCTCCCTGGCGAAGCGACTTGCCGCAGGCGGAGCGAGCAGGGAGGACTGGGCCGACAGGCGACCGTGCCGTGAAGGCACCGAAGTCGCGTCGGCAGCGATCAGCGCCGCTGGCGCAGGGCCTCGTAGAGGACGATGCCGGTGGCGACCGAGACGTTGAGCGACTCGACCACGCCGCGCATGGGCAGCCGCACGGTGAAATCGCAGCCTTCGCGGGTCAGGCGGCGCATTCCCGTGCCCTCCGCCCCCATGACGATCGCCAGCGGACCCTTGAGATCGGCTTCGTAGAGGTCCTTGCCCGCCTCACCCCCGGTCCCGACGATCCACACACCCAGCTCCTGCAGGCGCTTCAGGGTCCGCGCGAGATTGGTCACCGGGATGAACGGCACGGTCTCGGCAGCGCCGGCCGCGACCTTCCGGGCGGCGGGCGTCAGGCCGGCCGCGCGGTCCTTAGGCGCCACCACGGCGTTGACACCGGCGGCATCGGCACAGCGCAGGCAGGCTCCGAGGTTGTGCGGGTCCTGGACGCCGTCGAGCACGAGCAACAGGACGTCGCGGCCCGCCAGGGTCACCAGGTCTTCGAGGTCGTCCTCGGTACGCGGCGTCGCCGGCTCCACCTCCGCCACGACCCCCTGGTGGACTCCCTCGCCGGCCATCCTCTCCAGCTCGGCCGCGGGCCGGGAGCCGACCCGAACCTGTCGCTCCTGGGCGAGTGCGCGCAAGGCGATGGCGCGCGCATCCTCGCGCCCCTGCTGCAGCCACAGCTGGCGGACGCGCTCGGGATGCCGCTCCAGCAGCACCCGCACGGCATGCACGCCGTAGACGATGACCGTCTCGGTCACTTGCGCCTGGCCTTGCGTTCGCGGCGCCGCGGGTGAAAGGCGGATCCCAGTTTTTCGACCAGCTCGAAATCGATCTTGCGCTCGGCCGGATCGACTCGGATCAGGCGCACGCGCAGCTCATCGCCGATGCCGTAGCGTTGTCCGCTGCGCTCGCCAACCAGCATGCGATCGTCTTCGTGAAAACGGAAATAGTCGCGGGGCAGGGAAGTGACGTGAACGAGGCCGTCGACCTGCCACTGCTTGAGCTGGACGAACACGCCGAAGTCGGTCACCCCGGTCGCGACCGCGTCGAATTCCTCCCCGACCCGGTCCTTCATGAACTCGCACTTGAGGAACGCGACCACGGAGCGGGCCGCCTCGTCCGCCTTGCGCTCCCTGAGCGAGCATTCCTGGCCGAGGACCTCCATCTCCTTGGCAGGATGCTCGAAGTCGGCGGCGGTGCCGCCCGAAATCGCATGGCGGATGGCGCGGTGCACCAGCAGGTCCGGGTAGCGCCGGATCGGCGAGGTGAAGTGCACGTACTCGCTCAGCGCCAGGCCGAAATGCCCGATGTTGAGCGGCTGGTAGAGCGCCTGCGGCAGCGAGCGAATGATCGCGTTTTCCAGCACCGCCGCGTCCGGCCGGTCGGCCACCTGCTGCAGGACCTTCTGCAGCCGTGCCGGCTCGAGCTCCTGGCCGGTTTCGAGGTGGACGCCGCGCATCGCCAGGAAACGCTTCAGGTCCGCGATCCTGTCTTCCTCCGGTACGCCGTGGATCCTGAACAGGGCCGGCATCTTGTGCTTCTTGAGGAATTTCGCCGCCTCGACGTTGGCTGCGATCATGCATTCCTCGATCAGCCGGTGCGCGTCGTTGCGTGGAAACGCCCGGATGTCGGTGACCTGGCCGCTGTCGTCGACCAGCACCTTGACTTCCGGCGCCTCGAAGTCGAGTGCACCGCGCGCCTCGCGGTGCCGCCGCAGGGCGTGATAGACCTCGTGCAGGGTCTCCAGGACCGGCAACGCAGCTGCGAGCTCCCGGCGCATCGACGGATCGCGCTCGACCAGGGCGGCGGCGACGCGGCTGTAGGTGAGGCGCGCGGACGAACGCATCAACCCTGGATAGAAACGCGCGCGTGTCACCTTGCCCTCGCCGGTGACGTTCATGTCGCAGACCATGCAGAGCCGTTCCACATCGGGCATCAGCGAACACAGGTGGTTGGACAGCTGCTCGGGCAGCATCGGGATGACCCGGCCGGGGAAATAGACCGAGGTCGCCCGTTCGCGGGCCTCGGCGTCGAGCGCCGAACCCGGCGCCACGTAGTGGCTCACGTCTGCGATCGCGACCAGCAGGCGAAAGCCGCCGCGCGTGGCCTCGGCATAGACGGCATCGTCGAAATCGCGCGCATCCTCGCCATCGATCGTGACCAGCGGCAGCTCCCTGACGTCGACCCGCCCGCCTTCGGTCGATGTCGGCACCGTCTTGCCAAATCGCCGCGCCTCACGGAGGGCGGCAGCCGGGAACTCCTGGGACAGGCCGTGGGAGGCAATGGCCAGCTCGATCGCGGTGCCCGCGGCACCGGTCTCGGGCAGGATCTGCGTCACCCGGCCGACCGGATCGGCGTGGGCCGTCGGCGGCTCGACAATCTCGGCCACGACCAGATCGCCCGACTTCGCGCCGCCGCAGGCGTTCGCCGGAATGACGATCCGGTGGCTGATCCTGCTGTTGTCCGGCTGGATGAAGCCCACGCCCGACTCGAAGCTGAAGCGACCGGCCACCTGGCGCGTGCGCCGCTCGAGAACCTCGACCAGAGCGCCTTCCTTGCGGCCGCGGGAATCGACCCCCGAGACCCGGACGGCGATCCGGTCGCCGTGCATGACCTGGCGCATCTGACGGTAGGCCAGGAAGACGTCATCCCCGCCCGCCTCGGGCCTGAGGAAGCCGAAACCATCCTTGTGCCCGCTGACCACGCCCACGACCAGCTGCAGGCGATCGAGCAGGCAATACTCCTCGGCACGGTTCAGCAGCAACTGGCCGTCGCGAACCATCGCTCCCAGGCGCTTGCTGAGCGCCTGCCGCACGGCGCGGTCCTTGACCCCGAGCCGGGTACAGACGCCGTCGAAGCCCATCGGCTGGCCCGCCTCGCCCAGTACGTCGAGGATGAATTGCCTGCTCGGGATGGGGTGCTCGTAGCGGCCCGATTCCTCACGGAAACGAGGATCCCGATCCTGCCAACTTGAACGCTTTTTCATTGAAAATCCTGATTTGACAACTGCCGGCAGCCTGCGTAGATTGCGCTGCCCTCGCCGGGGTTAATGGCCCCGGACGCTCCCTGTGCCCAGGTGGCGGAATTGGTAGACGCGCTAGTTTCAGGTATTAGTGCCGCGAGGCGTGGAGGTTCGAGTCCTCTCCTGGGCACCATTTGACTCCATAGTCCGGCTTTTAGCCAACCCTGCGGCGGGAAATCCTTCCCGCCGGGCGGGGCCGGGTAACTGCTTTCCCATCCGCCATCCGCGACGAGCCCACCCACAGGCATCCCGTCGCGCGCTCCGGTCGCACACCGCAGCTGTGCCGCCAACGACGCGTCCCCGGACGCGCCTGCTTACCAATGCACGCCGCGCAGCAAGGAAGCGAAGATCGCCGCCTCCGGGGTCGGCGTCGAGTCTTTCGGCTTGTCCTTGGCCTCACCCTTGGCTGCCGCCGAGTCGGGGAACATCTTGTAGGCGGTGTTCATCATCACTTCCGACATGCGCGGTAGAGCCAGGTAGAGGACTTCTGCAGACAGTCCGAGCCGCGTCGCGATCCGCTTCGGCCGATCGATGATCGCCTCGACCACCATGTCGGCCGCCTCGTCCGGCGTCGCCACCGGCATCTGGTCGTAGATCCTGGTCGGCGCGATCATCGGCGTGCGAACCAGCGGCATGTTGATGATCGTGAAAGTCACGCCCCGGTCGGCAAGCTCCGCAGCGGCACAACGCGTCCAGGCCTCGAGCGCCGCCTTGGACGACACGTAGCCGGCGAACCGCGGCGCGTTCGACAGTACGCCGATCGACGATATGTTGACGATGTGCCCGCTCTTGCGCTCCAGCATGGCCGGCAGCAGGGCCATCGTGAGCCGGATCGCAGCGAAATAATTGAGCTGCATCGTCCGCTCGAAATCGTGGAAGCGGTCGTACGACAGGTCGATGGACCTGCGGATCGACCGGCCGGCATTGTTGACCAGCACGTCAACGCCGCCGAACTCTTCGAGCACCTCCTTCGCGAAGGCGTCGCAGGCCGACAGGTCGGCAATGTCGCAGGCGTAGGCGTGGACTTCGCCGCGTTCGGCCAGCTGGGCCCGGGCGATCTCCAGCTTCTCCGGGTCACGCGCGACGATGATCACCCTCGCTCCCGCCGCGGCGCAGCGCTCGGCGGCGGCCAGGCCGATGCCGGACGAACCGCCGGTAATCATCACCACCTTGCCGCGCACGGTGCCCGCGAGGCTCCGGTCCAGCGACAGGTCCGGATCGAGGTGCCGCTCCCAGAAGTCCCACAGCCGCCAGGCATAGTCCTCCAGCGGCGGAACGCGGATCTCCGCCTCCTCCAGCAGCCTTTGCGCCTGGGTCGAGTCGAAGCGGGTCTGCCAGTTGGCAAACTTCAGCACGTCCTTCGGCATCTGCAAGTCGCGCAGGACCGTGTCGATCATCTGCTGCAGCGGCTTGTAGTGGGTCATCGACTTGGTCACGGCGCTCGGGATGAAGGCGAACAGCTTCGGATCCAGCCTGAAGGCCATGGTCGGCGCATGCCCTGACTTCGCGAACAGGTTCAGCACCTCGCCCACGCGGCGCTGGCGCGGGTCGGTCAGGTGGAAGCATTCGCCGTCGTGTCCCTCGAGATGGGCAAGGTGATCCATCGCATCGGCGACGAAATCGACCGGGACAATGTTGATGTAACCGCCCTCGAAGCCGATGATGGGGAACCACGCGGGCAGCGTCTGCCGCATCTTCTGGATCATCTTGAAGAAATAGTAGGGACCGTCGATCTTGTCGATCGCTCCGGTCCTGGAGTCGCCGACGACGATTCCGGGACGGTAAACACGCCAGGGCACCTTGCTGCGCTTGCGCACCAGGGCCTCGGATTCGTGCTTGGTCCGGAAGTACGGGTGCGAGAGGCCGGTGGCTTCCTCGAACATGTCCTCGCGGAAGGTTCCGCGGTACTGACCGGCAGCGGCTATCGAACTCGCCAGGTGGAAGCAGCCCGCCTTGACGCTCGCGGCAAACTGCAGCGCGTGATCCGTGCCGACGATGTTTGCTTCGTCCTGTTCTTCCGCGCCCGCCTTCAGGTCATAGATCGCGGCAAGGTGGAACATGTGCCGGATCTTGCCCTTCAGCCGCTTGCGATCCGCCGCGGACACCCCGAGGTTCGGTTCAGCCAGATCGCCCGTTATCGCAATCACCCTGCGGGAGCGGGGTCCCCAGCCCGCCTTCATGGCGTCGAACTTGTCTTTCGACTGGGCGCGCACCAGCACGTAGACGGTGCCGCTGCGCCTGAGCAGTCGCTCGACCAGATGATGTCCGATGAACCCCGTGGCGCCCGTGACGAAATAGCTCATGTATCACTCCCGCGCGAGCGCCTTTGCAGGTCCCGCGGCCGCGTCGCAAACCGGCCAGTCACGGGATAGCGTCCAGTGCCGGCCGAACCAGTTATAGTTGAGATGTAAGCATATCCCATCCCGTCCCCGAGCCCGATATGGCAGCCGAAAAAGAACGCATGTCCGCGGTAGATACCGCCTGGCTGCGTATGGATCGCGCCACCAACCTCATGGTGATTCTCGGGGTCTGGGTCCTGGAACGTCCGCTGGAGTTCGAGCGCTTCCGCCAGGTCGTCGCAGAACGCTTCATGCGGCACGAACGGTTCCGCTGCCGCCCGGTTGACGATCTGGTGTCCGCCAGCTGGGAACCGGACGTGGATTTCGACCTGGACTCACACATCAGTCCCGTGGCCTTGCCGGCACCGGCTGGAAAGGCCGAACTCGAGGCGCTGGTGTCGGAACTCGCCGGTACCACGCTCGATCCACGCCGGCCGCTCTGGCAGTTCCACCTGGTCGAGAATTACGCCGGTGGCGCGGCCGTGGTCATGCGTATCCACCATTGCTACGCCGACGGTATCGCGCTGAGGAGCGTATTCCTGTCCCTGACCGACCCCGACCCGGAGACGCCGCGCGCCCTGCCGGGGGTCGACGCACTGGGCGGCAAGCCGGGGCTGTTGCCCGGCCGGGCGCTTGATTTTCTGGAACAGCTGCCGATCCCGGGCGCCGGTTTCATGCGGACCGCCGTCACTGAAGGGGCCGGTCTGCTCGGAAAGATCGTGGATCTTGCCTGCCATCCGGACCATGCCAACGACCTGGCGCGCCACGCCGTCGGCGCGGCCGCTGAACTGGTGCGGGTCAGCGCACTTCCGGACGACCCCCCCACCCTGTTCAAGGGAGACCTGGGGACCCGCAAGCAGGCCGCCTGGTCCGAGCCCCTGTCGCTCTTCGAGGTCCGGACCGTCGCCCATGCCCTCGGCTGTACGATCAACGACATCCTCATGTCGGCGGCGGCAGGGGCGTTGGGCGGCTACCTACGCGATCGCGGCGAGGCCACCGACGACCTGACTATTCGCGCGACAGTGCCCGTCAACCTTCGGGACGCCGGGCACGATATCGCGCTGGGCAACCAGTTCGGCCTGGTGTTCCTGGATCTGCCGATCGGCATCAGCGACCCGCTCGAGAGGGTCGAAGCCGTGCATGAGTGCATGTCGGGGCTCAAGGGCAGCTACCAGCCGGTGCTCATGCTCGGCCTGATGGCGGCACTGGGGCTGCTGGGTGAGTCGGCCGAGGATGTCGCCATCGACCTGCTGTCCAAAAAGGCCACGCTGGTCGCGTCGAATGTGCCCGGACCTTCCTGCCCGCTGTACATGTGCGGCAGCCTGATCTCCCAGCTGATGTTCTGGGTGCCGCAATCGGGAGACATCGGCCTGGGAATCAGCATCCTGAGCTACAACGGCCAGGTCCAGTTCGGCCTGATCACCGACCACAGGCGCGTCGCCGATCCCGAGGCCATTGCCGCGCGATTCTCCATCGAATTCGAATCGATCCTGCTCGCCGTTCTGCTGGGCCCCTACCTGCGCCGGCAAGACTGACGCGACGTCATTCGAGTTCGGCCTTAGCCTGCTCGATGTCCAGTCGCTCCATGGCATCCGCCGGCTTGCAGGCAGCCGCCTTCTTGTAGAGCTTGACCGCCTCGGCCTGCTTCTTCTCGCCCTCGAGCATGATCAACCCGTTGCCGTACTCCATGTAGGCAATCGCGGCCTGCGGATTGAGCTGGATCGCCTTGTCGAAATGCTTCACGGCGCGGGCCCGATCGACGCCGTAGGTCAGCTTGCCGGCGAGCGCGCCGACCTTGTCGATTATCTCGGCGTTGTAGGCGCCCAGCGCAATGTGCGCATCGGCATGCTTCGGCTCGAGCTTGATGGCCGTTTCCAGCGCCTTCTGGACCTTGCCGCCGGTGCCTTCGCCCAATGCCTTCAGGACCGATATCCGTTGCGCGTAACGGCCCAGGACGAAGGCCTGGAAATACCAGGCGTTCGCCCAACCCGGCAGCTTCTTGCACGCCTCGTCGCCACGCGCCGCCGCCTCATTCAGGATGCGGACCGCGCGCTTGTCGTCCTCCTCCAGGTAGCTGCAGTAGACGGCCGCCGCCTTGCTGGCGACGGCGGCACCCAAGGGGCCGAGTCTGGCGCCGAGTTCCGTGGCTTCCTGGAAATCGCCGCGATGGAAGGCCCGCCAGGCATCCTGCAGCTTCGC
>Ga0316188_10001290_pt1 | contig 11785 bp, 10 predicted proteins | sample Phiworburrow1_MG_FD_204933 | JGI IMG/M metagenome (GOLD analysis project Ga0316188, IMG submission 204933) | Coastal sediment microbial communities from Maine, United States - Phippsburg worm burrow 1 | ecosystem: Environmental > Aquatic > Marine > Coastal > Sediment | place: USA: Maine... | reverse complement strand
TAATTCTCTCAATTCAATGCAATATTCAGGGTCTGCTTTCAAATTGATAAAATTAAAGTGATCCACATCCGTTAAGGCAAACATTTTTCCCATCACCTTAAAAACTAAGGTTGATGCATTAAAAGGGAAGCCTTCTGTTACTCCCGGTAAAGCCAGACAATAATCACGGTATTCTTCAATATTCATGACAAAAAATAAAGGGCAAAGTTATAAAAAGCGATACAATACCGGTCTGCTCGGACTTGCATCATTTTCGAAAGGGGCAAATTGCAATTCCAATAAATACAATCCATCTTCGATAGTATCAGGAACAAAGATCATTTCACTTATACTCGCGTCTAATCTTTCATTTTGAGGTACTTGCCAAAAGGCATGATGACTTAGTAATTTTCCCCCATCCATTTCTCGGTCAACCGAAGGAAGATCGATCAATAAATGTTTTACGTCATTCTCTGCAAACCAAGCCGCTGCATTTTTATCCAGTTGTGGCCAATTGCTTTCACTCCAATTGCGATGGGTTTTTGCTTCCTCATTAGGTAAGGTTCTAATGATGATCGCTTCTTCTAAATGATCATTAGTCGCTTTTTTAATGGCATCAAGACTTAAGATCAGATCCTCCTCTGAACAAAAATCATCATCATTCCAACCCTTTTCAGGTTTAATGGAAACAAGTTTTGCTAAAGAAAAAAACTTTTTTACCGACTGATTAACTGAATATACCTTTGGTGTAATATGACCTAAGCATTCGGTATGTGTGCCATTACCATGTGGATTAAAAGAGATGTTTCTAAAATTAACATTCCCTCCTTCTTCAACGCTTCCTAAAAAAGCATCCGTTCTCACCGCTTCTATCGAAATTCCATCCACATACCATGCAGAGGGATTCTCATCTCCGGCCTTTAAGGGTATCGAGATATCCAATGGATCATTGAGATCTACCTTATACTCTTTTCCATCTATTTGGATCGAAGCGATCATGAAAGATATCCTAATTTAGAACGAACTCTTCCCAGTGTGTTTTGAGCTACCACTCTTGCTTTCTCTGCTCCTTTGAGTAAAACCTCATCAATTGCATTTAAATCAGCCATTAAACGCGAATGCTCTTGTCGTGCATTGCCAAATCGATCTAAGATCACTTCAAATAAAGCTTGTTTTGCATGACCATAACCATAATTACCGGCTAAGTAATTTGCTTTCATCGCTCCCAATTGTTCATCATTTGCAAGAAAAGAATAGAGGTCGACGATGATGCTGTCTTCAGGATCTTTTACATCTTCTAAAGCCTTGGCATCAGTAATTATTTTCATCACTTGCTTTCGTAATTCTTTTTCTGGAAGAAAAATATCGATGAAATTATTGTATGATTTACTCATTTTTTGCCCGTCAATACCGGGTATGATCATCACCTTTTCATCAATAATAGCTTCAGGCAGAACAAAAACATCTCCATATTGACTATTAACCGAACTGGCAATATCTCGCGTCATCTCTAAATGTTGCTTCTGATCTTTCCCAACGGGTACAACATCAGCATCATATAAAATGATATCAGCTGCCATTAAAACGGGATAGATAAACAAGCCTGCATTTACATCCGCTAATCGACTCGATTTATCCTTAAACGAATGCGCATTCGCAAGCATTGGATAAGGGGTAAAACAATTCAAATACCAGGTAAGTTCGGTCACTTCGGTAACATCACTTTGACGGTAAAAAGTGTTTTTATCTGCATTAAAGCCTAATGCCAACCATGCTGCGGCGGTACCATAGGTATTGTTTCGCAATACTTCAGCGTTTCTAACTGTAGTTAAACTATGCAGATCAGCGATAAATAAAAAAGCTTCGTTTTCCGGCTGATTACTCATTTCAATCGCAGGCAACATGGCTCCCAATATATTCCCAAGGTGCGGAACTCCTGTGCTTTGTACTCCTGTTAATACTCGAGCCATAGATTAATCTTCTTTATTAATTTCTTCTTCTCCTTTTTCTATTTCGATCATTGCACTGGTTTGAACGAACTCAGGGTTAAAATAACCTTCCTGCTCGCCTTCAAAATAATAGATATCTATTCGAGCTACGTCCCTTAAAAAATCGATCTTTCCTATGTTGATCCTATTGATCTTAAGTCCGGTGCGTTTTGTAAGATCCGCCAGTAATTTCTTATGATTCTTTGGCTTTATATATTCTATTCTCTCGTAGGTAATTCGATGTTTCACCTCATTTTTTACAAGCCATAAATGTTCAAGACCGTATGATATTCCAAGTACCATTGTATTAGCAAAGATCAATTCAGCAAAACTCACCTTCTTATTTGCCAATGCATTCATTACCGCTAATCCGATAACCACAAATAAATAGGTCATTTCTTTAATATCAATAGCATCGGTTCGGTAACGGATAATTCCAAAAATGGCAAATAATCCTAAGGCGAAGCCTAGCTCCAGCTTTACATTTTCCAGTGTAATACTGATCATGAATACTGAGATCCCAATAAGAAAATAAGTAACTAAATAGTTCTTTTTCTTAGAAGTAGGATAGTAGATGTAGCGTATTAAAATAGTGGTAAAAAGGAGATAAAAAGCAAATTTAAAGATCAGCTTGTAAAAATCGTCGGCATCAAATAAAGGAATATTGAACAAGGTTGTTGATGCTCCGTTAATATCCAAAATAGATTGAGAAATAAACATCCAATTTTTTGGATCTAGAATTTCTAAAAGAGTACTAATTATCATCTCTAATTATTTTATTAATTTTTATTCTTTTTTCTTTAAATCGATTTGCTTTTTCACCGCTAAAGATACTCATACCAATAGCATATTTACTCATTCTTGCCGGACGTACTCCAAACTTTCGAAGTGCATCCATTATTTTAGAATCTCTGGAATATCTTTCTTGTTTTATTTCAGCAATAGAAAGAGAAGGAAAACCTTGATTTTCTTTATTGAAGGTGAATTGCAAATTATAATCTATCGTTAGCCGTTCAATTCCTTTTTTAGCAACGAGCGTGATCCGGTTAAACTGATTTTCGAGTCGAGGTTCTAAAAGGATCTTTTTACTGATCTTTTTATGTAATAAGGCTAATTCCTCTACTCCCAGTTCTTGCTTAATATCTTCAACCTTGATGCGATCTTTAATGACTCTTCCCTTGCTGTTTTTAAACTTAATCTCAAAAAAAGTGAGTTTACTATCAACATACTTTCTATACCTCACTTTAAAACGATTGCTTTTTCCATTATGATGATCAAGGTAAAATTTATTCTTAACCGTGTCGAAATAGAGCGTAATATATTTTGCGCTTCGAGTTCCTCCTGCAAATAGAATATAATAATCGTCTTTTATCTGATCCAATAGATCCGGAAGTATATTCTCATTAAAGATATACTTTACATCTACCCGATTCATCAATTTTACCTTATCCATTTCTTCAAGAGAAATAGGCGAAAACTGTTCAATTTTAGTTTCTAAACTCATGCTAAATAATCAATACAAAAATATTATTTCCAACGATACCACATACAATATGAATATTTCATTAAACTGTTTTATTTTTGCAACTCTAATTTTGAAACGAAGATGGCCACTAAAACGAAGAAAACTGCTGTAAAAAGTAGCCCAAAAAAGAATAGTCAAAATAAGGAAACCTATGTAAAATGGTATAAAAGCATGCTTCTTGCTCGAAAATTTGAGGAGAAAACAGGGCAATTATATATCCAACAAAAATTCGGAGGTTTCTGTCATTTATACATTGGTCAGGAAGCTGTTTTAGCAGGTTTAACCGAAGCGATGATCAAAGGTGATAAGGTAATTACTGCTTATCGCGACCATGCGCATCCGATTATGATGGGCATTCATCCAAAATATGTGATGGCCGAAATGTATGGTAAACAGACCGGAACTTCGAAAGGAAAAGGAGGCTCGATGCATATGTTTGCCAAAGAAGTTGGTTTATTTGGTGGACATGGGATTGTTGGAGCACAAATTGCGATGGGTGCCGGAATGGCATTAGCAGAAAAAGCCAGAGGAAACAAATTTGTCACTTTTACTTTTTTCGGAGATGGAGCTGCACGACAAGGAATCCTTCATGAAACTTTTAATATGGCGATGACCTGGAATCTTCCCGTTGTTTTTTGTGTTGAAAATAATCAATACGCCATGGGAACTTCAGTAAAAAGAACTTCAAATGTGACGAATTTATCCGATCTGGCTGATTCGTACCATATGCCAAATAAAGAAGTGGATGGGATGAATCCGGATGATTGTTATGATGCTTTTTTAGAAGCAGCAGAATGGGCAAGAAGCGGAAAAGGTCCGATGCTTTTAGATATAAATACCTACCGATACAAAGGACATTCAATGTCGGATCCTCAAAAATACCGTACTAAAGAGGAAGTAGAACAATATAAAGAACAAGATCCTATCATTTATGTGAAAACGCGTATTGAAAAAGAAAAATGGATGACAGAGGCGGAATTTAAGAAAGTCAATGACGAAGTGAAAGCGCTTGTTGATGAATCAGTTAAATTTGCCGAAGATTCTCCTTTACCGGAAAAAGAAGAATTGTATAAAGACGTTTACGTTCAGGAAGATTACCCTTACATTACCGATTAATAAAAAAACTTAGACAAAGATGGCCGAGATTGTATATATGCCGAAATTAAGTGATACTATGACCGAAGGTGTAGTAGCAGAATGGCATAAGAAAGTGGGAGATAAAGTGGAATCAGGTGAACTCCTTGCCGATATTGAAACCGATAAAGCCACTATGGAATTTGAATCATTTCAGGATGGTACTTTATTATATATTGGAGTTGAACAAGGAAAAACAGTTCCTGTTGATTCGATCTTAGCCATTCTTGGTGAGGAAGGTGAAGATATAAATGCACTTTTAAAAGAAGCCCAATCTAAAAACAGCTCCGGTCCGGTAACAAAAGAAGTTAAGACTGAAGAAAGCATCGTTAAAACACCAGAAGTTGCAGCTCCTGTAGCTTCAGCTCCTGTGGCACAAGTGACAGTGAGTAATTCGACGACTGATGGCCGTATTGTTGCGAGTCCATTAGCTAAAAAGCTTGCCAGAGAAAAAGGAATTGATATTTCTCAAATAAATGGAAGTGGAGAAAATGGTCGTATCATTAAAAAAGATGTTGATGATTACACTCCTTCTGCATCGACGCAAACACAAACCCAAACACGAACGATTGGAGGAGCTGAAGCTTATACAGAAGAGGCTGTTTCTCAAATGCGTAAAGTGATCGCCAATCGATTAGCAGAAAGCAAATTTAGCGCACCCCATTTCTATCTTACCATGGATATCGATATGGACAATGCGATTGCAGCCCGAAAAGCAATTAATGAAAGCGGCGATCTAAAAGTATCTTTCAACGATTTTGTTGTAAAAGCATCTGCTATGGCATTGCGTAAAAATCCAAAAGTCAACTCAAGTTGGTTAGGAGATCGAATTCGTTATAATCAACACATAAATATTGGTGTTGCTGTTGCTGTTGAAGAAGGTTTATTAGTTCCTGTAGTTCGAAATACCGATCTAAAAAGCTTATCCGAAATAGGAGCTGAAGTAAAAGAATTAGCGACAAAAGCCAAAAATAAAAAATTACAACCTAGCGAGTGGGAAGGCAATACATTTACCATTTCTAATTTAGGAATGTTCGGTATTGAAGAGTTTACAGCGATTATAAACCCTCCGGATGCATGTATTCTTGCCGTTGGTGGAATTAAGCAAATTCCTGTTGTTAAAAACGGACAAGTAGTTCCGGGAAATGTGATGAAAGTAACCCTTTCATGTGATCATAGAGTGGTCGACGGTGCAGTAGGCTCAGCATTTTTACAGACGCTGAAAAGCATGCTTGAGAATCCTGTGATGATGATCGCTTAAAATATCACTAAAGCAATTTAATATAGGTATTTCAGTGTATTTTATTCTTCCCCAGCTTTGCTATCTTTGATGAAATTCAAGAAATAAAAGTGTGTCGGCTGAATTAAATACTCCTATAGAATTTGTAAAAGGTGTAGGACCTCAACGCTCCCTGCTTCTAAAAAATGAACTCGGAATTCACACACTTGGTGATCTCATCAATCATTTTCCATTTCGCTATATCGATCGAAGCAGTTTCACTGTCATCTCAGATGCAAAAGAGAGTAATAATGCGGTACAACTCAAAGGTACTATGGGTGCGTTCAGTGAGGTGGGGCATGGAAGTTCAAAGCGACTTGTCGCTCCTCTGTTCGACCAAACAGGCAGTGTTGAGCTGGTATGGTTCAAAGGACAAAAATGGGTAAAGAGCAGTCTCAAAGAAGGTAAGCCTTATATCGTTTTTGGTAAAATGGCTCGTTATGGGCAAAAATTATCTATTGCTCATCCCGAGATGGAATTAGTTGAAGAAAACGCTATACCTAAAGGACTTCAAGCGGTATATTCATCGACAGAAAAACTCATTAATAAAGGCCTAAGCTCGCGAGGGATCGAAAAATTAATAGAAGGTGCTTTACCCGGCCTAAAAGGATGGATCGATGAAACACTGCCTGATTATTTGATTCAAAAATATCGCCTCATAAGCAAAGAAGATGCAATCTTTAATATTCATCAACCTAAATCAGAAGCCTGGTCTTTGGCCGCACTATATCGATTAAAATTCGAGGAATTATTTATTCTGCAACTCTATTTATTACAACGAAAACTAGCTTATACACATAAAACACCAGGCCACCGATTCACTTTAGTTGGTGATCATTTCAACGATTTTTTCAAAAACCACCTTCCTTTCGAATTGACAGGAGCACAAAAAAAAGTTACCAAAGAAATTCGATATGATCTGGGAGCAGGTTTTCATATGAATCGACTCGTTCAGGGAGATGTGGGAAGCGGAAAAACCATGGTTGCTCTTCTTGTATGCCTTTTGGCGCTAGACAATGGATTTCAAGCCTGTGTAATGGCGCCTACTGAAATATTGGCAAAACAGCACATGGTTTCTTTTCAGAGCTACTTAAAAGACCTACCGGTTAAAATAGAACTTTTAACAGGTTCTACTAAAAAGAAAGATCGTCGAGTTCTATTCGAAGAACTTCAAAATGGAGAAATTTCAATCCTAATTGGAACCCATGCTTTGATCGAGAAAGATGTGAAATTTAAAAATCTTGGTCTGGCTGTAATTGACGAGCAACATCGATTTGGAGTTGAACAGCGCTCAAAAATGTGGAAAAAAAACACGATTCCTCCTCACATTCTGGTAATGACGGCCACACCAATACCCCGAACTTTGGCCATGACTCTTTATGGTGATCTGGATATTTCGGTGATTGATGAATTGCCTCCGGGTAGAAAACAGGTTAAAACACTTCATCGATATGATAAACATCGTTTAGAAATTTTTGGCTTCATAGAAAAACAGATCGCAGAAGGAAGACAAGTTTATGTTGTTTATCCATTAATTGATGAGTCTGAAACGCTCGATTATAAAGATCTAATGGATGGTTATGAAAGCATCACAAGGCGTTTTCCTATGCCCGACTATCAAGTGAGTATTCTACACGGTCAAATGAAAGCAGATGCCAAAGAATTTGAGATGCAACGCTTTATTAGAGGTGAAACTCAGATTCTGGTTGCTACTACCGTAATTGAAGTAGGCGTAGATGTAGCCAATGCTTCTGTGATGGTAATAGAAAGCGCCGAACGATTTGGCTTATCCCAGTTACACCAGCTCAGAGGCAGGGTAGGCAGGGGAGCCGATCAATCTTATTGTATCTTAGTAAGTGGGGTAAAATTAAGTGCCGATGCAAAAACACGATTGCAGGCAATGACCGAATCGAATGATGGATTTGCGCTCTCAGAAGTGGATCTGAAATTAAGAGGTCCGGGTGATATGATGGGTACCCGACAAAGTGGCTTGATCGAATTTAAAATTGCAGATCTGGTTAAAGATCAGGAAATATTGATCCAAGCCCGAAAAATTGCTGGAAAAGTGATCGAAGATGATCCCGAATTGATCGATGAAAGAAATAAACGCCTTAAACGGGCACTAATTCAATTGCAGAATTCAAGAAAAGACTGGAGTAAAATTTCTTAATCATATTTTATAGTGCATAAGTGAATGAATGATATTTTAAGACCATTTTATTTATGCAATTATGCATTCATTCATTTTAGCCTAGAGATTCTTCATAATATAAGCCACCGCAGGACAAATCAATGCATTTTTAGCTGTTAAGGAAAGAATTCCCTGTTGATTTACACGATCGGTGTGAGGATATTCTCTACACGCTTTTGGACGAACATCATAGATGCTGCAATAATGATCATCTCCTAAAAAAACACATGGGATCTTATTGAATACATAATCCTGATCTTCATCAATATGTAAAAATTGCTCAACAAATTCACCCGGTTTCATTTGCTTAAAACGGGCAATTCGTTCAATGTCTTTTTGATTCAAAAGAGGACCGGTCGTCGTGCAACAATTGGCACATTTAAGACAATCAATTTGCTCGAATGCTTCATCGTGAAGCTGATGGATCCGTTTGTCTACTTCCCCTTTCTTAAGCTTTTTAAGACCTTTGATCTTATTTTGAATGCTTTTTTTCTCTTGATGAGCTTGTTCAAGAAGGATCTTGTATTCTTCAATCATGATGGGGGATTAATGATCCGAGAACTCTTTTAAGAGATTTCTATATGCCGAGAACATTTTCGATTTGGACACAAATCCAATATACTTAGAATCACTGAGAACAACCAAGTTCCATGCTCCGGATTCTTCAAACAATTCTACCACTTTTTCCATACTATCCGAAAGATCGATAAAAGCATTTGGATATACCATAAAATCATGGACATACATGGTATCGTACTTTTTCCGCACAAACATCTCTGATCTTATATCGTCAAGCGAAACAATTCCCTTGAAATTTCCATCATCATCGATCACAGGAAAAACATTTCTCTTCGCTTCTGACACAACGTCCACTAGGTTTCCTAGGGTCATCGTTGGATTTACAATAGAAAAATCATCCTCTATTTCGCTTTTTAGATTCATCATTTTCAATGTATTCTGATCTTTATTATGCGTGATCAGCTCTCCTCTTCTACCAAGTTGCATAGCATAGATCGAATGTTCTAAAAATAATCGAACCGTTACAAAACTCATCAGCGAGGTGATCATTAAGGGAACAAAAAGAGAATATCCTTTTGATATCTCAGCAATAAGGAAAATAGCGGTAAGTGGAGCATGAAGAACCCCGGCTAGCATTCCGGCCATTCCTACTAAGGTGAAATTCCCTTCGGAAACTTTAAAAATTCCAAGTCTATTAACAAGATTTGCGAAAATATAACCTCCTGTTGCACCCATAAAAAGCGTTGGAGCAAAAATCCCTCCCACTCCGCCGGAGTGTAAAGTGATCGCAGCTGCAACAATTTTAATAAAAAATAGAGCCGTTAAAAATCCAATAAAAATCCAAAATTGATCTTGCATTTCATAGAAAAAAGAACTCTCGAAGACATCGGAAACATTACCGTTGATCAGGTTATTTACAGTGCTATATCCCTCTCCGTATAATGGAGGCAATATAAAGATCAGTAATCCAAGAGTTAAACCACCAATAAGTAATTTCTTCCATCTCGAAAAAGGATCTAAATATTCAGCAATAGCAAAATAAGTCTTTGAATAATAAACCGAAGCCAGACCAAGAAAAACCCCAAGGATCATAAACATAGGGACATCCTTAAACAGATAATCACCTTCTAATTTAAAGTGGATCAGAATGGTTTCTCCCATCAAGAATTTTGAAGTAAGAATGGCAGAAATCGAGGCGAATAATAAAGGTACTAATGAAGCGGTAGTCAAGTCGATCATGATCACTTCAACTGCAAAGACAATAGCCGCAATAGGTGCTTGAAAAATAGCTGCCATTGAACCTGCAACTCCTGTTGAGATCAGTAATAATTTTGTTTTATAATCTACTTTAAATAGTCTCCCGAAATTCGACCCCCATCCGGCTGCGGTAGCTACTGTTGGGCCTTCCAGTCCGACAGAACCTCCAAACCCAACCGTAAAAGCACTTGTTATAATGGATGAAAATAAATAATGAGAACGCACATTCCCACGTCTTTTAGATATAGCGTACAAGGTGTTTGGGATTCCTTCATTTACCTTATTCCGGATAATATATTTCGCGATGATCACGGTTATCCCTATCCCTAACATAGGATATAGAAAATAAAGGTAATTAGGAGTATAAGGTGAAAAGAAATGGGTTAAAAAATATTCAGTATAATGTACCGAAGTTTTAATTGTAGCAGCGATTAATCCGGAAGTCACTCCAATTAATATGCTCATAAGCATGATAAAAGTCCGCTGCTTTATGTGTTTATTTCGCCATAAAACGATCCTCTCTAATTGTAAATACAATAGCCTCATCAACATTTAATTAGGGCGGCAAATATACATGCCTTAATTGAAACTAGAACTAAAAAAAGCCCACCAAATTGGCAGGCTTTTCTTAGTGTAAATAAATATAAACCTTATTCGATTTTCCTATTTAAGCTGGAAATTATTGATTTTGTTTTTGTTTTCTTTTCGATATTAAAAGTGCCTTTTGATCATCATCAAGAATTGTCAATAATTCACCCAGCATTTCTTCTTTCAATGTATTCTTAATTTCGTGTTTCGATTCATTATCAATCGAATCATCAGACATCACTTCATGCATTTTTTGACGATAAGCACCTTGAATTTCATCCCATTTCACAGACTGGTCCTCACTCAATTTCAGTTCTTCCTTTATTTTTGAAGGTGGACCTTGCCCCTTCCCCGGACCCTTTCTAGGACCGGCATTTGAATTCGCCATGCGCTGCTCTTCCCTCATTTCCTTTTTCAGATCACGAAACAAAACGATCTGTTCATCACTTAAAATTGCATTTATAGCATCATCTTTAGATTTTCTAAGATCTCGCTTTTGATTTCCTTTTTCCTCTTTAGTTAAGTCTTCATCATTTCGTAATTTTTCAAGAGAATCAAAATAAGAACCATGTATATCATCCCATTGTTTCATTTGCTCATCGCTTAAACTTAATTTTGTTTTAGCGATCTCATTCATTTCATTTCGATTTTTTTGACGATCAAGATTCCCTTGCTCTTGCCCTTTTCCTTGTGGATTTTGAGCTAGAATAATGCTCGTTCCAATAAAAAACATCGCGATTAAACTTATTATTTGCTTTATCATAATTTATAATTTGATCAAACTTAGTTTTAATACCTTTTCTCGAAAACTAAATTAAACCAATGTCAGGTATTAAACTATCAAAGTATCATTAATATGAACCTTAACCCTTTTTGACAGCATAATGAATTGTATCTTTATTTAATTAAGCCCGATTTCATTCATTTTCGCTGTTGGTAAAGAAAAATGGATCTTTTGTTTAATAAAATTGTAACAAAACGATTGTTATCGTTAGTTTGAATCGATTTATTTCAATGAAAAAAAATTTACCTATATATATTCATGGAGCTTTATGGATTGTCTATTCGATCTTAATGGCGCTGGTAATAAATAAAACATTTAGTCAAAGCGATACCCTAATTAGAACTACTGTTATTGTTCTCATTCAAGTGGGATTATTTTATTTCAATAGTTTTGTCCTTTTTCCAAAACTCATCGAATCAAAGAAAGTCTGGAAGTACATTCTTCAAATTTCCCTAATAATTATCGGTGTTTCGATCTTTTTTTTATGGTTCGAAAAATTTTTTCATCCTGATTTCATTAACGAAATCGCACAAAATAGAAT
>Ga0316188_10001289_pt1 | contig 11793 bp, 11 predicted proteins | sample Phiworburrow1_MG_FD_204933 | JGI IMG/M metagenome (GOLD analysis project Ga0316188, IMG submission 204933) | Coastal sediment microbial communities from Maine, United States - Phippsburg worm burrow 1 | ecosystem: Environmental > Aquatic > Marine > Coastal > Sediment | place: USA: Maine... | reverse complement strand
TCTGGGTCTGCTCCTGGGTGGCTTCTTCGGGGGCTTGTGCAACGCTTTTTTCGCCGGTCAGCCCTGGCTGGTTTTTGTTTCCGACAACATCATGTTCCCGGTCGGCCAGGTCTTCCTGAGATTGCTATTCATGACCGTGGTGCCGATCGTCTTCACCTCGATTACGCTTGGTGTCGCCGGCATCGGCGACATGAAAACCCTGGGCCGCCTGGGTGGCCGTACCTTTGGTTACTTTGCCCTGTCTACCCTGATCGCCGCCACTATTGGCTTAACACTGGTCAACACGATAAAGCCCGGCAGTGGCTTACCCGAAGAAACCCGGGATGAGTTGATGGCGAAATTTTCCGGTGGCGCGCAAGGCATGCTGTCTTCCGGTCCACCGGACTTCGGTATCAGTACCTTTGTGAACATCGTGCCACGCAACCCGGTCGCGGCCGCCGCCAATATGGATATGCTGGCATTGATTTTCTTTGCGCTGATTTTTGGTGCTGCCTTAACGATGATTCCGCGGGAACGGGCACAACCCGTCATTAACCTGCTGGAGGGGATTGGCGACGCCATTATCACCATAATCAACTGGGCCATGAAACTCGCACCCTACGGTGTGTTCGGCCTGATATTCGTCATCACATCCCAGTTTGGCTGGTCGATCCTGGCGCAGTTGGGTATGTACGTGGTCGTGGTGCTGGTCGGTCTGCTGCTGCATGCCACCATCGGTATTTCCGGCCTGGTCAGGTTTTTTGGCAAGATGAACCCGATCGCTTTCTGGCGCTCGATCGGGGCGCCGATTATCACCGGTTTTTCAACCAGTTCGAGCATGGCGACCCTGCCGACATCCATTGCAACCGCCGAGACCCAGCTGGATGTGCAGCCCAAGATTGCCGGTTTCGTACTGCCCCTGGGCGCTACCATGAACATGAACGGCACGGCCCTTTTTGAAGGCGTGACGGTGCTTTTTCTTGCCCAGGTTTTTGGTGTGGATCTTTCCTTTACCAGCCAGATCGTCGTGGTCATCCTGGCGGTGCTGACCGCGATCGGAGCGGCCGGTGTTCCGGGTGGATCGCTGCCGTTGATGATGTTGGTGATGGCCACTGTCGGTGTGCCGCCTGAAGGTATCGCGATCATCCTTGGAGTGGACCGGATTCTGGATATGAGCCGAACCACCTTGAATGTCTGCGGTGATATTTCCGCCAGTGTTTACGTGGACCGGATCGACCGCGAGATAGAGGGCCTGCCCGCCGCCGTACCCGAAATTCTGAAAAAGAGCAGTTAATCCAGGCGTTTACTGAAGCGCAAAATCGCCAGGGACATCAGTACAACGATAAAGCCACCCAGCACCAGCAACTCCCCTGAAAGTTCCTGCAGGCTCGCGCCGCGCAGTATCACACCCCGGATCAGCCGTATGAAATGCGTCAACGGCAAGGCCTCAGCTATGATCTGGGCAGGCCGCGGCATACCGGCGAATGGAAACATGAAACCGGACAGCAGGATGGATGGTAACAGCACGAAGAAGCTCAATTGCATGGCCTGGAACTGGGTGCTGACGAGCGTTGAAATCACCAGGCCCAAAGCCAGGTTGGCAACGATAAATACCAGCGTGATGATGTAGATGTTAACCAGGCTGCCGGCCATCGGTACCTGGAACAGAAAGTGACCGAGCAATAAAACCAGGCTGACCTGGAGCAGACCGATGAATACGTAAGGCACTATCTTGGCCAACATCAACTCGGGGGTTTTGACCGGTGTGGTGATCAGCAACTCCAGGTTGCCGCGCTCACGTTCGCGGACGATGGCCACGGCAGTGAAAAGGATCATGGTCATTGTCAGGATCACACCGACGAGACCCGGCACGGTATTGACGGGTGAGCGCCTTTCCGGGTTGTAATAAGTGCGAAGTTCCACGACCGGCGGTCGGTCGTTGTAGGGCGAAGTCCTGGCTCGCTGGGCGACCTGGGCAATTTGCGCTGCCGCCCCCTGGACTACGGTATCCGAGCCATCTACAAGTAGCTGCATCGCAGACCGGTCCGCCTGGTGCAGACGTCGGTCAAAATCCGCTGGAATGTAGATACCGACACTGATCTTGCCCTGCCGCATCAGGTGCTCCAGTTCATCTGCGCTAGCCACCTGCCGGACGACATTGACAATCTGTGTTTGCGACATATCCATCACCACCTGGCGGGACGCCGAGGTGCCCGACAGATCAACAACCGCTGCTTCGAGGTGTCGCACGTCCATGTTGATGGCGTAGCCAAACATCAGTAACTGGATAACGGGGATGCCGACAATCATGCCGAATGTCAACCGGTCACGGCGTAACTGGCGGACCTCTTTTTTGACGATGGCAAGTATTCGCTGCAATGTCTTCATGGCGCTGGTTTCTTCATCCGGGTGGCGGCCACAAATACGTCCTCAAGCCCGGGCTTGGCAACAATGCAGCGCTTCACATCCAGGCCCTCGCGCCTGATGACATCGCTGATGGCGGTTGCCGGCGAAGCCTGGTCGGCTGACACCATCACGCGCAGCAAGTTACCCACTTGTGCCGAGCTATGCACAAAAGTCTCTTGTTCAAGCATTTTTCCGACTTTGCGCGGTTGATCCGATTCCACGATGACGATACTGGCTTCGATCCCCTGCTGCAGTTCCTCGGGGCTACCCTGGGCGACCAGCTTGCCCTTATCGAGGATGGCCAGTGCATGACAACGTTCCGCCTCGTCCATGTAATGGGTAGAGACGAGGATGGTGGTGCCTTCGTCGACGAGGTCGAACAGCGCCTCCCAGAAGGAGCGCCGGTTTTCCGGGTCAACTGCGCTGGTTGGCTCATCCAGAAAAAGCAATTCCGGCCCGTGCAAGGTGGTGGCGGCGAGAGCCAGGCGTTGTTTCTGACCGCCGCTTAGGGTGCCGGCCCTCTGTTTGACCAGCTTGCCCAGTTCATAGCGCTCGATGGCAAGGCCGATCCTCTGCTGTTTGAGTGTCCGCTCCAGCGTGTAGATGTCGGCCATGAACTGCAGGTTTTCAGTGACCGTCAGGTCTTCGAACAGGGAAAACTTCTGCGTCATATAACCGACCTTCAGACGCAATGCCTCCGCCTCATCGGGAATGGAGTAGCCGAGTACATTGATATCACCGGCAGTGGGTGTGAGCAGACCGCACAACATACGTATGGCCGTGGTTTTACCCGATCCGTTCGGGCCAAGAAACCCGTAGATCCGGGAACGGGGTACTTCCAGGTTCAACATGTTGACGGCTTTGACCTTGCCAAAATCCTTGCAAAGGCCGTGCGCCTGTATCGCCAGCTCAGTCATCGGCTGCAGGGTTCGCGGGAAAATCGACCTCAAGCGGGACGCCCGAGGGTAACGAGGCTGCCTCCGGCACATCGACTTCCGCCAGGTAGGTCAGGCGGGAGCGATCGTGCTCGGTCAGCGCGAAATAAGGGGTGAAGCTGGCATCCGCTGATACCCAGCGCACCGTGCCGGTGAAGACCTCGCCGCTACCGTCTATACGCACCTGGAGCTGCTTGCCCGGCTGTACCGAGGCGCGCAGGGGTTCAGGCACATAAATACGCGCATAGGTCCTTGCGTCATCCAGTATGACGCCCACGGTGGCGCCCATTGGCGGTCTTTCGCCCAGCTGGTAAAGACGTTTATCCAGCATACCATTTACCGATGCATATACCTTGAGACGGTCGATATCCAGATGTATCCGCGAGATCATTGCTTCTGCGGCCCTGAGCGCAGCGACCGCCTGGTCCAGTTCCTCGACGGTTGTGCCATTGAGCAAGCGCTTGAGTGATTCGCTCGCGGCCTGGACGGCAGCGCTGCTGGTTTCCGAAAGCGTGGTGGCCGAATCCAGCGTGGACTGGTCGGACAGCTTACGTGCGAATAATTCCTGTACCCGTTTCAGATTGGATTCGGCGTTTTTGGCGGATGAACGCGCAGACTCCAGTTGTGCGCGCGCCTCCCTGATGGTTTCGGTGCGTGGCCCTCGTTCCAGCTCGGCCAACCGTGCAGCAGCCTGGTCCCTGAGCGCGACCTGCTGTGCCAGTATCCGTTCCAGGCGGGCGGGGTCCTGTTCGAGAATCAGGTCGCCTGTCCTGAGTACCTGGCCATCCTGAACATGGATTGCAATGATGGGTTCATTGCTCTCAACGCTTACTTCAACGCGGTCGCGCTCGAGCGTGCCGACCATGAAGGTTTTATCGGCATTGTTGCAGGCAGTTAGTGTTAATAACAAGATCGGGACAAACCAGGTTTTGTGCTTCATCGTGTCATTCCCCGCTTGAGCAGTTGCGTTATTTGCTGGTTGAGTATTTCAATACCCTCTTCGTCATATTTAATTCCAAGCACCGGTTCAGCCAGCGCACGGGCTATAAATGGAAAAATACTGACGGCCAGGATCAACATCGCGGAAACCCCCGGATCGGCATCTTCGCGTAAACGGCCCGCCGATTTTTCCCTGCTGAGCAGGGCGGGCAGGGCGCCGCCGAGACGTGGCGCCATGTTGTCGGTGAAGAACTGCTGCATTTCGCCACCGGGCAAAAATACCTCGCGTATCAGCAGGCGCGGGATATTGGGGTGTTCGGCAGCCATCGCAATCAACAGGCGGGCGATCCCTTCCGGTGATGCTTCGGGATCATTTTTCATTTTTGCGATGGCCAGGCCCAGCGGCTCAACGGCGCGTTCCACCACGCTTTGCAATAATTTCTTTTTCTGGCCAAAGTAGTAATGCACCAGGGCAGGGTTGACACCCGAGCCGTCTGCAATGCGGCGTATGGACGTGGCTGCGTAACCGTTGTCGGCGAATAAGGCTTCCGCGGTATCGAGAATCTGTTTCTTCAGATCCTGCTGCTCGGTATCGACCGGCCGGCCCCGGGCGCGTTCTGATGGCTGGGTGGTTTGATGCATGTATTAATATTAATTAAACGGTTAATTAATTACAAGCCGATGTGTTCTTTACAAGCGGAATCTGTAAAATCGGCGGCTATGAAATTTTCCGGACAACAGGAACACGACAGGACCTTATCGGTTGCGCCGATGATGGAGTGGACCGACCGGCACTGCCGCTACTTCCACCGGTTGTTGGCGCCTTGTGCGGTGCTGTATACCGAAATGGTCACCACGGGTGCCATCATCCATGGTGATGAAGACCGCTTCCTGGCTTATAACCCGGAGGAGCGGCCACTGGCCCTGCAACTGGGCGGCAGTGAACCGGAAGACCTGGCCGTCTGCGCCAGGATCGCCCAACAGCGTGGGTTTAGCGAGATCAATTTGAATGTGGGCTGTCCGTCAGACCGGGTACAGCGCGGCCGCTTTGGCGCCTGCCTGATGCTGGAACCGCAACTGGTCAAGGATTGCATGTCTGCCATGCTGGATACGGTTGATATCCCGGTCACCATCAAGACCCGACTGGGTGTGGACGACCACGACAGCTACCAGTACATGAGTGACTTTGTCGGGCATGTGGCAGAATCGGGTTGCACGGTTTTCATCATGCACGCACGCAAGGCCCTGCTGGCCGGCCTGAGCCCGAAACAGAACCGTGATGTACCGCCGCTGCGCTACGACTGGGTATACCGCCTGAAACGGGAATCACCCGGCTTGCAGATCGTCATCAACGGCGGTATCGATTCGGTTAATGCTGTGAATAATCACCTCGAACACGTCGATGGTGTCATGCTCGGCCGCGCTGCGTACCATACGCCGTGGCTGCTGGCGGAATGCCAGCAACAGTTGTTCGAAAAACAAACCTTAAAAACACGCGAGGACGTCATAGAACCGATGAATCTGTACATTGAACGCCAGGTAGGCGCGGGCACCGCGGTGAAGCATATCAGCCGGCATTTGCTCGGGCTGTTCCAGGGCTTGCCGGGCGCGAAGGCGTGGCGGCGTTACCTGAGTGAAAATGCCTACCGGGATGATCATAATACCGAGTTACTCAACCAGGCGCTGGCCGCCATGAAAACCGCTGCGGGTCAAGCGCGTTGCATCGAAGCAACGCAACCGTGATAGTCAATCGGCCCGAAGATTTCCTCGCCAAACTGAGTTCCGAGGCTTTCCCAGCAACGGGTCCGGCCTGTGCAAAAGCCGTGATGCTGGTGGAACCGGTGGATTTCATCGTGAACCCGGAGTCGGCCATCGACAACCACTATATGGACCTGGATCATGTTGCGAACTCAAAGCGCGCGCTTGATCAGGCGCGCGGTCTTGCCGGATTGATCTCCGGGCAGGGTATCGAGGTGGTCAGTTTCCCCGGTAGACGCGAAACACCCGATGCCGTTTTCCCCAATAATGTCTTTGCCACGACCCGCGATCGCCTGATCGTGGGCCGCATGCTTCGTCCGAGCCGCCAGCTGGAGGCAGACCGTCCGGATATACGGGATTACTTTCAATCGCGGGGATACCGGGAAATCGATCTCAGCCAGCGGGACCTGGTGGCCGAACTGACCGGTACCCTGATCGTGGATTCAGCGCGCCGTATCGGTTTCTGCGGCATGACGGGACGGGTCAACCAGGCGGGGCTCGAGGCGATGAACGAGGCATTCGATCTGAAAATGACATTCAGTTTTGATTTAAGGCCCGAGGAGTACCATACCAACGTCATCATGATGGTGCTCGCCAGCCGCGCCTGCGTGATCTACCCGGGTGGGTTCAGCGATCCGGCTGTACCCGCGGCCATCGCCCGGGCGTATCCTGGCCGCACCCTGGTATTGGATACGGCGGAGCAGGCGGCGTTCGCTGCCAATTGCATCGCCCTGACCGAGAAGGACCTGTTCATGAGCCAAACCGGCCTGGATGCCCTGCGTGAGTCAAGCCGCAGGACACTGGGAGACTGGGGTTTCACGATCCACGGCGCAGCGCTGGATGAAATTGAAAAAGCCGGTGGAAGCTTACGCTGCATGGTGGCTGAGATTTTTTAAATTGCCGAAATTGTTCAGGAGGAATTCACACGCTTGCGTTAGAATGATTCACCATATTCGGAATTTGTCGGGAACCACCTGGACCTCCATGGGACCAAAAAATCTACAAAAACTCTGTTTGATACTGCTGGTATTGCTGATGCCGGTATCGGTATTCGCTATCAGCCTGGAAGAGGCGGCACAGCAGGCGGCGCAACAAAACAACGCCAAGGTATTGTCCGCCAAAACCGTGCAAAAGGGTGATAACCGGACGCACGAAATCAAACTGCTGACCCGTGATGGTGTTGTTAAAACCGTGAGGGTTCCAGACAACAGCAAAAAGAAGAAACGTTAGCCGGGGTCCATCATGCGCATATTACTGGTCGAAGATGATAAAGGCTTGCAAGCTTCGCTTGCAGAAATTTTGCGTGGAGCGGGTTATGCCGTCGACGTCAGCGGTGATGGTATAGAAGGCCTGTTTTTTGGCCAGGAATATCCACTTGATTTGGCGATCATCGACCTGGGTTTGCCGGGCTTGCCGGGCCTGGACCTGATACGCAGGTTACGTGAACAGGAACGCCGCTTCCCCATCCTGATCCTGACCGCACGCGCGGACTGGCAGGATAAAGTGGAAGGTCTTGAGGCCGGCGCTGATGATTATCTGACCAAGCCGTTTCACCCGGAAGAGCTCAAGGCGCGCGTCGGCGCCCTGCTGCGGCGTTCGGCCGGTCATGCGCAACCCGTGATTGAGCATGGGCCGTGGAAAATTGACCTGGTCAGCCAGCGGGTTTTCCATGGTGAACGTGAGATCGACCTGACCACCTATGAGTACAAGGTGTTTGAGTACCTGCTGATGCATCCCGACCAGTTGGTGACCAAGACGGTGTTGTCCGAACATATTTACGAGGAAGACGCAGACCGTGACAGCAATGTCATCGAGGTTTTTGTCGGCCGTTTGCGCAGAAAGATCGACCCTGATGGTGTTCTGAACCCGATCGAAACACTCAGGGGCAGGGGTTATCGTCTGAACAGACCGAAATAGTGAGTGTAGAAGCCAACCAGCAGAGACCTTTTTCTTTACGATCCCGCCTGCTTGCATTGTCCGTTTTGCTGATGGCCATATCCCTGGGCCTGGTCGGATACGCATTGGATGCTGCGTTTTACAAGAGCAGTGAGGCCGGCCTGCGGGCGCGGATGGAATCACTGGTGTACCTGGTGCTGGCGGCGACCGAGGTGGGTGAAGATGGTTCCCTGCAGTTTGATGACGATCCCGGTGACCCGCGCCTGGGTCAGCCGGGTTCGGGGATTTACGCCAGTGTCAGCGGTGTCATGGACCATTGGGTCTCGCAGTCATCCCTGGGTATCAAGCTGCCGGAACCGGTCCAGGTCCAGACGGGCGAAAGTGATTTTAAACGCGCGGGCGCCAGGACCGGTTTTTATTACACCTATCGATACGGTGTCAGCTGGGAGTTACCCCAGGGCGCGATGTTACCGGTCACCGTTACCATCCTGGTTGACCCGCAGGAGTTGCAACCCGAGTTACAGGCTTTCCGCACGGGTCTTTGGCAAAGCCTCGGTTTGACGGGTTTGATCCTGGTGCTGGCGCAAATCCTGTTGCTGGCGCTCGGGCTGCGGCCGCTGCGACGTATCAGCGAGGATATTTCGGGTATTGAATCTGGAAAACTTGAACGCCTGGAAGGGCATTACCCCATCGAACTCGAACCGCTGCAGCGTAACCTCAACCACCTCCTGGACACCGAGCAGGCGAACCAGAGCCGCTACCGCAACGCACTGGATTCACTCGCACACAGTCTCAAAACACCCCTTTCCGTCATCCGCTCCAGCCTGCCGTCGGACGCATCCCCAAAAACGGTCGCCATGCAGGATGCAGTCACGGATATGCAACACCTCATTGCCACCCGTTTACAGCGGGCTGCTGCCTCGGCGCGTAGTTCAAATGCACCGGCGGTGGATGTTAAGACCCAGGTTGAGCGCCTGGTGTCATCATTGAAACGTGTCTATTCTCAGAAATTGATAAACTTCGATGTCATGATCGAACCTGGCCTGGCTTTTTACGGCGAACAACGTGATTTTCTGGAGTTAACGGGTAATCTGCTCGACAATGCCTGTAAGTACGGCAACGGACAGGTTCGAATATCCGCCCAGGCGATGGACGCCAAGGATACCCGTGCGGGTATCCGTTTGCAGGTGGAGGATAACGGCCCGGGCATCGCTGAAAATGAACGTGAGCAATTACTGCAACGCGGTGTGCGCGGCGATGAGCGCGTCGAGGGCGATGGCCTCGGCCTGGCCATCATGCTGGAGATCGTCAGCGCCTACCATGGTGAAATAGCGATTAATCGGAGTGACCTCGGCGGGGCCTGCGTGAGCGTTACCCTCAAGACACGTTAGAAGGAGAATTCATGTTACAACTGCTCGAAATCATGCGGCGTTTACGTGACCCGGAAAACGGTTGCCCGTGGGATGTGAAACAGGATTTTTCAAGTATCGCACCGTATACCATCGAAGAGGCCTACGAGGTCGCCGATGCCATCGCCCGGGATGACATGGCCGATCTGAAAGACGAATTGGGTGATCTGTTATTCCAGGTGGTTTTCCATGCACAGATGGCCGGTGAGCAGGGCAGTTTTAGCTTCGAAGATGTGCATCAGTCGATTTGTGACAAGATGCTGCGCCGTCACCCGCACGTATTTGCCGACCTCGAGATCAGGGATGCAGAGCATCAGACAAACGTCTGGGAAGACTACAAGGCAGAAGAAAGAAAACAAAAAGGCGAACACAGCCTGATGGACGGTATCCCGGCCGGTATGGCTGAACTGCAACGCGCCGTGAAATTGCAGAAACGTGCCCGCAAGGTAGGCTTTGACTGGGCGTCAGCTGAGCCTGTGCTGGAAAAGTTTGACGAGGAACTGGCTGAAATGCGCCTGGCGATGGCTTCCGGTGACCGCAACGCGATGGAGGACGAACTGGGTGACCTGCTGTTCGTCGCCACCAACCTGGCCCGTCTACTGGATATCGACCCGGGCACCGCATTGCGACGCAGCAATGCCAAGTTTGAACGGCGCTTCAGGGCCATGGAGCACTCTGCCGGTGGGCAGGCGGGTCTGGATGTCCTGAACCTTGAGGCAATGGAAGACCTGTGGCAGGAAACCAAAAGACGGCAGGCAAACAAGACGGCTGATAAGGACTCGTAATGGGTGTGTGGGAAATCATCAACGAATGGCTGATACAACTGGATATCAACAGTGTCATCATGGGGCTTTTAGCGGGTCTTCTCGTTGGACTGATCGGCGTGATGGCCGCTGCAAAAATTGCCGGGCGAAAAGGTGCGGAGGCAGAAATACAACGGTTACAACCGCTTAACGATGAGCTTGAGGCCGCTTTAAAAGCCCGCGCGGCAGAACTGGCCGAAACCCAGCGTGCACTGGCGGTCACCGAGACACGTCTTGAAGAGCAACAGCAACACCACCGGGCTGAAAAGGCTTCGCTTGAAGATGCCGAAAAACGCCTGACCGAGTCTTTTGAACGACTGGCCGGCAAGGTGTTTGATCAACGCTCCAGCCAGTTCACCGAATTGAGTGAAAAACAATTGTCCGGCCTGTTGAAGCCGTTGACCAAGGACCTTGAGACCTTCCGCACCACGGTCGATAAAAACAGCCGCGAGGATATCCGCCAACACGCCGCCCTGCAGGAAAAACTCAAGCAGATGGAAGGTCTGAACGAGCGTCTGCACAAGGAAGCACAAAACCTGACCAAGGCGCTGACCTCCGATGTCAAGGCGCAGGGTAACTGGGGTGAGCAGCAGCTCGAGCGCCTGATGGAACTGGCCGGCCTGGTCAAGGGTGAGCACTACTACACGCAATATTCAACGGTTGGTAAAAACGGTGAACGTCTGCAACCGGATTTCGTGCTGAAGTTACCCGAAAATCGCAGCATCATCCTCGATTCCAAGGTGTCCCTGACCGCATGGACGCGTTACCAGTCGGAGGAAGACGAGGCCCGGCGCGATGCCCTGCTGGCCGAGCACGTGGGCTCGATCAGGGCGCACATCTCAGGTCTGGGCAAGAAGAACTACCCGGACGTGGAAGAGCTCAACGCGCTCGATTTTGTGCTGATGTTCGTGCCGATTGAGGCGGCCTTGATCGTCGCGCTGCAACGTGATCCCGGTCTGCCCGAATATGCCTTGCAGCAGCGTGTTGCACTGCTGTCACCGGCCAATTTCCTCGCCACGGTGCGCACGGTGGCTTCGGTGTGGCAGGTGCACAAACAAAACACCAATGCCCAGGACATCGCCCGCCGTGCCGGTTTGCTCTATGACAAATTCGTCGGTTTTGTCGAAAACCTGAAAAATGTCGGTATGCGTCTCGACCAGGCCCGTAAAGCATACGACGATGCCTATAACCAGCTAACCACCGGTGCCGGCAACCTGGTTGGCCAGACCGACAAACTCAGCAAATTGGGGGCCCGCCACGCCAAGCAACTGGAAGCCGGCTTGCTGGAAAAGGCCATGGGCGATACACAGGATGACGACGAGGTTTATCCGCGACTGATCAAGGAAGAAGACGGACAACCGTAGGATGTATCACTTGTCATTCCGTCCTTTGAGGGTTACGCCGGTCTTCTGGAGCATGATCTAAATGATGTTGGAAATGCAGACAATAGTGGTCTACGCACTGCTGGTGTTGGTGCCGACGCTGATCTGGTTAGCCGTGTTGGTAAGAGCCATATTGAGACCGCACCGTGAACCGGCATCAAGGATCGCATGGGTGGCAGTAATCGCCACATTACCAGGCCTTGGAATCCTGATCTACCTGCTGCTGGGCGAGACCAGCATTGGCCGTAAGCGTGTCGCCCGGACCCGCGAGGTGCTTGCCAGTTTG
>Ga0316188_10001288_pt1 | contig 11799 bp, 10 predicted proteins | sample Phiworburrow1_MG_FD_204933 | JGI IMG/M metagenome (GOLD analysis project Ga0316188, IMG submission 204933) | Coastal sediment microbial communities from Maine, United States - Phippsburg worm burrow 1 | ecosystem: Environmental > Aquatic > Marine > Coastal > Sediment | place: USA: Maine... | reverse complement strand
TACCTTATATACAATCACAAATAAAGCAAGAATAACTAATTCTTTCATTTTTCTCATTTACGTAGTATTAGTGCAAAAGTGTAAATATTTATTTAATATGTAACATTTCTTTCGTTGAATACTTGTTTAGTAACGACCAATTCAAAAATATCTTGTACAAAAAGGTATAATATTTTTAAATATTAGCCTATAGTTTGGATTAAATTCATAAAAATTTTTGAATAGTCTATTGAGATTTTGATCTCTATAATTTTAGTTACCATGTTACTCTAATCGCTTTTAAAGGAAAAAGAAAATTTTAAATCCATACTATATTGTGTTTTGTCCCGTTATCAAAATGGACAATGTCCCAATAAATCTTGTCTGTGCAAATGGACAAAATATTTTCGAGGCTATAAAATATTATGTAATAATCATCGTTTTATAAGCCGAAAGCGACACAATTTTATTTAAATATTCTATCAAATACCGATAAATGTTGTTTGATATTGAACTTAAGTCCTAAATACAGATGAAAAAACAGTTGATCAAAGTTGTACTATCTTGTGCAGTGATAACGGGAAGCTTAACATTTAACAGTTGTAATAAATCTTCCTCGGCATCATCAAAAAACGTTTCAAGAGCTACAGGCTGGAAAATAAACGCCAAAGAAGGTGGTTTTCAGTACAATTCTGACTTTAAAGAACAAGCAACGGGTCCGGGTCTTGTTTTTATAGAAGGAGGTACATTTACAAAAGGAAAGGTGCAGGATGACGTAATGCATGACTGGAACAACACACCTACTTCCCAGCACGTGCAATCCTTTTATATGGATGAAACCGAAGTAACCAATGTAATGTATTTGGAATACCTCGATTATCTTAAAGCAGTATACCCGCCAGAAAATCCAAAATATGCGAATATCTATAAAGGAGCTCTTCCGGATACTTTGGTTTGGAGGAACCGATTGGGATATAATGAGACCATGACCAATAATTATCTTCGTCACCCGGCATATGCAGAATATCCTGTAGTTGGTGTGAATTGGATACAAGCAGTTCAATTTTCCGAATGGAGAACGGACAGGGTTAATGAAGCTATGCTGGAAAGGGAAGGATACTTAGCTCAGGATGCTAAATACCAGGCCTTGGGTGGTGAGGTGGAAGGTACATTTAGTACTGAAGCCTATCTCAACCGTCCGGAATCTGTATATAACGGGCAAATAGATTCATTGCAAGGTAAAATGAAAAAAGATTCCATTTCTGCTTTTGCGAAGAGGAGTAGTGGTATTATCATGCCTGCTTACAGGCTTCCCACGGAAACAGAATGGGAGTATTCAGCTGCTGCTTTGCAGGGAACAAGAGAATATAACAACTACAGAGGTAGAAAAAAATATCCATGGGAAGGTGATTATACCAGAAATGGACAACGCGTAGGAAGAGGCGATCAGTTGGCTAACTTTAAACAAGGAAAAGGTGACTACGGCGGAATCGCTGGTTGGTCAGATGATGGTGCGGATATCACCGCACAGGTAAAATCATATAAACCAAATGACCTTGGCCTTTATGATATGGCAGGTAATGTTGCCGAATGGGTAGCTGATGTTTACCGTCCAATAGTGGATGATGAAATAAGCGATTTCAACTACTATCGAGGTAATATCTACATGAAAACAGCCATTGGCGAAGATGGAAAAGTAACTATCCTGCGAGATAGCGTAATTTTTGACACCCTGCCTAATGGAAAACTTGTAGCCGTAAATCTGCCGGGAGAAATTAAAATGGTACCGGTTGATCAAGAGGAAACCTATCTAAGAACCAATTTTTCAGATAGTGATAACAGAGCATACAGAGATGGTGATCCGGGTTCTTCCAGATTCTATGACCGGTTTGCCGGTGATGAAGAGGAGGATCCAGCTCGAAAGATGTATGATTCTCCAAGGCACAAAGTAGAGCGTGATTCTACCGGACAACTTATTCGTGAATATGACCATAGCAATAACAGGTCAACACTGATAAACGATGAAGTCAGGATTTATAAAGGAGGTTCTTGGAAAGACCGGGCATACTGGCTAGATCCTGCACAGCGAAGATTTTTACCACAATATATGGCCACAGATTATATAGGTTTCAGATGCGCCATGTCCAGGGTAGGTTCTAAGTCAAAGACTAAAAATAAAACTGTTAGAGGCAAAAAAGCCAAATAGGATTATGTCAATAATATGAATTGTGCCCTGATGTTAGCATCAGGGCTTTTTTATATCTTTGTTTTTATGACTATTGAGAAATTGCACCAACTTTTTTTAAGGCACCCTAAAGTCTCTACAGACTCTAGAAACATTGAGTTAAATTGCATTTATCTTGCTCTGAAGGGTCAGAATTTCAATGGCAATAAGTTCGCTTCAGAAGCAATTCACAATGGTGCTGCTTTTGCCATAGTAGACGAATCAGAATACGCTAATGATGAAAATATTTTGCTGGTAGAGGATGTATTGAAATCCCTGCAGCAGCTAGCCAGTTTTCACAGACAATATAGCAAAGCAAAAATCATTGCGCTTACAGGCAGTAATGGAAAAACCACGACCAAAGAATTGATATCCGCCGTCTTATCCAAAAAATATAACACAGTTGCCACAAAAGGAAATTTAAATAATCATATTGGCGTTCCCCTCACACTTCTTACTATTGAAAAAGACACAGAAATTGCCATTGTAGAAATGGGTGCCAATCACATTAAAGAGATCGCCTTTCTATGTCAAGTTGCACAACCGGATTTTGGTTATATCACGAACTTTGGAAAGGCACATTTGGAAGGATTTGGTGGGGTTGAGGGGGTTATTAAGGGTAAAAGTGAACTCTATGATTATCTGATTGAGAACAAAAGGTTTGTTTTTTTTAACGCAGATGATGTTATTCAGGCGAAAAAATTAAAAAACTATCCCAATAAATTTGGGTACAGTACTTCAGATCAGGAATATTATAGGATAAATTATTCCGGAGCAAATCCATTTGTTGAGCTGAGCGCCGAAAAAACCAAAATTAACAGTCAGCTAATAGGTAGCTATAATTTTACGAATTGCTGTGCTGCAGTTCTCATGGGTAAATATTTCGATGTTCCTTTGGAGAATATTAAAAATGCGATTGAGGCATATATTCCACAAAACAATCGTTCTCAAATTTTGGATAAAGATGACTATCATATTGTCCTGGATGCCTATAATGCCAACCCGAACAGTATGGAAGCTGCCCTTGAAAATTTTAAGAACATCCCTGGAGCTAATAAAATTGCTTTTCTTGGCGATATGTTTGAATTGGGTGAACATTCCGAGGAGGAACATGAAAAAATAGCCGATCTGGCTTCAGGAATGAACTTTGATGCGGTTTATCTGATAGGTGAGAATTTTTATAAAACCAATTCCGATTTAGAAAAATTCCCTTCTTTTGAAGACTTCGTGTCCTTCCTGAAAAATAATAAGATTAAAAAGGGTAATCTCCTGATTAAGGGTTCGAGGGGGATGGCCCTTGAAAGAATTTTGGACCATCTTTAATATGTTAACAATTGTGGAGTGTATTGGATTAGCCCGATAAGCTCACTGATCCAAATAAAGTCCGCTGCTGCAAATAGAAAATCCAAACCCGGTTTTTGCCGTTATTGATATTTTATACCGGCCAAACTCAGGAACAAGTTCCCTGTTTAGCAGGTATAAAAAATCCACGCGAACCTGCGTGGATTTTCTGCTTGATGTGGAGTGTATTGGATTCGAACCAACGACCCCCGCCCTGTCAAGGCGGTGCTCTAAACCAACTGAGCTAACACTCCGAGTTTTACTTCAATATTTCCTGTCCTTGGAACTATATTCCAAAACAGCCTGCAATATCGGAAAATTATCGGGATCATCCTTAAATTCTAAGATAAGATCATTCACTTTAAAACAATTAATATTCATTTTGATAACTTACCTGTACAGTTTACAATTTAATGTGTTCATTTAAATTTTGTGTACTACTTTTAGTAGACTTAAATCGGTTCGATATGAAGATCATTTCATGGAATGTCAATGGCATCAGGGCAATCACTAAAAAAGAATTTATTGAGTCCATAAATGTTTTGGATCCTGATGTATTATGTATTCAGGAAACTAAAGCGCAGGACAGTGAAGTTGAAAAAGCATTGCTCCCTTTAAAAAATCATCATCTATATTGTAATTCTGCAGAAAAAAAAGGCTACTCCGGCACCGCGGTTTTGAGTAAATCCAATCCTGTATCCATTGATTATGATATGGGGATATCTGAACATGATGCAGAAGGAAGGGTAATCTGTGCTGAATATGCCGGTTTTTATTTAATCAATGTTTATGTCCCAAATTCGGGCCAGCAACTGGAAAGATTAACCTATAGAAGCCAGTGGGATGCGGACTTCCTCAAATACCTAAAAGAGAAAGAAAAAATAAAACCGGTAATCGCTTGTGGGGATTTCAATGTTGCCCATCGGGCTATAGATCTGAAAAACGATAAATCCAACTACAATAAAACGGCTGGGTATACTCAAACGGAAATTGATGGAATGGATAATTTCATTAATTCGGGTTTTATAGATTCATTCAGGCATATAAATCCGGATAAAGTAGCCTATACGTATTGGAGTTATCGTTTCAAATCACGTGAAAGGAATACCGGCTGGCGAATAGACTACTTTCTTATAAGTAATTCTCTATTATCCAAAGTAAAATCTGCACAGATACTACCGGAATTTTTTGGTTCTGACCACTGCCCTATTTTACTGGAAATAGATTTATAGCACCTTAAATAGCGGCATCTTTTCTCCTGAGTTTTTTAACCAGCTTCCCAACGGTAAGACCCTGAACAATTATTGAGAAAATTACAACCACATAGGTAATTACGAGAAATAGATCTCGATGCATTTCTGCGGTAAGGCCTAATGCCAGGGCAATTGATATTGCCCCCCGCAACCCTCCCCAGGTCATTATAAGATTTGTGTTGGGAACAAAGTCAAGGCGCCTTTTAAAAATACTTACAGGGATAACCAGTGAAACATACCTGCAAATGAGAGCAATCGGAATGGTTAGTAGTCCGGCGAGTAAAAATTCAGGTTCCAGATCCAGAACCAATAATTCCATCCCAATAAGAACGAATAGTACGGTATTCAACAGTATATCAATAAGCTCCCAGAACTTATCCACATAATTCTCTGTAAGCTCGGACATTGCCTGTTGCCTTGACTTTTTCCCACCTACCATTAATCCTGCCACTACCATGGCCAAAGGTGCAGAAACATGCAAATATTCTGCAATAACAGTACCTGTCATGACCGCAGCCAAAGTTATGATTACTTCAATATTATAATCGTCTATGGATTTCATGAGCCTAAACGTTATCCAGCCCAGCAAGATACCGAGCAGTACTCCCCCGCCCACTTCATGAACAAAAAGAGACATAATATTTGTAAATGAAAAGTCTGTCCCACCACCGCTAGCCAGTCCAAAAATGGTGAGGAAAATTACTACGCCTACACCATCATTAAAAAGTGATTCACCTACAATCTTGATTTCCAATTTTTTAGGAACATTAGCTTTTTTTAATATCCCTAAAACTGCGATAGGATCTGTTGGCGATATCAGAGCCCCAAAAAGTAAACAGTGAATCATTTTAATATCTAACCCTATCCCGTGCAGCATATAATATACTGCTATACCTACAAGAAAAGTAGAAACTAATACCCCAAAAGTTGCAAACAGGAAAACCGGACCTCTAAGTTCCTTCAATTTTTTTAAATCGGTATGCAAAGCGCCGGCAAAAAGTAAAAAACTAAGCATAATATCCAGCAGAACCGTCCTGAAATCTATTTGTGTTATAATATAGCGCTCTGCATTTAATAGGGTATCATCAAAATAACTCAATGCAAAAATTCCAAGCGTAAAGAAAATAGTAATAACCGTAAGCCCAATGGTGTTTGGCAGCTTAATGTATCTTATGTTAAGATATCCAAAGAGTGCGGAAATAAACACCAATATACTGGTAATGATAAAGTAGTCCATAGGATACGAATATATTCAAATTCCAATTTAAAATTGGTTAACTTTTATTATAATATTTTATAAAAATCTAATGTGACTGACCAAAATCATTCCAGAAGTATTATTGTCGATTTACCTTCGTTGTTCAAATATTGTTTAACCTAAAATATAATATTATGTCACTAGTTAAATTTAAAAAAAGGACAAGTCCCTTTACAAACTTAATTACTTCTGATTTTTTTGACATGGAAAATTTCTTTGACGACAGATTTTGGAACCGCGGTTTAATGGACGAGCGTTTCTGGAATGGAAGAAAAGGAGAACCTGCTTTGAATATTAAAGAAAAAGATGATCATTTTGAAATTGAATTAGCAGCACCCGGATTTTCTAAAAAAGATTTTGAAATAACCTTAGACGAAGGTTACCTTAATATATCTGCAAAGAAGACTACCAAGGAAGAAGAAAAAGAAGAAAATTACACCAGAAAAGAATTTAGTTATAATGCATTTGAAAGATCCTTGCTTTTACCAGAAAATGTAAAAGAAGAGGAAATTAAAGCCAAATACAATGACGGAATTCTAAGCTTTAAACTTACAAAAAAAGAAATGGCCGTTAAAGCTAAACCAAAAGTAATTGAGATTAGCTAATATCTCATTTCTTATTTTACAATGCCCTCTGTCCAAGACCTTTAAATTGTCCATGTAGTAAAAGGTCATCATGATAGGGGGCATTCCTTTTTTACCTGACTTTGAAAAATGATTTATCAAATTATTCAGGACACATCTTTTTTGGGCATTTGAAGATTATCCGTATTCCTTCTTAAAGCCTTAATAGCCGCCTTATATCCCAAATCAAAGACAGCATCCATATCATTTACGGTAAATGTTTTATGATTGATCAGATCTTTGGGGCATATTACCAGCTGGCAGTCTATAAATTTAGAAAGTGAATCATTAGCAGAGCGTATCTTATAAGCCCGTTCCAGAACATTGTAGGAGTGTTTTAATTGCTCTATCCCAATTTTAAGAAATGGATTTACATAAACTCCAATTATCTGATCACAATAGTTTTTAATAATATCTACGGGGAAATTATTTAACGCTCCGCCATCCACATAATATGAATCAGCAATCTTCATAGGGGTAAAAACCCCTGGGAATGCGGCTGAAGCAAGCATTGGCCGGATCACCTCGCCTTCCTTAAATATTTTTAAACTGCCATCAAGTATATTAGTGGCAGTTATAAATAAAGGAATTTTTAGATTCTTAAAATTGTCTTCGGGAAAAAATTGAGAAAAAGGGTCATACAGTTTTTCAGTATCAACAAATCCTGGTTTGCCAACAGCATAGTTATTAATACTGAAAATATTCACCTTTTTAATAAACTCCAGGATTTGTTTCCAATCCACTCCTCCTGCATATAATCCGCCTATCACTGCACCTGCACTGGTTCCAGCAATATGAGATATCTGGAAACCATATTCATCTAAAGCCTTTAGAACCCCAATATGAGCAATACCCCTAAATCCTCCTCCTGATAATACCAAGCCCGTGTTCATAAAACATATTTATTACCTATAAAGGTACCGTATTACGCATGGGTAATTTAGGGTCAGATGTTTTATTATAAATTAAAAAGGTAAAACAAGGGGCAGATAAGAAAAAATTGACCCTTGGTTTCAGTTAAACTACCATTTATAGTGTTCTTAGTTATCAAAATAGAAAATCTAATCTGAAAGTCTTTTTTTCTTAAACACTTTTGTGAAAATAAAGGGAATCATAACCTTGGCAACAAAACCATCAAAACTTCTTATTAAATTAAAGGGATAGAAATAAGTCTTAAGATCCCGAAAACCATGCTTTACATACTCCTTATTGATCTCTCTTTCCAGAGCAAGAATTTTTAACTCCCTATCAATTTGCTTAAATGAATGGTATTTTCTGTTCATGGTTCTTCAAAAAAGTATTTGGAAAACATTTCAAGTAATGGCTTATTTAACCGGTCCCGAAAAATATAGCCCAGTATTCCGAGAATGAGATAAATCAACCCAACAATTGCGAATCCATAAATGGAATTATCCAGTGCATAACCCAGGGCGATAGAAACCGCCGCGCTCAAAAATAATAAGGCCAAAATAGCTAATGTACCAACCAGTAAAACCTTAGCCAAATGAGTTACCAAAACCATGGATATCTTAAAACTCTTGAGCTTGGCGTATTCTATGCTATGCTCTAAATAAGAACTAACATTTTCATCCAATTCAGCAATATTTTCCCTTAATCCTTCAAAAGCCATAAGAGTCTACTTCTGTAATTGTGCATTTTTCTTCCTGATCTCTTCAAGTTTGCGCTCTAACTGAACAATAATTTCATCTGCCTTATAACTCATTGTAGAGATGGTATCCTCTAATTTTTGCTCGAAGACTTCTTTTCGTTCATCTGCTACTTTCATAAGCTCTTCTTTGGCATGCGAAATTCGCTCTGTTAGATCATGTGTGGTATCAATTGCTTTATCCTTGATTCTTTTTCTGGTTTTTACACCTTCATCTGGAGCGTATAAGATTCCTATACCTGCTCCTATTGCTGCACCTGTTAAAAGAGCTAACAAAACATTACTACTGTTGTCTGACATGATAATAATTTTTACGGGTTAATATGCGGTGAAGTTAGTGCATAGACTTTCCAAACGAAATGATCTTAATCATTTCACGAAAAAATTATAACCATTTTTTTTCTAGGAGTTTTTCAGGAGTTGAAAGGATTGCTTTGCAATTTCCAATTCCTCATTTGTTGGGATGACCATTATTTTCACCCTTGAAGCGTTCTTCTGTATTTCCCGAATTTCGGAAGACTTTTGAGCATTTTTCCCGGTATCCAGCTCAATTCCAAGAAAATCCATTTCAGAACAAACCAGGCTTCTGAGATAATCAGAATTTTCACCAATACCTGCGGTAAATACGAGGGCATCCAGTCCATTCATAACCATACTGTAGGCTCCAATATATTTTTTAATCCGATAGGCATTCATTTCCAACGCGAGCTGACATTGAACATTACCTTCGTTGGCCTTTGCCTGGATTTCACGCAAATCACTATATCCGGTAAGGCCCAACATCCCACTTTTCTTATTGAGTAACTCATTTACTTCCCGCAAGCTGTAGCCCAGAGATTCTACCAGGTAAAAAATCATGGAATGATCGATATCCCCACTTCTGGAACCCATGATAAGTCCATTTGAAGGTGCAAAACCTAAACTATGATCTACACTTTTTCCATTCCGGACAGCAGTAATACTACAGCCATTACCTAAATGAATGCTAATAATCTTTGCCGCTTTTTTACCTAAAATATTTATGGCCTTTTCCGATACATATTTATGACTGGTACCGTGAAACCCATAAAGCTGTATTCCGTGATCAGTATAAAATTCATTTGGTATGGCATACTTACGAGCCTTTAAGGGAATGGTTTGATGAAAGGCAGTGTCAAAGACGGCAACCTGTAAAGCATCCGGAAATAATTCTTCGGCTATCAAAATCCCTTCCAGATTATGTGGGTTATGCAATGGTGCCAACTGACTTAAATCTCTGATCTTATCCTTTACTTCCTGATTAATAATTGTAGTTTCGGAAAAAGCAGTACCACCATGGACCACACGGTGCCCAACCGCATCTATTTCACTAACACCGGCGATGGCTCCTTTATCCGGATCCAGGAGTAATTCAATTACCCGTTCCAGTCCTTTTTTATGTGATGAAAACTGAAGTATTTCAGTAGTTTCATAGTCGGTTTTTGTATACTTTAAATTTCCATTTTCCAGCCCAATCCGATCTACCATTCCAGAACACAAAACATCCTCTGCAGGCATATGCATTAACTGAAACTTAATAGATGAACTCCCCGTATTAATAATTAAAATATTCATTGTAAAGGGTTAAATTATACCGTTTGTGCCTGGATGGCTGTTATAATTACGGTATTAAAAATATCATTTACGGTACTTCCTCTGCTCAGGTCATTTACAGGTTTATTCAGTCCCTGAATTATAGGTCCTATCGCCAGGGCGCCGGTTTCTCGCTGCACTGCCTTGTAGGTATTATTGCCTGTATTGAGGTCCGGAAAAATAAAAACGCTTGCCTGTCCGGCTACTTCTGAGTCAGGCATTTTAGTTTTACCTACATTTTTATCTACCGCGGCATCATATTGAATGGGGCCTTCCACTTTAAGATATGGAGCTCTTTTTCTAACAATCCCGGTGGCCTCGCGCACTCTTTCTACATCCTCCCCTGAACCTGAAGTTCCGGACGAATATGAAAGCATGGCAATTTTAGGATCTATTCCGAATGCGAGGCTCGTGGCCGCAGAAGTAATGGCTATTTCAGCTAACTCTTCTGCATTCGGATTTGGATTTATCGCACAATCGCCATAAACTGAAACCCGATCTTCCAAACACATAAAAAACACAGAGGAAACGATAGACACATTGGGTTTGGTTTTAATTAACTGCAAAGCGGGTCGAATTGTATGTTGAGTCGTATTAACAGCCCCTGAAACCATGCCGTCTGCATCTCCCTTGTAGACCATCATTGTTCCAAAATAGGAGATATCTGCCATTAGATCCTCGGCCATAGCGAGATCCACATTTTTATGTTTTCGAAGTTCATATAAGGTATTGGCATAATCTTCAAAATATTCGGAATTTACAGGATCTATAATACTTATTTTTTCAAAATCAATTAGCAAATCCAGTTGTCTCGCCTTTTCCTTTATCTGCAGAGGATTCCCCAAAAGAGTCAGTTTAACCGCATCTGCATTAATTAGTTCCTTCGCCGCCTTAAGTACACGCTCGTCTGTACCTTCCGGCAAGACAATATGCTTTTTGATACTTTGCGCCCTTTTAAGAAGATTGTATTGAAACATTCGGGGCGTTATACCGCTTGCTTCAAAAGTTATAAGACGTTCTGCCAGGGCATTTATTGGAACCAATCTTGTGAAGTCATGGATTGACACCTCTATTTTTTGTTTATTCTCTGCGTATATCTTAGGTCGAATGGATCCAATTTTATTGGCAATCGCAAAGGTCCCTCCCGTAACAGAGACTATTGGTACTACTTCCGAAAGACCTTCAATCAATTTAATGACCGGATCTTCAGGTATAAGTCCGCCTGTAAGCACAATCCCCGAAGCGGTCGGATAGTTTGAAGAGAGGTTTGCCTGTAAGGCCCCCAGTATAATATCAGATCTGTCACCGGGCGTAATCACCAAACCATTTTCCTTAAAGTGAGTGAGATAATTTCTCAATTGCATGGCCCCAACACTAAAATTACTTACCTGATTGTTCAAAAATTCCCTTCCAAAAAGAACTTCTCCTTCCAGTTCTTTAACAATCTCCTTCATTGTAGGATTGCCAAGGATCGGATTTAATGGAATGGTACCTATTAACACCTCCTTAGGGAGTGATTTTAAAAGGCCATTGGTTACCAGGTTTACATTTTCGGGCTGTACCTTATTGGCAATTACCATTAAAACTTCAACTCCTTTATTGGTAAAGGAATCATAAGCCAGGTAAAGGTTATCAACCAGTTCTTCCAATGTTTTGCCCACACCACTTGCCAGAATAATAGTCGGGATGCCGAGATTTTTGGCAATAAATACATTTATGTCCCACTCAATAATTGATCCTTCTCCGGAGAAATCGGTTCCTTCCACCAATACAAAATCAAATCGGGATTCAATCACTTTATACTTTTCTATGATCTTGTCTAATACTTCATCGCTCTTATTCTG
>Ga0316188_10001287_pt1 | contig 11800 bp, 8 predicted proteins | sample Phiworburrow1_MG_FD_204933 | JGI IMG/M metagenome (GOLD analysis project Ga0316188, IMG submission 204933) | Coastal sediment microbial communities from Maine, United States - Phippsburg worm burrow 1 | ecosystem: Environmental > Aquatic > Marine > Coastal > Sediment | place: USA: Maine... | reverse complement strand
ATTGTGTATACACGCCACTGGGCTGGCAAAACAGCTCGAAAAAATACTGCCGGGCCTGGGGGTCAGCACGGAAAGACGCATCGATCAGGTGCAGGTTGTCACGAATCAACCGTATCGTCGAAGCCCTTACACCTCTTAACCTTTCATGTTTCGCCAACAGAACAAACAATTCCATCATCGCTATCGGCCGGCGTTTAAACAGGTTATCACTGGAAACCTCGAGAAAGCCCTGGCTTTCCCTGAAGTCATCACCCAGGTCCTCCAGGGGCAAATTCTCCTGCGGGAGCAACTCCTCGTTGAATAACTGCAGCAGCATTTCATTAAGCCGCTCAATTCGCATGACCGTGCGGTAATAGCGCTGCATGAATTGCTCGACACCCGCATTGGGATGCTGTGGATCATCAACGGGATAGAAATGCTCGGCAATCTGCCGCTGAAACTCGAACAGCAGGCGGTCTTCCCCGCGTCCTGCCAGGAAATGCAAAGCAAAACGGATTTCCCAGAGAAATGTTCTGCCGTCCTTCAAATCCTGGAGTTCTGTCTCTGTCAGGAAACCACGCTCGACCAGCGTATGCAAAGACTGGGTATTGAAATGCCGCTTGGCAACCCAGCCGATCATCTGGATGTCGCGTAACCCGCCGGGACCCTCCTTGATATTCGGTTCGAGGTTATAGGCGGTGTCGTGGTATTGCTCGTGACGCTTGACCTGTTCGGCGAACTTGGCATCAAAAAACTCCGCAGCAGACCAGACCTGGTTGGCGGCGGTCGCATCCAGCATCGCCTGCATCATCTCTCTGCTTCCGCTGAGCAAACGGCTTTCCATCAGGCTGGTGGCTGTTGATACATCTTTTTTTGCCTCGGAAACACAGGCTTCAACACTACGCACGCTGTGACCGAGGTAGAAACCGGCGTCCCACAGCAACGTGACAAAGGCTTCGATGGCAGCACGCAGTTCGTCGGTGGGTGGTGACTCCGCTAGCAGGATCAACAAATCAACATCGGAATGCGGGTGGAGTTCGCCACGGCCAAAACCACCCACGGCAACCAGTGAAACATTTTCACCGGTGGGAATCAGCTCGCGCCATGCAAACAGGATTAACTGGTCGACAACCCAGGCACGGGCCTTGACCAACTGGTTGACATCCTCGAGTGCGTGGAATTTTTTCTCCAGGCACTTATCCGCATCACCCAGGGCGCGCTTGAGTATCCGGACGAGTTGGTTGAGCTTCTGCCCGCCCGCATCGCTGCCCAATGAACCCGAATCCAGGCAGCCTTCGGCGGCTGCAGGTCTGGATAAGGGACCGCGTAAACGTATTTTCATTTGCCTGCGGGGTCAGCCCCTGCCCAGGCTTCTGAACAGCTGCTCAAAGTTCATCACCCGGCAGGCGGGTCAGCACATCGTAACCGTCTTCGGTGACCGCCAGCGTGTGCTCCCATTGTGCAGACAGGCTGCGGTCCTTGGTATGCACGGTCCAGCCATCTGCCAGCAGACGGGTATCTTTTTTGCCCATATTAATCATGGGCTCGATGGTAAATACCATACCCGGAACCAGCAACTCACCCACACCCGGTCGGCCGTAATGCAATACCTGGGGGTCTTCATGAAACACCCTGCCGATGCCATGGCCGCAGTAATCACGGACAACCGAGCAACCCTGCCCTTCCGCATAACTCTGGATGGCATGGCCGATATCACCCAGGCGTAAACCCGGTTTGACCATTTCGATACCGGTGACCATGGCCTGGTGCGCGATCTCGCATAGGCGCCGTGCGCGCACCGTGGGTTCGCCAACCAGGAACATCTTGCTGGTATCCCCGTGCCAGCCGTCCTTGATGACCGTGATATCGATGTTGAGAATATCGCCATTCTTGAGCTTTTTAGCACCCGGGATACCATGGCAGACCACCTGGTTGACGGAGGTGCAAATCGACTTGGGAAACCCCCGGTAATTCAACGGGGCGGGGATGGCCTGCTGCACCTCGGTGATATAGGCGTGACAGATATCATCCAGTTCACCGGTGGTGACACCCACCCGCACATGGTCGCGGATCATCCTCAAAACCTCGCCCGCCAGATGCCCTGCAACCCGCATGGCTTCAATTTCTTCCGGTGTTTTTAAAACTATTCCCATTAACTAATTCCACGATATTAAGCTGGTGATCACGGGCGCATCCCGGTGACCGGCCGATTATTGTACCTGCTGGCAGATGGTTTGTATTAACCGCGCTGAAAGTAATCGAGTTTGCAATTATTTGAAACCCCGGATATTCCCCATGACTAATGAGTACCCACGGGGGATAATCTGCGACCCAATAATATATGAGTTAAAATATTCGTGGCTACAGGGAGTTTTCGGGGAATGGCAAAATTTTTCAAGTTCATGCTTCCGCTGATTTTGATCATCGGCTCGGTGCTGGTGGTTATCGCGATGGTTGCCTGGCAAAAATCGCAAAGCGCCGAACGCAAACCCGAAACCGCAAAGGCGATCCTGGTGGAAACCATCGAAGCCGAGGTCGTCTCGCTGAACTTCAAGGTCAGTTCACAGGGCACGGTCAGGCCGCGCACGGAGACCACGCTGGTGTCGGAAGTCTCCGGCAAGATCGTGTCGGTTGCCCCTGAATTTGTCGCAGGTGGATTTTTTCACGAGGGCGAGGTACTGCTGCAAATTGATCCCAGTGACTACGAGACCGGTCTGAAGCGTGCCGAAGCCGCCCTGGCTTCAAGACAGGCAAAACTCGCGGATGAAACCGCACGCTCGGAGCAGGCACTGAAAGACTGGACGAACCTGGGCCGGCAAGGCCAGCCCTCCGATCTCGTATTGCGTAAACCACAGATGGCGGATGCGCAAGCCAATGTCAGCGCCGCCGAGGCCGATGTGCAAAAGGCGCGGCGTGATCTTGAACGCACACGCATCACCGTCCCCTACGACGGCCTGGTGAGGCAGAAAGCAGTGGATATCGGCCAGTATGTAACACTCGGCACGCGTCTCGGTGTGACCTTTGCCGTCGATACCGCCGAAGTTCGTCTGCCGCTGACCAGTAACGACCTGAACTACCTGGATTTGCCATCCGAGACGGAGGTTAAAACCAGGGACAAGCCATTCCCACCGGTTACACTGAGTACTGAAAATGACACCGGCACCCGCCAGTGGCAGGCCCGTATCATCCGCACCGAGGGTGTCGTCGATGAGACCAGCCGGGTCATTTACGCCGTTGCCCAGGTCGTTGACCCCTACGGGGTGCTGGGCCAAAGCAATCAGCCAGAACTCAAGATAGGCACCTTTGTCAACGCTGAAATCCAGGGTCTTCCCGCCGAGAACGTGGTGGTGCTGCCACGCTATGTACTGCGCGCCGATAATACAATTTTGACTGCAAACGCTGACAATGAACTCGAGATTCTGCCGGTTACCGTGTTACGTGCCGAACCCAGGAAGGTTTACCTGAGCCAAGGCATCAGCGGCGGCACAAGGGTGGTGGTCACGACGCTGGATGCCCCGGTGCCCGGCACCAAGCTGGCTATCCGGGGCGATGAGGGTTCCAGCGAGGCGGCGCTGAGCGAGGGGAGCGAGCAGTGAACCCGGGCCAGGGCTGGTACTACGCCATCATCGAATGGTTTGCCAGGAATGCCGTTGCCGCCAACCTGTTAATGCTCATCCTCCTGTTGGGCGGGCTTTATTCGGTGTTCACGATAAAGAAAGAGAGCCAGCCGCCGATAGAAACCAACTTCATAACGGTCACGATGCCGTTTTTGGGTTCCAGCCCCGAGGATGTAGAGGAAGGCATCCTGGTAAAAATCGAAGAGTCCATCCAGGATATCGAAGGTATCCAGGAGATCATGTCGACCGCGCGCCGGGGCAGCGGCGAAGTACAGATCGAAGTCAGGGCCGGCTATGACGTGCCGGAGGTGATGAACGAGATCAAGAACCGGGTCGATGCGATTTCAACATTTCCGGATAACACCGAAAAACCCATCGTTTCGCGCACCCGTTTCCAGCAGCAGGTCAACCTGGTATCGGTCTATGGCGACGTTGACGAGCGCACCCTCAAGGAGTACGCCAAGCAGGTCAGGAATGAGATCGTTACCCTGCCCGGTATCACGCGCGCAGAATTGCTCGGCTCCCGTCCCTACGAGATCAGTATCGAAGTCAGTGAGTTTACGCTTGAACAGTATGGCATGAGCCTGGCTGAAATAGCCCAGGCCGTGCGCCGGGGTTCCCTCGACCTGCCGGCTGGCTCCATTCGCTCGGATGCCGGCGATATCCAGCTTCGCACCAAGGGCCAGGCGTATACCGGGCTGGACTTCGAGGACATCCTGGTACGCACCAATGCCGACGGCTCACGCGTGCTGCTCAAGGACGTCGCGAACATAAGGGACGATTTCGAAGAAACCGGGCGCTTTTCTGAGTTCAACGGCAAACCGGCATTTTCAATCCAGGTGCTATCAGTCGGTGACCAGAGCGAGTTGGATATCTCGCAAACGGTGCGCGACTACGTCGCGGCCAAACAGGCCTCGATACCCTCCGGTGTGAGTCTCTCCACGTGGGCCGACGTGACCTATTACCTCAAGGGCCGTCTCGACATGATGATCAAGAACCTGGTCATCGGCGCCCTGCTGGTATTCCTTTCGCTGGCCCTGTTTCTGCGGCTGAAGCTGGCTTTCTGGGTGATGGTGGGTCTACCGGTCGCGTTCCTCGGCACCTTTTTCCTGATGCCGTTGTTTGGAATTACCGTCAACCTGATCAGCCTGTTCGGTTTTATCCTGGTTCTCGGCATCATCGTCGACGATGCCATCGTCATCGGTGAAAGCGCCTATACCACCATGCGTGCGAAAGGCCATTCACTCGATAACGTCCTCGAAGGTGTTCACAAAGTAGCCATGCCGGCCACCTTCGGCGTATTGACCACCATGGCCGCGTTTATACCGATACTGATGATCAGCGGCATCATGGGCAAGTTTTTCGCCTCGATAGGCTGGGTCGTTACCCTCTGCCTGGTTTTTTCACTGGTGGAATCGAAGTTGATCCTGCCCGCGCATCTCGCCCATATGACGGTCAAACATTACGGTGAAGACACCCAAAACCGGTTCGTTCGTTTTCAACGTTTCTTCAGCGAAGGTCTGCATACATTCGTAGACAAATACTATTCGCCGTTCCTGGCCAAATGCCTGAAGCGGCGCTACCTGACCCTGTCGGTGTTTATTTCCATGTTGATTCTGTCCATCGGCCTGCTGGTCGGCGGTATTTTGCGCTCGGTATTTTTCCCGGACATCATGGCCGATTTCCTGCAGGTGGAAATCCTGATGAACGAGGGAACCCCGGCAGCACGAACACATGACGCCATAAGGCAGGTTCAGGACGGTTTGTGGAAATTGGATGCGGAGGTCAGTAAGGAGCAGGGCGTGGCATCAGGCGCCGTGGTGACCAGCGTGTTGTCCTTTGCACAGGGTGAAATCAGGGGTCAGATCATCACCGAACTGGCCAAGGATGAAAAGGCCGTCATGACAGGAGCGGAGGTGTTACGCCGCTGGCGTGAAAACGTCGGTGAGGTCCCCGGTGCAAAACAACTCGGCTTTTCAGCGGCAACCGGCCCCGGTGGCGGTGCCGCCATCTCCATCCAGTTGATCGGTGCGAATATCGAGCAGGTCGGGCGCGCCTCGCAGGAACTGGTTCGCAGAATGAACTCCTACGAGGGTCTGTATGACATCCGTAATTCCTATGAACGCGGCCGGCCCGAAATCAAGCTCAACGTCAAACCGGAAGCCGAGGCACTGGGTATCACCCTGCAGGACCTGGCCAGCCAGGTGAGGGCGGGATTTTACGGTACCGAGGTGCAGCGTATTCAACGCGGCCAGGATGAGGTCAAGGTCATGGTCCGCTTTCCGCAGGAAGAACGCGATTCCGTTGGTTACCTGGACGATATGAAAATTCTTACCCCTGCCGGTGGACGGGTGCCTTTTCATGCGGTTGCCGAGGTTGAATTGACCGAGAGCCCGGCTTTTATCCGCCGCTTCGACCGCGAACGGGCGATCCGGGTGTCTGCCGAGGTGGACAAGGAAAAGTACGAGCCCAAGAAAATCCAGGATGACATCATGAACAAGGAACTGCCGCAGGTACTGGCGCACTTCCCCGGTGTCCGCTCCAAGCTCAGCGGCGCCAGCCAGCAGCAGGTTGAGATCCAACAGGACCTGGTACGTGGCGGCTTGCTCGCGGTATTCCTGATCTACGCATTGATGGCCATACCGCTTAAGTCCTATGCGCAACCCTTGATCATCATGTCGGTGATACCATTTGGTACGATCGGTGCACTGATCGGTCACCTGATCCTGGGAATCCCGGTGAGCATGACGAGCTACTTCGGCATCATCGCTCTGGCCGGCGTGGTGGTTAACGACAGCCTGATCCTGGTTGATTTTGTAAACCGTGAACGCGATGCCGGCGTGCCGCTTGAGCAGGCTGTAAAAAATGCTGCCCGGACACGTTTTCGCGCGATTTTGCTGACCTCGCTGACCACGTTTCTGGGGTTGGCGCCGATTGCAATTTTCGAAACCAGCCTGCAGGCGCAACTGGTCGTGCCGATGGCGGCCTCGCTGGCATTCGGTATCCTGTTTGCAACCATCATTACCCTGTTACTGATACCCACCCTGTACCTGATACTCGATGACTTTAAACTGTGGTGGAGGGAAGCCTGGGCGCATGCGCTCCCGCAGCAACTCAAACCGTCTGAACCGGTTGCGGATAGCGGCCCGGAAATGACGCAAAGATCAAAAGAAACCTAGCGTAATGCGTTTTTATTGATGGCACAGAGCATCAAAAACCTTTTGATCTTTGCGCGTGAAAAGCTGGCCGGCAGCCCCTCCGGCCGGTTTGACGCAGAGATCCTGATGGCGCATGTGCTGGAGTCAACACGTTCCTTCCTGTATGCAAACCCGGAGCTTGAATTGCCTGCGAACCGCTCCGAGGCTTTCAAAAGGCTGGTGAAGCAACGTGTTTCGGGACAACCCGTGGCCTACCTGACCGAATCGAGTGAATTCTGGTCATTGCCGTTGAAGGTCAACCCCGATGTCCTGATCCCGCGACCGGAGACGGAACTGCTGGTCGAGGTCGCACTCGGGAAAATCCCGGTGGATGCCGACTGGCGCATCACGGATCTCGGCACGGGTAGCGGCGCCATAGCGCTGGCCATCGCTTCTGAACGAAAAAAATGTGAAATCCATGCGACCGATATCAGCGCGGCGGCCATCGGGGTCGCACGTGAAAATGCCAATCGACTGGGCTTGAACGACATCCACTTTTACCATGGCTCATGGAGCGCGCCGCTCAAGGGCAAATTCCACCTGGTCGTGAGCAACCCGCCTTATATTGATGCCGGTGATCCGCACCTGCTGCGCGGCGATCTGCGCTTCGAACCACGCACGGCGCTGTGCCCCGGAGCCGACGGTTTAAAGGCCATACGCACGATCAGCCAGGACACAAGGCCCCTGCTGGTCGAGGGCGGCTGGCTGATGTTTGAACACGGCTGGGAGCAGGGCCCTGCCACCCGGCAGGTGCTGGCTGAGGCCGGGTTTATCAATATTGAAACCCTCCGTGACTTACAAGGTCACGAACGGGTCTCGGTTGGCGAAAACCCGTAGCACCTGCACACCCGCATGGTGCGATCAATGCAACAACGGGCTCAAGTCCACCTGCAAATCCCTGTCGACCGAAATGAAGTGATTTTGGGGTACGGGAATCCACTCCTCTGCGTCATCATTCAGCTTTTCAGAAGCGATGAGTACGGCCTCAACGGCAGCATCATTGCTCAACATCCGGCAAACACCACCTTCGCAGTGGAAGCCGGCGCCCGTTGAATAATAGAGGGTGCGTGTTTCCTTTTCCGGGTTTGAACTGTAACGCGTGCCGAACATCCTGCGGCCATTGGTGACCATCAGGTTGAAATTCGAAACCCCGTCAGCGATTCCGGCTTCGATTTTTAACTGCTGTATCACGTCAAATGTCTTCTGAAAACACTGCTTGATCTGATCTTCTGTCAGCCTCGGTCCAGGCCCGGGGCCACGCATTTCCAGGATATGCTGCATCAACAGGGCGAAAACATGCTCCGAGTCCGTTTGCCCTTTAATCCACAGGAAAATTTCGTCATCGAGCAGGGTAAGCAATTTCCGCCGGATTCGTTGAAACTGCGGAATACTGCCATTGTGCATCATCAGGTACCGTTCGAAGTGAAACGGGTGGGTATTCTGCTCGTTGATGCCACCCTCGGTGGCCGCCCGGATATGGGCAAAAAGACAGTTTGTGCGGATCAGTGGCGCATTGTAATGCAGGTTTTGATTGCTCCATGCCGGTGTGATCGCCCTGAAAAGCCCCGGGCGTTCACTGATGGAATGAACATACCAGCCGATACCAAAACCATCTCCGTTGAGAATCTCGGGCATTTCGCCGGCGCTGTAACTCTGGTGTACCAGCGAATTAACGGGCTTCAACAACAACTCGTCCGCCATGATGGGCTTGCCGAGGTAAGCGACAAAACGGCACATGAAAAATAACGCTCCTTGTACTCAATCGTGCGAGTATCGGTAAATCAGTTTCCGGCGTTCTTATGCGCCTCATCATCCAGGTGTTTGGCCAGCAGACCTGCCCAATAGCGCAGTATCCGGTCGGCCGCGGCCTTATTGGTCACGCGGTTTGCCTGCTTTGCGAAGCCATCATCATCGGCCTTCGGATCTACCACCCGTGCAATCAGCGTACTGGTGGCTGAGTCATACATCTCCATGTACAGCGTCATCGCGCCAGCAGAACGCACGTACGTGTTCTGGATACCCGCCGTCATGATATCCGGCGCCGCCACATCCACATTGATGAGCGCAGGGCGAAGCAAAAGCACATCCGGCCCGGCTGCGTCGACAACCGGAAAGCCTTTCTCGGTCAGTTCCTTTGTGAAAACCTTGTTGAACTCTTCGGCAAGGCGCTTTTTGATCGCCTCGGCATCCTTGTCCCTGATCCTGCCACTGAGGCCGATCTGATCGAGGTTGTAGTTCTTCTCCCAGTCCTTGACGAAATCCACGTAGCAGTCGATCAACATCACCTTGCTGTATTGACTCAAATCCGTACCCGGCTTTATATAGGCCGCCCGGACCTTGCTGCTCTTCACCAGGTGAAGACCATCGGAATCCACCTCCGGAAGTTCCTCTTTGGCGAATACCGGCAAGCTTAGCAAGGCGCTTGTGAAAATCACCGCGATCGTGGTTGCCAGGGTAAAACTTACAATCTTTTTCAAGTTCATTTCACTGTCCTGATCAGCAGTTATACACGCCCGCCGCACAACGCCTCACCGAGCGCCGTGCCACACCGGCAACACTTACCGGCGTTAAGGGTCGCCCAACGACAGCCTCGGCAGACGGAACCACGCTCCTGACACCCGGGATAGAAAGCTGCTCTCCGATCTCGGCTCCAACAACCACCAGGAAACCTATCATCAAAACGATGCCCAATTTTCTCAACCTGTTCATTCTGTATCTCCTTTTTTGAAGTGATCCGGCAGCGCGCCCGTGCCTTTAAGATCTTCCAACTTAACCTTATCTGCATTCGTCGGATTCTTGAATTCAAAATCGTCCGTTGCTACCTCGGCGCCGGTCTTCCATGCCCTGGTTTGAACAGCATATTGCGGTGCGTTTGCAAGATGCTTTGTGGTGATGACATAGCGGCAGGGATACGGGCGCTCACCTTGTGCAATCCATATCTGCCAATCAACATCTTCTGTCCGGAACGCAAGAAAGTCACATTCAACACCACCGATAACGCCGCTGCCCAGGTCTTTGACATCAATGACATCACGCATCAGCTCATCATAAGAACCCGACAACAGCAAATCCGCAGCAGGCAGCGGCCTGTTGTAGGTGTTTTTGAGCTCATCGACGAGGTGATCGATCGTGCCGGGCACTTCAAGCTGGGTATAGATGTTGTGGTTCTTGCCCAGCAGGGTTAGCGTTTCGCCATCAAATAACATCTCGACATCTGCAAACCCGCCGGCACGTGTGACATGAATCTTGTTGGGGCGGTTTAACGTGACACTGCCTGAACTCGCCAGCGCGAGCACCTGGTCCTCTTTGGTTGTAACCTCGAGAATGGCGTCATATTCAAATGACAGTGCTGTCTGTGCGCCGACATAGTCGGACATGGACTTGAGGATGCGCCTGGCATCCGCCTCATCAGCTTGGGCCGCAACCGGCGTTCCTAGCGAAAAAACCAGTCCAAGCGTCACGAGTTTATAAAGTACTTTTACCTTCATCAGAATTTCTCCTTGGGCCAAATCAAATCATCGGGTCAAGTCTAAAATTATACGCCTCGCACGAACCTTAGAGGTGGTCATTAAAATATTTTACCCCCCTTCAAAACTCAAAGCACGGGACCCAGCATACCCAACAGGTTGTTCCAGAAGCGGCGCAGTACCGACCAGGCTTGAATATCACCCAGGCTAACCGGAACTGAAGAAGCCAGGTACTGCCCCTGTCGTTCTCGCACGGCGGCGGTCAGTTCCGCATCGCAGAACAGTATGTTGTTTTCGTAATTCAGGTCGAAGCTGCGCCGGTCCATATTGGCCGAACCGATCAGCGTGATATCGTCATCAATGGTCATGGACTTGGTGTGCAGCAGGCCGCCGACGTACTCGTGAATTTTGACGCCGGCCTTTACCAGTTCGAAGTAAAAACTGTGACTGGCTGCCGCGACCTGCCAGGCGTCATTGCGGGCCGGAAAAATGATCGTCGTATCAACCCCGCGGTGCGCCGCAGCGCATAACGCCCCCTGCATTGACTCGTCCGGCACATAGTAGGGTGTTGTAATCACCAGGTTTTTCCGGGCAGCATGCATCAGGGTTTCAAATGTCTCCGGCATCGCCGAATTGCGCACCGTGGGCCCCGTGGCAATCACCTGGGCGGCAAAGCCCTCACCACCAGCAACGATCGGTACTTCCAGCATCGAACGAATATCCTCTGTGGCCCAGGTCATCCAGTCGCCGATAAATATGTGCTGGTTCTGACGTGCAATCGGACCTTCGAAACGGATCAGGGCATCCACCCAAGGGGCGAACTTTGGTTTTAGCCGGAACTCAGGATCGGCGCAGTTCTGGCTGCCGCAATAGGTGATCCGGTCGTCGATGATCACGATCTTGCGGTGATTGCGTAAATCTATCCGGCCGTGGAATGGACGCAGCAAGGGATTTCCGATGGGCAGCGCGACTGCAACCTTTACACCCGCTTCACGCATGTCATTCCAGTGCCCGGAGCGGATCATGGCACGCGAGCCCAGTGCATCAGCCATGGCACGGCAGGCAACACCACGCGCCGCTGCACGCTTCAACGCTTCAACCACTTTCAGACCGTTGTTATCATCAAGCCAGATGTAGAAAATCAGGTGGATGTGATCATGTGCCGCGTCCATGTCAGCCACCATCGCATCAATTCCCGAGTTGGAGTCCGCCATCAACTCGCCCGAGTTGCCGCCCACTGGCCGAAAGCCATTGACCGACTCACCCTGCCGGAACAGGGGCATACAACGTTCTGGAATCGATGGATGATGCCTCGGGTCATTCTCGAATGATGGTGGCGCCGCGGGCGGCAAACTGGCAAGCACCTCGCGGGTCCGGGCGACACGCTTACGGCCAATGCTGGTCTCGCCCAGCAGCAGGTAGATCAGGATTCCAAGGCCTGGTAATGTGGCGATTACTGCCACCCATGCGATCCTGGATGCCGGTTCACGGTGCGGTCTCAATATGGCTCTTACCAACACGGCTAACCAGATCAGCGTCG
>Ga0316188_10001286_pt1 | contig 11804 bp, 10 predicted proteins | sample Phiworburrow1_MG_FD_204933 | JGI IMG/M metagenome (GOLD analysis project Ga0316188, IMG submission 204933) | Coastal sediment microbial communities from Maine, United States - Phippsburg worm burrow 1 | ecosystem: Environmental > Aquatic > Marine > Coastal > Sediment | place: USA: Maine... | reverse complement strand
CCCCTTTCCCCCTTTCCCCTTTTACCTTTTACCTTTAGTCCTTCCTTATATGACCTTTGAAAAGCGATTTTTCTGGTTGTCCTTAAGGTGTGCGTCAAAAGTCATACAGATGTTGCGGATCAGTAACCGCCCTGGCGGCAGTACAGTAATAGTATTTTCACCAATCTCAAGCAGACCGTCATCCTGCATTGTCTGCAGCTGGGATATTTCATCTTTGAAATACTGTTCGAAGTCTATTCCCTGTTTTGTCATAAACTGATTAATATCCAGTCTGAAGTTGCAGATCAGTTGAGTGATCAGTTCACGGCGCAGCATGTCATCGGCAGTTAGTCTAAGGCCGCGCATAAGCGGTAACTTACCGTCATCGATCATCTGATAATAAGAATCTTCATCACGGACGTTCTGACTATAGATGTCATTCACCTGTGAGATTGCGGTGACACCCATTGCCACCATATCGCAATCGGCATGGGTGGAATATCCCTGGAAGTTTCTGTACAGCAGTCCCTTGTCCTGGGCGATTACAAGTTCATCATCGGGACGTGCAAAATGGTCCATGCCAACATAGACATAGCCCTGTTCTGTCAGAAACAGGATGACAGACTGTAAAATTTCAAGTTTTTCAGCGGCTGAAGGTAAGTCTTCTTCATTTATGCGACGTTGCGGCATAAATAAGCTGGGCAAATGGGCATAGTTAAAGACAGAAAGACGGTCTGGATTCGCCAGCATGATTTTTTCGAGGGTAAGATGAAAACTCTCGACGGTTTGAAAAGGCAGGCCATAGATAAGATCTACACTAACTGATTTGAATTTTGCCTCGCGGGCGGCATTGATAGCAGCAAAGGTTATTTCTTCGCTCTGAATGCGATTGACGGCCTTCTGCACTTTGGGGTCAAAGTCCTGAATCCCCAGACTCATGCGATTAAATCCAATATCCCGCAGGAAATGCACACCTTCAGGGTCAATCTCTCTCGGATCAATTTCTATTGAATACTCACCCTCGTCATTATCCATAAGGGAGAAATGCTGGCCGGTCTTATTCATCAATGAACGCATCTGATCATGATTCAGGAAGGTCGGTGTACCGCCGCCCCAGTGCAGTTGATCAACCGGTCGAGAGTCTGCATACAGTGCCCCCTGCATTTCGATTTCACGATAAAGGTGTTCGAGATAGGGTAGTGCCCTGTCTCGTCGCTTTGTGACGATTTTATTACAGGCGCAGTAAAAGCAGACGGTGTCACAAAACGGGATATGGAAGTACAGTGACAGAGGTTTCGGGATTTCCTCATTATTGCTGCGTTCGACGGCAGCCTGGTAGTCAGTGGACGAAAAACCGTCATGAAACAGGTTCGCTGTCGGGTATGATGTATAGCGTGGCCCTGCCTTGTCATAGCGCGTGATCAAGTCTGGTTTGAATTCTATTTTCTGTTCCATTTACAACTGCCTGTCAGGTTTCTGTCGCTGAATATCATTTAGTGGTTGATGACAAAGTAAATAAAAAGGATTATATCTCTGGAATTATCTCGCCCGGTAGATTTGAATTGGGTGATAAACTCATCTTTCTGGTTATTGAAGGTACTAGCTATTATGTTCAGATTCGTAAGGATACTCTTTTATGCTGTTTTAGTCATACCGGTTGCATCGGTTATGGCGGCTGAGACGGAAGTCACTCTGCTGATGTTTCAAGATCAGGACTCGCAACAGGAACCACCTTACATGACACGTATGTTGTTAACCGGAGAGTACCTGCGTATGGATGATGGCGAAGACCATGGCGATTTTGCTTTACTCGACAGGAAAGACGGCACGATATACAGCGTTAGCCATGAGGAGCAACGTACACTGGTCATCCCGGCCCAGCCTGTGATTGTCGCCCCACCAAAAAAGCTCAGGCATGATGTTGAGGAGCTTGATGCCGGTGGCGTGCCCGATGTTGGTGGTAACAAGGTCTCAAGATATTACCTTTTTACCAATGGCACAAGATGTACTGAGATTTATGCCGTTAAGGGGTTTTATCAGGATGCAGTCAGTGCGCTTGCTGTATTTTCGAAAACTCTTGCCGGACAGCATGCAAAATCTATGGAGGCCATGCCTGATTCAGTGTCTTCAGATTGTGATATTGCGAATAATATATTTGCAGCGGACCGTCATCTGAATATGGGCTTCCCGATACGACAGAAGGATTTTTCAGGACATAGCCGCCAGCTGGTAACAGTCAAAGATGATGTGAAAGTGGATGCCAGCATGTTTGAACTGCCGCTTGGATACCAGAAATTTATGCCGGGTGGACTTCCTCACTAAGCCTGTCCGCCTCTATTGCTGAATCGCTTAATCTCGATAGCACAGAGTCATCGGGGAAGCTCATTAGTCTGAATCCGTTCTCGTCATGGATCAGGTAGTTGCCCTTGTTGTACCAGTCACCTAAAACAATTCGGTGAGCTGAACGGCCATTCAGCTGAAGGTCATGGATGGCTGCGCGATGGGTGTGGCCATGTATTAATAATCTGACCTGGTGCTCATCCATCATAGACTTTACTGCTGATGGGTTTACATCCATGATAGCCTCGGCCTTTTCTGCATTGCCCTGCATACTTTGTATGCGTAACTGACGGGCCAGTTCCTCGCGCTCTAAAATACTTTTTGCAAGGATGGCCTTCTGCCATTCAGGGTTACGTGACTGTTGACGAAACTGCTGGTGAGCGACATCGTCAGTACAGAGACTATCTCCATGCATCAGCAGGATATGATTCTCACCGAGAGTGATCTTTGAAGGATCGGGCAATAGCCGTCCTGCAAAATGGGAGGTAAAATCCTTGCCGAGCAGGAAATCCCGGTTTCCATGCATCAGATATACTTTGGTATTGTGGCTCGAAAGCGTCGCCAGGCTTTCTGCTATCGATTGATATCCACAGTGTCTGCTGGCGTCATCACCCAGCCAGTACTCAAAAAGGTCACCAAGGATAAACAGCTGATCGGCAGCTTGTGCCTTCTGACGGATAAAGTCATCAAATAGCTGAATACCCTGAGGTCGACCCGGGTCCAGGTGAAGATCCGAAATGAATAGACTGGTCATCATTGCTTAAGGCTTACGTACTAAGACGTCAGTCGTTAGTTTCTTCGACTTTTATAATAACGACGTCCTTAACAGGGACATCTGCATGGCCACCGTTATTGCCGGTAGCCACGCCTGCAATCTTGTCAACGACGTCCATGCCTTCAGTAACCTTGCCAAAAACGCAGTAACCCCAGCCCTGCGGGTTTTTTCCGCTGTGATTAAGAAACGCATTATCTTTCAAATTAATGAAGAACTGGGCTGTCGCAGAATGAGGATCATTGGTGCGTGCCATGGCGATAGTGCCGCGCTCATTTCCAAGCCCGTTATCGGCCTCATTTTCAATCGCAGCCAGTGTCTGCTTCTGACTCATGCCAGGATTGAAGCCACCGCCCTGGATCATGAAGTTAGGGATTACGCGATGAAAAATAGTATTGTCGAAGAAGTTGTCAGCGACATATTTCTTGAAATTCTCAGTCGTAAGAGGGGCTTTTTCGGCATCCAGCTCAATAGTGATGGTGCCGTGATTTGTTTCCATTTTAATCATTGTTTTCTTCAACCTGTTAAATAAACGAAAAAGTATATCATGACAGTGAAATAAGATTCATGCAGCCATACCGGTAAATCTGCCCTCTATTATTGTTATTATTTTGTTACTGATTGAATCACCTCTACTGTGTCTATGACCGGTTTTTTCCGGTAAAATCCAAATCCTCATATCCCTCTAACAATCATTTCAGAATCGCCAGATCACCGCATTATGCTTGAAATCTATAATAGTCTGACTCGCAGGAAAGAGCCTTTTACCCCGATAGTTCCCGGTAAGGCGGGCATTTATGTTTGTGGTATGACGGTCTATGACCTGTGCCATATCGGGCACGCTCGTGTAATGGTCGTCTTTGACCTGGTGACGCGCTATCTCCGCAACAGGGGCTATGAAGTTACCTATGTCCGGAATATTACCGATATTGATGACAAGATAATTGCCAGGGCGATCGAGAATAATGAAAGCATCCAGGAACTGACCGCGCGATTCATCGATGCCATGCACGAGGATATTGACCGCCTGGGTGTTTTATCCCCAGATCTTGAACCTCGCGCAACAGAGCATATGGATGAAATACTCGCACTGATTGAAAAGCTGATCGATAACGGTTTTGCCTACAGGACGAAGACCGGTGATATCTGTTTTCGAGTGCGTAAATTTGACCAGTATGGCAAGTTATCCGGATCATCGCTGGATGATCTGCAGGCCGGTGCACGTGTTGAGGCAGAAACGGGTAAAGATGATCCACTTGATTTCGTCTTATGGAAACAGGCCAAGCCCGGTGAACCCAGCTGGCAGTCTGAATGGGGTGATGGCCGTCCCGGCTGGCACATCGAATGCTCGGCGATGTCCATGAGTGCCCTGGGCGAAACATTCGATATCCACGGCGGCGGGCAGGACCTGCGTTTTCCTCACCATGAAAATGAAATCGCGCAGTCCGAATGTGCCACCGGCCATCCATTTGTGAACCTGTGGATGCACAATGGCTTTGTCCGTATCGACGATGAGAAAATGTCAAAGTCACTGGGCAATTTCTTCACTATTCGTGACGTGCTGAACACCTACCACCCGGAAATTCTCCGCTATTTCATTATCAACAGCCATTATCGCAGCCCGCTGAATTACAGTGACGACACGCTGGATCAGTCAAAAGCAGCACTTGAAGCTTACTACCTGGCACTGGACGAGCTAGAGATTCCCAATAATGTCGAGCTTGATGACGACATCGCAGCCCCCTTTATCACTGCAATGGATGATGATTTTAATACTCCCGAAGCACTGTCTGTTCTGTCAGCCCTGCGACGTGACATCAATACGGCGCGTCAGTCAGGTGATGATGTCAGGGCCTTGTTTCTCGCTGGACAGCTGAAGTCACTGGGTGCCATTCTGGGCCTGTTTCAGCTAGAGCCTATCGAGTTCCTGCGAGGCATCTCGGGAGATAATGTCACAGGCGGTCTTTCCGATGCGGATGTCGATGCGCTGGTAGAAGAAAGGACCCGGGCACGTGCCGAAAAAAACTGGGCAAGAGGCGATGAGATCCGCGATCAACTCAACCAGGCAGGCATCGTCCTGGATGATTCTGCCAATGGTACCCGCTGGCGCAGGGAGTAGTCGAGTACCTGGAGAATTGTTGTTGACTAAAAATTGCTGACGAAATTGCGAATCCTCAGCATGTATCCTGTTGCGTGGCATTCTGTGTATAATCTTGCAGCTGTTTTTAATGTGTCAATGCGACGAAATCTCTGACCCTGCGAAATTGATATTGCGTGCGAAGCACGGCAATCTGACTCTATAAAAATATTAGCTTAGAGTTTGCAAGGTCACATGGTTCCTCGCAATCATGGACTGCTGAACGAGTCAGGGTTTTATATCAAATGGAAGTGCTCTCCTGCTGCATTACGATGAAGAAGTAAAAACTGCCTAATCGGGAAATAAAAATGAACAAGAGTAAATTATCATCAATTAATCCCAGGTCACTGCTTTTACAGTGCCTGCTATTTCTTGCCATTGCCGTTCCGCTCCAGGCATCTGCGCAGATCATCTCACTGGACCGGGGGCAGACACCGGAAGAAAAACGGACCGGCTGGTTGCCTTACGTCTTTGCAACCGATTCACTGGGGTGGGCAGCCGGTGCAGGCGGGTTTTCAACCGGCGGCAAGTCGCAGCCGCAGGCCAGCCTGTTCGGCACCGCATTTGTTACAACAAACGAATCGGCACTGGTTTCGGGAGCATGGAGCAATCACCGGTTTGGGAAATCTCGTTTTTTCTTTGATGGCTTTGCTCTCGCTGACCACTTCACCGATCAGCGCTTCTATCTCGGGAGAAATCTTGATTCCAGCCAGCCCCGTCCAGGCAGCAACGATTCTGACCCCGATAATTACGTGACCGGGATCAGTAATGAGGTCACCCTGACAGCAACGATGAAATATCGCTTGCCCATTGGCAGCATCAAAGATGATCCCGTAGCCGTTTATCACCTCTACCAGGGCTTGCTGGAATCCGGCCCGCAGGGTGGAACAACCTGGAACCCGATGACCAGCGGCCAGACGACATTGGCCGGCAAGTTTTTTTACACCTATCGAGACCTCTCTGATTTCGTCTATAACGAAAGGCAGAATGATCCTGTCGACGAGGTGGTTTTTGCTAAAACTAATGGCCTCGAGTTCTGGCTTGAATACGACAATACTGATTTTCCACGCAACCCGACCAGCGGCAGCCGCCAGCTGCTGAAGATCGCCAGTGACTTCGGCTGGGGTCAAAGCAGTGAAAGCTGGACGGTGTTGCAAGCTGATTTCTCGAAGCATTTTAACCTCGGTAAATCAGGCTGGTTCAGGCAGAAATCACTGGCACTGAATTTCTGGACGTCCAATACTCCTGACTGGGAGCAGAACGCCGATGGCACTATCAGTCATCAGCCACCGCCGAGCTACGGGTCCAGTCTGGGTGGTTTTGACCGTATGCGCGCCTACCCATCAGGCCGTTTCAATGACAAGGCTGCCGTCTACTATGCTGCAGAGCTGCGTTTAATTCCGCAGACACAGCCATTACGTGATCTTCCCCTGTTGAACTACTTTGAAATTGACTGGTGGCAGCTGGCGCCATTTATCGAGGTAGGAAGAGTCGGTAGTGAATACAATGCCGACCTGTTTTATAAAGACCTCAAGGTAGATGCGGGTATTGGTCTGCGCCTGATGGCCTATCGCTCAGTGGTTCGACTGGACTGGGCCGTATCCGATGAAGGAAGTTCTATCTGGGCGATGATAGAGCAGCCATTCTCACGCCAGGGCAACTAGCCGGGGTTGCTTGTAAGAGTGTGTAACGTTGCTAATTAAGGCAGTAAACCCTTTCACCACAAGGGTCGCGGGTCTATTTTTTGCTGATTCTGTTGCTACGATAGCAAATAGTGCAAAAAAGCCTGCTTTGTCTATTGACCGGGCAGGGTCTTATTAGTAAGTTCTAATGTTTAGCATTGCATAGGCCACGCGGCCGTTGGTTTTCATCATCAAGGTGATATCCAGCCTGCTTGCTACGAGCGAATTAATCATATTTCGAGGTGTAATCAGTGGAATTAACCGGTGCGCAAATTCTGGTCAAGGCGCTGGCAGATGAAGGAGTCGAGTATATCTTCGGCTATCCGGGCGGCGCAGCGCTGCATATCTATGACGCACTCTATCAACAGGATGCCGTGAAGCACATACTGGCCCGCCACGAGCAGGGTGCAGGACATGCTGCAGATGGTTATGCCCGTTCCAATGGCAAGCCGGGTGTAGTACTGGTAACCTCAGGTCCGGGTGTGACCAATGTCGTAACGCCTGTCGCTACTGCACACATGGATTCGATCCCGTTGGTCGTTATTACGGCCCAGGTTCCATCGCACCTGATTGGTGATGACGCCTTTCAGGAAGTGGATTCCATCGGCATCACACGCCCCTGTGTAAAGCACAATTTCCTGGTCAAGGATGTCCGCGATCTCGCCACGACAATTAAAAAGGCCTTTTATGTCGCCACTTCCGGCAGACCTGGCCCTGTTGTCGTTGATATCCCGAAAGACATTACTGCCAATAAAGCGGAGTATATATACCCGAAAAGTATCAGTATGCGCTCTTATCACCCTACTTCAGAAGGGCACAGTGGTCAGATACGCAAGGCCGTACAGGTGCTGCTTGGTGCAAAGCGGCCGATTATCTATACAGGCGGCGGTATCATTTTAGCTAACTGCAGTGACAAACTGACAGAGCTGGTACGTTTGCTCGGCTATCCATGCACCAACACATTGATGGGCCTGGGCGCCTATCCGGCCGATGACCCGTTGTTTGTCGGCATGCTGGGTATGCATGGTACCTACGAAGCGAATCTTGCGATGCATGAATGTGATGTCATGCTCTGTATCGGCGCGCGTTTTGACGACCGTGTTACCGGCGATACAAACAAATTCAGTCCCTATGCAAAGATTATCCATGTTGACGTCGATCCTTCATCGATCAGCAAGACGATTTCGGCCGACATTCCTGTCGTTGGCTCGGCAGATATAATCATTGATGAGATGATCAGGCAGATCAAGGAATCTGGCCGCAAGCCGGATGCCGAGGAATTGCAGAAATGGTGGCAGCAGATCGACGGCTGGCGCAAGGTAGATTGCCTCGATTATGACCGTGAAAGTAAGCTTATCAAGCCGCAGTTCGTTGTTGAGAAACTCTATGAAGTCACTAAGGGTGATGCCTTCGTCACTTCAGATGTTGGCCAGCACCAGATGTTTGCTGCGCAATACTATAAATTCAGCAAGCCGAGACGGTGGATTAATTCCGGCGGTCTTGGAACGATGGGTTTCGGTCTGCCGGCAGCGATGGGCGTTCAGCTCGCGCATCCGGATGCCACTGTTGCCTGCGTCACCGGCGAAGGCAGTATCCAGATGTGCCTGCAGGAACTGTCGACCTGTAAACAATATGATTTGCCGTTGAATATCGTTAACCTGAACAACCGCTACCTCGGTATGGTCAGGCAGTGGCAGGAATTCTTTTATGACCGCCGTTATTCAAATTCCTATATGGATGCGCTGCCCGACCTGGTTAAGCTGGCAGAAGGCTATGGTCACATCGGCATAAGGATAGAAAAGCCTGCTGATGTAGAAGGTGCGTTGAAAGAAGCCCTGAGTGATAAAACTCGCCTGTATTTCCTCGATTTCATTACCGACCAGAAGGAAAATGTCTATCCAATGATCGCGGCAGGCAAGGGACACCACGAAATGCATCTGTCACCAAGGAACGGCAGTGACGACGAAGAGAGGGAGCTTGCCTGATATGCGTCATATAATCTCCATATTGCTGGAAAATGAATCGGGTGCTCTATCGCGTGTTGCCGGCCTGTTCTCTGCACGTGGTTACAATATCGAATCGTTGACGGTGGCACCGACCGAAGACCCTTCGCTGTCTCGCATGACGGTGGTCACCAGCGGCACCGATCGGGTTGTCGAGCAGATCAAGAAACAGCTGAACAAGCTTATTGATGTCGTCAAGCTGGTTGACCTGGTTGAGAATGAGCACGTTGAGCGGGAAATAAGCCTGATCAAGGTTCGTGCCGCAGGTAGCGCCAGGGATGAAATCAATCGCCTGGTGGAAATCTTTCGCGGCCGCATTGTTGATGTGACTGATACCAGTTATACCATCGAACTTACCGGCAACTGTGGTAAAATCGACGCCTTTTTGAAGGCAGTACCCAATGACACCATTATCGAAGTCGTGCGCTCCGGAGTGCTAGGCATCGCCCGCGGTGAAAAGGGCTTACGACTTTAATTAATTCAATACTTTTACTTTTTCCGCCGGACTCCCGGCCTGTTTAGTTTACGAGGATGATCATGAAGGTTTATTACGACAAAGACGCTGACCTTTCCGTTATTAAAGGAAAGAAGATTGCCATTATCGGATATGGCTCACAGGGACATGCCCATGCCAACAATCTTAAAGACAGCGGCCTGTCTGTTGTAGTTGGGCTTCGTGATGGTTCTGCTTCACGCGCCAAGGCAGAAGCCTCGGGGCTGGAAGTGGCCAATATTGCTGACGCCGTAGCCATGGCTGACATCGTAATGATCCTTGCTCCTGATGAAAAGCAGGCGGAACTGTATGCGAATGAAATTGAACCTAACCTCAAGACCGGTGCTGCGCTTGCATTTGCGCATGGTTTCAACATTCACTTCGGCTATATCAAACCTGCTGAAGATATGGACGTATTCATGGTAGCGCCAAAGGGGCCTGGCCACCTGGTTCGTTCTACCTATACCCAGGGCGGTGGTGTACCGAGCCTGATTGCTGTCGCCCAGGATGCGACAGGTAAAGCAAAAGACATCGCGCTGGCTTATGCGTCAGCCAATGGCGGCGGACGCGCTGGTATCATTGAAACCAGTTTCCGTGAAGAAACTGAGACTGATCTGTTCGGCGAACAGGCCGTTCTTTGCGGTGGTGCCACTGAACTGGTTCGTGCCGGTTTTGAAACCCTGACCGAAGCTGGTTATGCACCGGAGATGGCCTATTTCGAATGTCTGCATGAGCTCAAGCTGATTGTTGACCTGATGTATGAAGGCGGCATCGCCAACATGCGTTACTCAATTTCCAACACCGCTGAATACGGTGATCTGACTCGCGGGCCACGCGTGGTGACTGACAGAACCAAGGCGGAAATGAAGAAGATCCTTGGTGAAATTCAGTCTGGCCAGTTTGCCAAAGAATGGATGGATGAAAATGCCAACGGCTGCGGCAATTTTTATGCGCTGCGTGAGAAAGGCGAGAAACATCCTATCGAAGAAGTGGGCGCAAAACTGCGTGGCATGATGCCCTGGATATCAGCCAACAAGATTGTTGATAAGACAAAGAACTGATCATCGTCAGTGACATCATATTTAGTGACATTATAGTCAGCGACAAAGACGACTCATATTTTTAAGCATGACACGGTATCCTCTATTTGCGCGTGAAGGCTGGCCATTCATTGCCGGCAGTCTTGCTATCGCAATTGCCATCACATTCGTCTGGGGCTGGCTCTGGGCTGCCCCGTGGTGGCTGATTGCGTTATTCTGTATCCAGTTCTTTCGTGATCCGACGCGTCAGACAATAGCAGGGCCCAGTGATGTTGTATGTCCTGCAGATGGCAAGGTGATTTTTGTTGGCAAGATGAAAGATCCTTATCTTGATCGTGAGGTAACTAAGATCAGCGTATTCATGAATGTGTTCAATGTGCATTCCAACAAATCTCCGGTAACAGGTGTAATTAAAAAACGCTGGTACCGTTCGGGCTCATTCGTCAATGCTGCCTTCGACAAGGCAGCAGAAGAAAATGAGCAGAATGCGCTGTGGATACAGACAGCAAACGGGCTCGACATTACCTGTATCCAGATTGCCGGCCTGGTGGCCAGGCGTATTCTTTGTTATGTTGATGAAGGCGACACTCTGGAGGTCGGCCAACGCTACGGATTTATCCGCTTCGGTTCACGGGTAGACCTTTACTTACCTGATGGGACAGAAGTAAAAGCAAGTATAGGCGACACGGTAAAGTCCGGACTCGATATTCTAGCTGTATTGCCACAACAGGCCACCTGATCAACTCGCGGCATATTTTTAATTCTTCGCGTTCAATTCTTCACTAGCGCTTGTTGCTGGAACTGATCTCTATGAAATCTCTACTCCTTAAAATAAAATCAGGAAAACGATTCAAACAGGGGCACCCATGGGTTTTCAGCAATGAACTGGAAAAACCTGTCGACCGTCCTGATGCCGGCGAAATTGTTGCCTTGCGTCAGCAAGACGGTTCCCTGCTTGCTTATGGGTTTTATCATCCGCATTCTCTGATTGCATTTCGTGCACTGACCGGAAATGATCAGGAACCCGATAAGGACTTTTTTTCTAAACTGCTAGATCAGTCGATTGCGCTTAGAAATAAGGTTTATCCAAAGTCAAATGCCAGGCGACTGGTTCATTCTGAAAGTGACGGTTTACCGGGTCTGATTGTTGACCAGTTCGATGATGTGCTCAGCGTTCAGGTGAATTCCGCGGGGATGGAAAATATTCTTGAATTGATGCTGAATCTGCTCAGCGAAAAATTGTCACCCGCAGCCATAGTGACCAGAAATGACTCCGCGTTGCGCAAGCTGGAAGGCCTTCCACTATACACAGCCGTCTGGAAATCAGATGCAACCGACATCAAGGCGCGCATTACAGA
>Ga0316188_10001285_pt1 | contig 11813 bp, 7 predicted proteins | sample Phiworburrow1_MG_FD_204933 | JGI IMG/M metagenome (GOLD analysis project Ga0316188, IMG submission 204933) | Coastal sediment microbial communities from Maine, United States - Phippsburg worm burrow 1 | ecosystem: Environmental > Aquatic > Marine > Coastal > Sediment | place: USA: Maine... | reverse complement strand
TGCCTCGCGCAACGCCGTCGGTCGTCCCAGAGGATACGGAACGCTGTAGTGCAAGTGGTTGACCTGTTTCTTGATATAGAGGACATCCCCGTCGAACGTGGCCCGGATGACACCGCTACTCCCCCTGCGTCTGGAATTCGGTTCATCGACCCAGTTCTCGGCAACATTCCAGAACCGCTCGAACATATCCGACAGTTTGACTGCAGGCAGGATTTCAGCGTTTGCGTAAGACATAAGTCCGCCACATCTGGTAAACGGGCAGGAAATCGATCTTCCCGAGGATCTCAAACCCAGCCGCATTGAACTCCTCTTCAACCAGGTTTCGTTTAATGACAAATCGGTTCTGGGCACCCCGATGTTCGTAGCGATCCCGTCTGTACTCCAATTTCTTGCGCCGCCAGGATTTATAGTTACCGTCCACCCACAACGAGATGATTACCGTGTCCCGGGTCACCCGGTGAAATTCTTTCAACAGGACCATCCGATCCGCAGCCTTGCCGATGTGGTGCAACAGGCGCATGCAGAAAATGCTGTCAACTGCAGCTTCCGGCAGGTCAATAGAAAATGCGGAGGTCTGCAGACAGCTCACACGGTCATCCATGAGCCTGGATTGAGACTCCTGCGCCACTTCAAGCATATTGGCTGAGTAATCGGCGGCGATTATCTGCCTTTTGCGGTCCTCGAGCAGCAGTGGCCAGAAACGGCCGGCACCGCATGGCAAGTCGAGGACAAGCCGAGGCTGCCCGGCCAGGTTCAAGGCCTGACGTGCCACGTGTTCTTCCCGGGAGTGCGACCAGCGGCGCACTACTCCGTTCCGATGCTTACGATAATAGGCTTCGGCATGTCTTCTGTCATATTTTGAAGAAAATTCCAGGTCGACGATCTTGGGGCCAGCTGTTTTCATCTCTCATGATCCTTGGGAACGGTTTGTTATGCGCAAAGTCTCATCTTCAGCTCGACAAAGCATCCTTCTTTGTCACTGAGCGCGCGCCATTAATTTAAATGAAGCGTGGGATGCAGTGGACGCACAGCAATGGTGACCGCCGATCCCATCGTCGGGATGATCAGTGTAACGTTTAGCAGTTACCATGCCATGCTTGTAACAAGCTTTATTTATTACCTTTTATTAAACATAAGGCTCAAAAACGTACAAAAAAATGTACACCATATCGAGGAAGAGGTTGCAGGACGCCCATATTTTTTACACCGCGGGGGAAAGCTTCAAAAAATAGGGCCCAGAAAATAAGGGGCTACAATCCTAAACAGTGGGATATAGTGGGAGGGTTCCAAGATCCATCTTGAAAATCATGATCAGCAGAGTATCATCTGAAGGGCCGCTTATGTGATTGCGATGAATTTAACCATCGATATATTTTAAAAAGTAAAACAGATAGTTTAAAGGGATAACTATGAAATTAAAGATGGGAAAAACGACTTGTGATGCTTATTTTTTGCTTTGTGTCACATTGTTTTCACTATTAATGTTTGCTGCATTACGTTGTTTGTTACTTTATAGAAATAATGAGTTACTAGAAGGAATCCCCGGCGTAGACATCGCTATGTCCTTCCTGATCGGCGCAAGATTTGACCTGATGGTGGTATGTGACATCCTCTTGCCGCTCGCCATTGCACTTGCATTACCAAATGGCCTTGGGAAAAGAACCCTGGCCTTTCTATGGTTGATACCAACCTTTGCAATCACCATATTCCTGGGCGTTGTTGAACTGGACTTTTATCACGAATTTCACAATCGCCTTAACAGTATTGCTTTTCATTATTTACAGGAAGACGCGGCAACGGTAAGCAGCATGATCTGGAATGGTTTTCCTGTCGTTCGCTACCTGCTCCTGTGGCTGGTTCTGGTAGCAATCTATGTTTATGTTCTAAAGTTCATTTCAAAGTTAACAACGCCTGATGTCGTGAAGACCACTCCATTCCTGATAAGAATATCAGCAACGGTTTTGGTGTTGGCGTTGTTGGTCATTGGTGCCAGGGGAGCAACCATCCGGTCTGGTCCGCCCCTGCGTTGGGGAGATGCCTTTCACAGCACTCATCTTTTCGCCAATCATTTAGCCTTAAATGGGACTTTTACTATTGTAAAAGCAATGGGGAATGCATCCCATGAAGCCAAGGGGGAGAAATGGTTAAGATCATTCCCCGCAGGAGAAGCTCTGGAGACAACCAGACAAATGATCTTAACCAATAGAGACGTTTTACTTAAAGCTGAGACAAGAAAGGTTTTACGCAGGTCTGTGCCCCAAACATCACCTGTTAGCAACAACATAAAGAATGTCGTCGTTATTTTAATGGAAAGCTTCAGTGGTAAGTTTGTTGGCGCTTTGGGGCATGATTACAATATAACTCCCGAGTTTGACAACCTTGTAGGAGAAGGCTTGCTGTTCGAGAACTTTTTCTCCAATGGCACCCATACCCACCAGGGGGTCTTTGCGACATTTGCAAGCTTCCCCAATCTCCCTGGATTTGAATACCTGATGCAGCAGCCGCAAGGAGGGAACGCATTCTCAGGCTTACCTGCTTTATTGAAAAGAGAAAAGTTCAATGATCTTTATGTCTACAACGGGGATTTTACCTGGGACAATCAGGAGGGTTTTTTCCGCAACCAGGGCTTAACCAATTTTGTCGGGCGTCACGATTATGTTAACCCAAAGTTTCAGGATAGAACCTGGGGTGTTTCCGATGAAGACATGTTCTCAAGAGCCGTTGAGGAACTGGACAAAATAGACTCCGAGCAGCCCTTCTTTGCCATGGTGCAGACATTATCCAACCATACACCCTATGCTTTGCCGGAGAAACTGCCTGTTGCACCAGTGACTGATATGGGCGAATATTCAGAACATTTAACCGCAATGAGATACTCAGACTGGGCATTGGGAGAGTTTTTTAAAGCGATCAGATATAAGCCTTTCTACAATGAAACGCTCTTCGTCATTCTCGGGGATCATGGCTTCGGCGTAAAGCCACAAATTTCTGATATTGACCTGCTAAGGTTTCACGTGCCTTTGCTTTTAATTGCTCCCGGACTGACACAGGAATATGGCCAAAGAATAACAACTGTTGCAACCCAGGTGGATGTTATACCAACGATACTTGGTCTTCTTGGGAAACCTTTTATCCACCAATCCTGGGGAAGAGATATCCTCTCACTGGACCCATCTGACGAAGGATTTGGAGTTATAAAACCGTCAGGGAGTGATCAAACGGTTGCAATACTGAGGGGAGACACCATTCTTGTCAAACAACCTGGTGTTGATGGGAGATTGGGGCGTTACGTATTAAGACCAGAGCCTGTTTACCAGGCAATCGACAACCTGGCATTAAAAGAGAGGATGACCAAAGAATTATTAAGTTATATTGAAACGGCTTTGTACGCCTTACATGAAAATCAAGGCGGTCTCTAATGAGTCTTATAAACAAACCAGCAGGGCTCACAGTTTGTGCTACGCCTGGCAGTCGCCAATTATTATCCCCTGCTCTTAGCGCCAATCGGACGCCTTGACATCAACACCACCAGCCCTGCAAAAATCAGGCTGATTCCGATGAAGGCCTGTGCGTTAAGCTGTTCGCCCAGCACCACGACACCCAGGGTTGCCGCAGTCATAGGCTCTGCCAGCGAAAGGGTGACTGCGGTTGCAACCTGCACCGTCTGCAGCCCGCGGGCAAAGAGCCAGTAGGAGAGTGCCATCGTCGCCAGCCCCAGGTGCATGACCACGCCGATCGAACGGGGCTGCAGTAGCCAGTCGAGCTCGCAGTTGACCAGCACTGGTGAGATCAAAACCGCCCCGAGACAGACCACCACAGCCATCACGACGTTCGGCGCATGCTTTTCCAGCAAGCCTTTGATCATCAAGGTATAGGCTGCATAAGCAGCACCGGCACCGACCGCCAGGAGGATGCCGACCGGATCGATGGCGACATCCCCGCCGCTTAAGCTGAGCAGCCCACAGCCAACAATAGCCAGGGACGTGGCGATCATCCAGCGCCTGCTGAGGGTTTCGCCACGGAAAACCCGCCCGAGAAACCCGCCGATCACAGGAGCGCTGCCGATACCGACGATCGTGCCAACCGCCACTCCGGTTCTGGCAACAGCGGCAAAGAAGCAGAGCTGGTAGCTCGCGGTAAAAACCGCGGCCATGAAAAGCGGCAGCCAGTTCCAGTCCCTCAGCCGACCCAGTTCCCGTCGATAGAGTGTCAGGCCCAGAAGAGCGACCCCACCGACCAGAAGACGCAAGGCACCGATGACCATGGGGTCAAATCCACTCGGTGCAAAAGCCTGGGCCGTACCGGTGGTCCCCCAGAGCAACGCGGCTCCCAGGACAAACCAGACTCCCGTTACCGAACCCTGCTTAGTCATCCATCACTCCTCGGCAAGACTTCCAGAGCGGCCTCTTTCCGGTTCGGCCACGCGGTACATGGCCAGCAGAGATATAACAAAGCCAGGAGTCGACCCAGCAGGTAAGCAACGGCAGCAGCGGTTATCCCAGGCAAGGCAGAGTACATGACAAGCAGAGCCAGGACAACAAAGATAACGGATGCTTCAATAGCCGTTGCGACAGTAACAGGTAGGGTTACTCCATTATTGATTAGTATCGCTCTCTGGTATCCGATTGCGACCGTCAAAGCGGGGAACAGCGCCATGATCTGCAATGGCGGAACCGCCAACTGGACGAGTGTTGGAGGCAGGCCGGAAACGGTTGCATACCAGAAGATATTCAACGGGGTAAAAGCGATCAATGACAAACCACCACCCAGGCCAATCGCCAGGTACAGGGCGAAACGACGAACGACCGCGCGATTCTCCTCGCCATCCTTCAGTGTGGCGATGGCAACCTCCGGAAAAGAAAGACCCAGGGCACGAAATACGAAAGTGAGAGAATAGAGCACCGGCATGATCGCCAGAGACTCAAGCGGTCTGCTGCCATGGCCAAGAAAGAAGGTCACCACGGGATGGACGCTCAGACCGATCAGCGGTGTCATGGCCAATGGCAGATAGAAACGGCCCAGGGCAGTGTAGGATGACATGGTGGCACGGCCATCCTTCTCTTTCAACGATTCACCGATCGCCTGTCGGGCCAGCCAGCGGGTTGACAAGGCCTCGAGGATAACGCCGGCACTCAGCGCGCAAGCTCCCAGGCTTGCCCCCGGAAAGTCGCTGAAGGACCAGAGCAGGCCGGCAGTGATCGACATACCCAACAGTCTTGTCGTCGTGCCAACGGCCACTCTGCCCGGCTGATGGTGAGCGATTAACACCCCCTGGTAGAAACGGCGCATGCCGATCGCCGCCGGCCATGGCAGCAGCAGCCACATAGCCTGACGCACGTGGGCGGCAACCTCAGCTGTCAAACCCAGCAGAGTTGATGTCAACGGTTTGAAGATCGGCGGCAACAGCAGGAACACAAGCAGCAAAGTAACGGCACCGCACAGCAGGATGGAGAAGGCCCGCAGGCGCAGGTAGTCAGCTCTTGAGCGTGCCAGGCGGGTGGAGGCACTCAGGAGCATGATCACCGGAGCTTCAGTGATCAGACCGAAGGCATAGGCCACCCCGTAAGCCGCCAGATTAACGGCACTCTCCCCCATCCGAGCAATTACGGCAGCCAGGAATGGGCCTTCGATGGCCATCATCAACCAGGTCAAAGCCAGTGGCCACCAAAGGCGATACATTGTTTTCAGGGTTGCTTTTCGGGTCATAGTCATCCAGGATCCGGAGTCCAGCTACTGCATATACACGAAAAGGAGGATGCCAACAAGTGACATCCTCCTTTGCAACAAATATTGCTGTTCTGGTCAGACCGACTTGGATTTCATGCCGAGCATCTGTCGCAACGCATGCTGCGCGATACTCGGATTCTCCTTGAGACGACGCTTTGAATACGGCAGCCAGGACTTGCCAAATGGCACATAGACCCGTAAACGGTGTCCATCCTTGACCAGCAGATCACGCAGTTCCGGGTCAACGCCGAGCAGCATCTGGAATTCATAATCCTCGCGCTTCAGGTTGAACCTGTCGATCAGGTGCAGTGATTCGAAAACCAGCTTCTCGTCATGAGTTGCAATACCGACATAAGCACCCTTCTCAAACATTTTTTCCAGGCAACAGACGAAACTGCGGTTGATAGTGATCATCTCCTTGTAAGCAACTGCGCGAGGCTCATTGTAAATCCCTTTACAGAGGCGGAAGTTGAGCAGCCCGTCACTTAACCCCTCGATATCATCAAGGGTGCGGCGCAGATAGGATTGCAGCACCACGCCGACGTGCCCGGGAAACTCTTCGCGTAAACGCCTGAAAAACTCGATCGTGTCATCAGTGCATGTGTGATCTTCCATATCGATGCGCACGAAGTTATTCAATCCGGCGGCCAGTTCAACGATCTCGCGGATATTCGCAAAAGCGAACTCCTTGTCGAGTTCCAGTCCCATCTGGGTCGGTTTCAGCGACAGATTGGCATCCAGCTTTTCCTTGTCAATTGCTTTCAGAATTTCTAGGCACTGCTCTTTGAAATAAGTCGCCTCTGCCCTGGTCTTGATGAATTCACCAAGGATATCGATGGTCGCCATCATGCCTTTGCCATTGAGCTGTTTGGTCACATCGACTGCGTGCCTGAGCTCTTCACCTGCGATGTAACCTTTGGCGAAGATGCCAACGATCGGACCGGGCACATGCATGATCGTTTTCGACACCAGAAAGTTAAAAAGGGACATTCATGCCTCCATCATTGAAAAGTGTTGACACCAGCGACCAAAGCAATCCACCAACACTCTTACTCAGCATCCATGAAGGGATAAGCAAAGTTTTCGGGTGCATCAAACGTCTCTTTGATTGTGCGCGGTGAGACCCAGCGGACCAGGTTAAGGTACGAGCCGGCCTTGTCATTGGTGCCCGAAGCACGCGCACCACCAAACGGTTGCTGGCCAACCACGGCACCAGTCGGTTTGTCGTTGATATAGAAGTTGCCGGCTGCATTTTCCAGTTTGGTCAGAGCAAGGCTCACTGCCTTTCTATCGGTTGCGAAGACCGCACCTGTCAAGGCATAGATGGAGGTCTTGTCACAGAGTTCAAGCGCCTCCTCATACTTTTCGTCCTCGTAGACATAAATAGTCATGACCGGACCAAAGATCTCTTCTTCCATGGTGCGGAAGTGCGGATTGCTGGTCAGGATCACGGTCGGCTCGATGAAGTAGCCTTTGCTGTCGTCATAACCGCCACCTATAATGACTTCAGCGTCAGCAGCGGCCTTGGCATAATCGATAAACTCGGTGATCGTGGCATAGGCCGACTTGTCGATCACGGCATTGAAAAAGTTGGAGAAGTCACTGGTCGGACCCATCTTGATTTTTGCCATGTCATCTTCGAGCCCGCTGCGCACCAGGCCCCACAACGACTCAGGGATATAAGCCCGCGAGGCTGCCGAGCATTTCTGTCCCTGGAATTCGAAAGCTCCACGAACGATCCCGGTGACCAGCTTGCGGACATTGGCACTCTTATGGGCCACGATGAAATCCTTGCCACCGGTCTCACCGACAATCCGCGGATACGATTTGTACCTGGCAATGTTCTTGCCGACCGTTTCCCACATCTGATGGAAAACTCCGGTCGAACCGGTAAAGTGGATACCGCCGAGATCGGGGTGGTCGAGGCACAGCCTGCCAACCATCGATCCGGGACCGGGGACAAAGTTGATAACACCGTCCGGCATGCCCGCTTCCTTGAGGATTTGCATGAAAAGGTACGGGGTGTAAACACAGGACGACGCCGGTTTGAGCAGGACTGTATTACCCATGATCGCCGGCGAGGTCGCCAGGTTGCCGGCAATCGCGGTGAAGTTGAAAGGCGCCACAGCAAAGATGAAGCCTTCCAGGGGACGCTGCTGGACAAAGTTCCAGACCCCCTTCGACGAATAGAGTGGCTGGTCCGTGTAGACCTGCTGTGCGTAGTAGACGTTGAAACGCAGGAAATCGATCAGTTCGCAGGCCGCATCGATCTCTGCCTGGTAGGCCGACTTGCTGGTCGAGAGCATGCTGATCGCGTTCATGACGTAGCGATATTTGCCAGCCAGCAGCTCAGCGGCCTTGAGGAAGATCGCTGCACGTTCCTCCCAACGTAGCGCTGCCCAATCGGCCTTGGCAGCCATTGCAGCCTCAATCGCCATGTTGATCTCTTTTTCACCGGCGATGTGATATTCACCGAGAACATGCTGATGATCGTGCGGCATGATCACCTTGCCCGTCTTGCCGGTGCGGACCTCCTTACCGCCAATAATCAGGGGTATTTCAACTTTTTTTGCAGCGATATCGGCAATGGCTGCTTTAAGCAGATCGCGCTCGGGAGTGCCGGGAGCGTAGCTGTTGATCGGCTCGTTGGCAGGTGTTGGAACTTTGAGTATGGCGTTATTCAGCAGGTTCATGACAAGCACCTTTCGTCTCTGGTTATTTATCGTTTAAGGACTCACATCCAAAATATTCTCCCCCCTGTTAAGAGCAAGCAGGATGCCAAGCCACTCTGGTCTCCTGTGCCAGAGAGGCCTGCTCTGCTCAGGTGCAGATCAATTGGCAGCACCCAAAACACGTGAGAAAATTATAACAGATTGTTTTTAAAAAGATTTTCCGATGAGCATGAATTGTTATTTGAGTAAAACCCGGCGAAGAAAATTACCCGATTTTTCTTGATCAGCCGTCAAGAGACGGAATCAGAGGCGATCAACAGAAAAATATTTATGCCATAAGGCATTAAATAAAAACCTGCTTAGATATATATAATATTGATTTTTATAGATAATATAGAATTATATGCGAATATGCATTGGATTTTTTCTGACATAGATATATGCGGAAATGCATAAATTTTACCCTCCGACATTGGCTGTCAGGCCATATTCGTCGAAAATCTCCAGGGCGCGCGCAACGCTTTCAGGATCGGGCTCTTTCAGGGCACTCAGATCACGTTCCTGGCCCAGCTTCAGATCCTTCCCTTTCGCAACATCATGGAACGGCAAAAGGTTGACCTCTTTGTTCATGCCGGCCAAGCCTGCAACAAACGTAGCAAAAGCCTTGACGCTTACCACATCATCGTTCACACCACCGATCAGCGGGATGCGCACCTGGATCGTTGCACCACTCTCCGCCAGCACTTTCAGATTGTTCAGAATCAGCCGGTTATCAACGCCGGTGTAGCGTTTGTGTCTTTCAGCATCGATCATCTTGAGATCATACAGGAAGAGGTCTGTGTATCTGGCAACCTCGAGCAATGTTTCGGCCTTGACGTACCCCGAGGTATCGATCGCTCGATGAATATTCTTTCTGCCACAGGCATCGAGAAGTTCTACCAGGAACTCTGGATAGAGGAGAGGCTCCCCACCGGAAAAAGTCACCCCGCCACCCGACTGGTCGAAAAAAGGTCTTTCCTTTTCGATGATCCCGACGAGCTCTTCAACAGAGCGGTACTGCCCCGACATCTCTGTCGCCAGAGTCGGGCAGACTTCCGCACATTTTCCGCACAGGGTGCAGAGACCTTCATCTGTCACGATTCCTTCAGGCGTCAGGGTGCAGGCCTGCACGGGACAGACGCGACAGCATTCCCCGCAACCGATGCATTTGCTGGCGGTAAAAAGCTTTTGAATTTTTGGCGAGATACTTTCAGGGTTGTGGCACCACTGGCAGTTCAGCGGACACCCCTTGAGGAAAATCGTGACGCGAATCCCCGGACCGTCATTGATCGAATAACGCTTGATATCAAAAATTAGTGGTTTTTGCACGTGATCCCTGGCATGGAATTGAACCACGAAGACACGAAGTCACAAAGGGAGGCACAAGGAAAAAGCGCAGTCCAAATACAACGCTGCAGCGACGATACATTTTTCTGCGAACAGCTTGCTTTGTGCCTTTGCGCCTTCGTGGCGCTTTCACAAGCGATTCTAAAATGACTCGTTCTCGGTTCGCTCAATCACTTCCTGCTGCAGGTCAGTATTCATATCGTTGAAGTAGTCGCTGTAGCCCGCCATGCGCACCAACAGATCCTTGTAGTCTTCAGGGGTCTCCTGTGCCGCTTTCAATGTCGCGGTATCGACGATGTTGAACTGGATGTGATGGCCACCGAGGGTAAAGTAGCTGCGGATCAACTGGCCAAGCCTGGCAACATCCTCGTCACGCTTAAGCAGGCTGGGCAGGAAGCGCTGGTTGAGCAACGTACCACCGGACATGGTGTGGTCAAGCTTGGTCAGTGAACGGATCACCGCCGAGGGGCCATGGGTGTCGGCACCATGCGAGGGGGAGGTACCATCGGAAATCGACTTTCCGGCCAGGCGGCCATTGGGGGTCGCCCCCATCACTTTACCAAAATAGATGTGGCAGGTCGTAGAAAGCATGTTGAGGTGATACGTCTCACCCTTGACGTTTGGCTTGCCATCGATGGCGTCCAGCAGGTCGTGATAAACCTTCAGGGCGATCTCATCGGCATAGTCGTTATCGTTACCGAAGAAAGGTGTCTTGTTAAGCACCGTCTGGCGCAGGAATTCCTCACCCTCGAAGTTTTTGCCCACAGCTTCCAGAACACGCTCCATACTGAAGGTCATATCCTCGAAAACGTGCTTCTTGAGCACGGCCAGGCTGTCAGTCGTGGTCCCCAAGCCGGTACACTGAATGTAGTTGGTATTGTAACGTGGGCCACCGTCGTAATAATCCTTACCATTGCTGATGCAATCCTCAATCACCACTGACAGGAATGGCGCCGGTGCGTACTTGGCAAACATCCGGTCGATATAGTTACTCACCCTGATCTTGGTGTCGACGATGAAGTTGAGTTGTCGGTTAAACGCCTCGTAGAGCTCATCGTAACTATCAAAGTTCCTCGGATCTCCGGTTTCAATACCGGCTATCTTGCCGGTTACCGGATCGATGCCGTTGTTCAGGGTGACTTCCAGAATCTTCGGCACATTGAGGTAACCAGTCAGGATGTAGGCCTCCTTGCCAAAAGCGCCCACTTCAATGCAGCCGCTGCAACCACCTTCCCGGGCGTCCTTGAGCGACTTGCCCTGGCGCAGCATCTCGACAATGTACACATCCGGATTGAACACGGATGGGTAGCCGTGCCCCTGGCGAATCACCTTGCAGGCGGCGTTCAGGAAACGGTCTGGTGTCTTGCTGCTGACATGCACCGAGTTCCCGGGCTGCAGGACATGCAGTTCCTCAATCACCTCGAGCATGATGTAGGACACTTCGCTGACCCCGTCCTTGCCGTCACCCGTTACACCACCAATATTGATATTGGTGAAATCGTTATAAGTACCACTCTCGCGGGCCGTAATCCCCACCTTGGGCGGCGCCGGATGATTGTTGACCTTGATCCAGAAGCAGCTGAGCAGCTCTTTGGCCTGTTCGCGGGTCAGTGTCCCGGCAGCGACCTCCGCCTCGTAGAAAGGCGCGAGGTGCTGGTCGAAATGTCCCGGGTTCATGGCATCCCAGCCATTGAGCTCGGTGATTGTGCCGAGATGCACGAACCAGTACATCTGGATTGCTTCATAAAAGGTTCGCGGCGCATTGGCAGGCACCCAACGGCAGACTTCGGCAATCTTCTGCAACTCGGCAACCCTCTGCGGATCACTTTCTGCCGCAGCCATCTGTTCTGCCAGATCAGCGTGGCGCTCGGCAAAAACAATCACGGCATCGCACGAGATGTCCATCGCCTTGAGCTCTTCGCTCTTGTCGGTCGCCTCCGGGTCATTGAGGAAATCCAGCGCGGCAAGTTGATCGGCGATCTGCTGTTTGAAATCGAGCATCCCCTTGCGATAGATCTGGCCATCCAA
>Ga0316188_10001284_pt1 | contig 11817 bp, 9 predicted proteins | sample Phiworburrow1_MG_FD_204933 | JGI IMG/M metagenome (GOLD analysis project Ga0316188, IMG submission 204933) | Coastal sediment microbial communities from Maine, United States - Phippsburg worm burrow 1 | ecosystem: Environmental > Aquatic > Marine > Coastal > Sediment | place: USA: Maine... | reverse complement strand
AATGCAGCGGCCCTGACGGCGGAAGAGCTTGCGCGCTGTCCGCCGGTCCCTGAGCCGACCGCATCGTTTGGGGCAATGGTTGAGCGGTCCAGGGGCAAAGACACCACCACCGGCCACTGGGAACTGGCCGGCCTCGTCTCCGAGCATGGGTTTCATCTCTTTCCCCCATCCTATCCGTCTTTTCCCCCGGAACTGACCGCCCGTTTCGAGCAGGCCACCGGCTATGAGTTGATCGGCAACCGTGCCGTTTCCGGCACTGCCATCATCGAGGAACTGGGCAGCGAACAGATGCGCGGCGGCAAAGTTATCGGCTATACCTCGGCCGATTCGGTCATGCAGATCGCCGCCCACGAAGAGATCATCGGTCCCGAAGCGCTCTACCGGATCTGTGAGAAGGCCCGCACCATCTGTGACGATTATCGCGTGGCCCGGGTCATCGCCCGGCCCTTCACCGGCAGGCCCGGCGCCTTCATCAGAACCCCAAACCGCCGGGATTTCAGCATCGATCTGCCTGGCCCCTCTGTGCTGGACAGGCTGCAGGAAGGCGGGATAGAGACCATCGGGGTCGGCAAGATCGGCGACATCTTCAACCAGCAGGGGCTCAGCCGCAGTTATCCCGACAAGGGCAATGCACCATGTCTGAGACGGGTTGAGGAACTTCTGCAGGAAGAGCAGTGTTGCGATCAGCTGATTTTCGTCAACCTGGTCGATACCGATATGCTGCATGGCCATCGCCGCGACCCTGTCGGTTATTATAGCGCCATACAGGAAATCGACGAGGCGCTGACGGGGATCATCAAACTGCTCACTGAAACCGATATGTTGATCATCACCGCGGATCACGGCTGTGACCCGGGCTATCCCGGCACCGATCACACCCGGGAATATGTTCCGCTCCTGATCCTGAGGCCGGGACGGGCGGGGCGCAGCCTCGGCATCAGGAAAAGTTTTTGCGATGTTGCGGCAACCTTGAGCGGGTTTTTTAAAGTTGAGCCAAACGGGGGTGACCCGGCGCTCTGATATTGAAAAGTTTTCCGGGACGTGTCATAAAAAATGGACCTGCACACTGCCGCAGATCATTTGCTGTTATCTGGACCAAGACCTGAATCCCATCATCATTAACTGACGTTAAAAAAAAATCGAGGAGAAGATCATGAAAAATGTCCGAATCCTGCAGGCGGCCGTCCTCGGTCTGGGCCTGTGTCTCTGTCTTGCACCGCTGGCGCTGGCGCAGAAAATGAGCATCGCGATGGTCACCGACGTTGGTGGTGTCAACGATCAGTCGTTCAATCAGTCTGCCTGGGAAGGACTGCAGCGGGCTGAAAAGGATTTTGGCATCAAGGTTGCCTACAAAGAGTCCAAGCAGGATGCGGATTACGGACCGAACATGGAGACCCTGACCGATGCCGGCTATGACCTGATCTGGGGCATCGGCTTTCTGATGGGTGATGCGATCAAGGAGACCGCCGAGATCAATCCCGACCAGAAGTATGCGATCATCGATTTCTCCTATGGGCCGGAAACGCCGGAAAACGTGACCTGCGCAGTTTTTCAGGAAGAGGAGCCCTCTTTTCTGGTCGGCTATATAGCCGGTAAAATGACCAAGAGCAACAAGGTCGGTTTTGTCGGCGGAATCAAATTTCCGCTGATCGAAAAGTTTGAGTACGGCTATATGGCCGGTGTGAAGATGGCCAACCCGGATGCTGAAGTGCTGCGCCAGTATGCTGAATCATTCACCGATGCCGCCAAAGGCAAGGCCATTGCCAACAATATGTACCAGCAGGGCGCTGATATCGTCTTTCACGCTTCAGGCGGCGTTGGCGACGGTGTTATCGAAGCGGCCAAGGAAAAGGACGCCTGGGCCATCGGGGTGGACAAAGACCAGAACTTTCTGGCGCCTGACAATGTGCTCACCTCTGCGATGAAGCGGGTCGACAATGCCATCTACGATATCGGCAAGCGACTCATGGACGGTGAATTTGGTGGTGGCCAGACCGTTGTCTATAATCTGAAAAACGACGGTGTCGGCATAGCCCCCACGTCGGATAAGCACGTTCCCCCGGCCGTCTTGAAAGAAGTCGACGATCTGGTTGTTAAAATAAAAGCGGGTGAAATCGTTGTTCCCGCCACCAAGGAGGCCTTTGACGCTTTTTAATTCGTTTCAAGACTCATTGCTTCTGCCGCTTCCCGGCCTGTCCCCGCGATGGGCTGCCGGGCGGCGGCGCCAGACATCGGTTGTCAGTCTCTGATGGCGGTTGAAGAGAAGCGCGTGAGCGCCATCGATTTTTCCGACAAGGTGGTGGAAATGGTGGATATCGTCAAGAAGTTCGGCGAATTCACCGCCAACGACCGCATCAGCCTCACTGTCCACCGGGGTGAGGTACATGCCCTGCTCGGCGAAAACGGGGCCGGCAAGACCACCCTGATGAACTGCCTCTACGGCCTCTATCGGCCGACCCGGGGTACGATCCGCATCAATGGAGCCGAACTGGCGATAACCGACCCCAATATCGCTATACGCCATGGTATCGGTATGGTTCACCAGCACTTCATGCTGGTGGCGCCCTTTACGGTCACAGAAAATATCGTCCTGGGACAGGAACCGGTGAAACTTGGCGGGATCGTCGATCTGGCCGAAGCACACAAGCGCGTTGTGGAGCTCTCCGAGCGCTACGGACTGGCGGTGGACCCGCAGGCCCGGGTCGAGGATATTTCAGTGGGCAGCCAGCAGCGGGTGGAAATCCTCAAGGCCCTGTATCGCGGTGCCCAGATCCTGATTCTGGACGAACCCACCGCGGTACTGACGCCGAGCGAGATCGAGGAACTGGTCGCCATCATCAGAAACCTGACCGCCGAAGGCAAGTCGATTATCATCATCACCCACAAGCTGCACGAGATCAAAGCGGTTGCCGACTATTGTACGATTATCCGGCGCGGTACCTTTGTCGACCGGGTCAAGGTCGATTCGGTCAGCGAGGCGGAACTGGCCGCCAAGATGGTGGGCCGGGAAGTCTCTTTTTCGGTGCCCAAAACCAGGGCGCAGCCGGGCAGCAGGGCCTTGAGCATCGAGAATCTGGTGGTCCGGGACAACCGCTCGATCCCTGTTGTGAACGGGCTGAATCTCGAGCTTTTTCACGGGGAGATTCTTGGTATCGCAGGTGTAGACGGCAATGGTCAGACGGAGCTGGTTGAAGCCCTGACCGGGTTGCGGGCCGTGGACAGCGGGCGCATCTTCGCAGCCGATAGCGAGATAACCGGGGCTGCTCCCAAACAGATTATCAACCAGCACCATATCTGCAGCATCCACGAAGACCGGCGCAAGCGGGGCCTGGTGCTCGAGTTCGATGTGGCGGAAAACCTGGTGCTGGAAACCTATCATCGAAGGCCGTTTTCCCGCGCCGGGGTTCTCGATCAAAGGGAAATATATCAGTTTGCCGAGCGCTGCATCAACGACTTCGATATCCGGCCGCAAAATCCGGGGCTGCCGGCTTACACGCTTTCGGGCGGCAACCAACAGAAGGTGATCATCGCCCGCGAGGTCTCCAACGATCCCCGGATCCTGGTGGCTTCCCAACCCACCCGGGGACTCGACGTCGGCGCCATCGAATATGTGCATCGGGCTCTGGTCGAGCAGCGGGACCGGGGCAAGGCGGTGCTGCTGATATCCTTCGAGCTCGATGAGATTCTCAACGTTTCGGATCGGATCGCGGTTATCTTCGAAGGGAGGATCGTCGGGGTTATCGATGGAGCCGAGGCCGATGAAAATCAAATCGGCCTGCTGATGGCCGGGGGCAGCAGGTGAGCAAGCTCAAGCAGAAAGAGGACTTTCTCAGCGGCACGCTGGGCGTAACCCTGATGTCGGTGCTGCTCGGCTTCGTGTTGGGCGGCGTTATCCTGCTGGTGGCCGGCTTCAATCCACTGGAGGCCTATTGGGTGATTCTCAAGGGGATCTTTTCCAGGCCTAAATATGTCTCCTATGTGATCATCTATTCGACGCCGCTGATAATCACCGGGCTCTCGGTGGCCTTTGCGCTGCGCACCGGCCTGTTCAACATCGGTGCCGAAGGTCAGTATATTATGGGTGCGGTTGCCGCGGCTGCGGCCGGTTATTACCTGAAACTGCCGATGGTGCTGCATGTTCTGACGGCGGTGGGCCTGGCCGTGCTGGTGGCGGCCGTCTGGGGGGGGCTGGCCGGCTATTTCAAGGCCCGCTTCGGGGTCAATGAGGTGATTTCAACCATCATGCTGAACTGGACCGCGCTCTATATTTCCAATTTCATGGTCACCATCGATTCCTTCGGCCGGCAGGGCACCGGCAAGACCTATGCAATAATGAGCAGCGCCCAGATCGACATCCTCGGCCAGTGGAAGCGGACGCCGGAGGGGATCGCCTTTTTGCGCGAGCATCCGATGCTTTGGGATATACTCAAATCCCCGGTCAATCTGGGCTTTATCTTTGCGCTGCTGCTCGCGGTGCTGGTCTGGTACATCCTGAGCAAGACGACGCTTGGCTACGAGCTGCGGGCGGTGGGGCATAATCCCCAGGCGGCCGAAGCCGGCGGCATCAATGTAAAACGTTCGATGGTCGTGTCGATGCTCATAGCCGGTGGGCTGGCCGGTGCCGCCGGCGCCTTCCAGGTGCTCGGCGTCTCCCATCGCATCGCGACCCTGGCGATCATGGAGGGCTATGGGTTCGACGGCATTGCCGTCTCGCTGATCGGCAACAACAGCGGCTTCGGCTGCGTCTTTGCCGGCTTGCTGTTCGGGGCTTTGAAATACGGAGGTTCCAAAATCCAGGATGTTATGGGGGCACCGACCGAAGTGATCAATATCATGATCGGCATCATTATCTTTTTCACCGCCATGCCCAAACTGATCCGGATGATTCTGGCCTATAAAAAGAAACGGAAAAGCACCTGATGGAAGCGCTGCTCAAAGACATCGCCTTTATCATCGGTACCACCCTGATGTACTCGACACCGCTTATCTATGCGGCAATTGGCGGGGTGATCACCGAGCGTTCCGGGATCATCAATATCGGCCTGGAGGGAATGATGTATTTCGGTGCCTTCGTCGGGGCGGCGGTGGCGTATTTTACCGGAGACCCCTGGCTTGGCTTCTTCTGCGCCGGTCTGGCCGGGGCTCTGCTCGGTCTGCTGCACGCCGTGGCCACGGTATCGTTTTCGGCAGAGCAGATCGTCTCGGGGATTGCGATCAATTTTCTCGGGGTCGGGCTGGCCCTGTTTATCAGCCGCCTGGTTTTCGACGGGGCGACCCAGACCCTGACCGTGCCCAACAAAATTCCACTGCCGCTCGATTTCCTTTTCGGCGAGGGCAGGCTGTTTGCCTCCTCGGGCTTCATGGATCTGGTATTCAACCGTTTTGCCACCGTCTATCTGGCCTTTGCACTGGTTTTCGTGGTCTGGTTCCTGCTCTACAAGACCCGGCTGGGCATGCGGCTGCGGGCGGTGGGGGAGCATCCCGAAGCGGCCGATTCACTCGGTATTTCGGTTTTTCGCATCCGTTACGGTGCGGTAATCGCCTCGGGTTTTCTGGCCGGCCTGGGCGGGGCTGCAATGTCGATAGCAGTGGTTTCACGGTTCAACAACACGCTTATTTCAGGCCATGGTTTTATTGCGCTGGCGGCGATGATTTTCGGTAAATGGAAACCGCAGGGCGCTCTGCTGGCCTGTCTTATATTCGGGGGAGCCAAGGGGTTGGAAATATTCATGGGAGCCAAGGGGGTCCCGATACCTTCGAGCCTGCTGGCCACCTTGCCCTACATTCTGACCATCATTATTCTGGTGGGATGGGTCGGCCGGTCCCAGCCTCCGGCATCCATCGGCAGGATCTTCGATAAGGGAGAGCAGTAAATGACACTCATGGAACAAGCCATGCAGGCCTCAGCCCACATCCGGGAACGAATCAGCTGCTCTCCGCGTTTGGGCATTATCCTCGGTTCGGGCCTTGGTGCGCTGGCCCAGCGGGTGGTCGACCCGGTGGCAATTGCCTACGACGAGATCCCCCATTTTCACAGCTCGACGGTCGAAGGCCATGCCGGCAGACTGGTGGCCGGCTCCCTGCAGGGCATCGATGTCGTAGTGCTGCAGGGCCGCCTGCACTACTATGAAGGTTTGTCCATGGACCAGGTGACATTTCCGGTGCGCTGCCTGAAAATGCTTGGCCTCGACTCGCTGATCGTCACCAACGCGGCGGGCAGCCTCAACCCCGACTTTCAGCCCGGCGAGCTGATGCTGATCCGAGATCATATCAAGATGGTGACCGACAGCCCACTGCGCGGACCTAATATCGATGCCTTCGGCCCCCGTTTCAACGACATGTCCGATCCCTATACCAGCGAAATCCGCGCGCTGGCCAAGAGCTGCGGCGATGAGCTGGGGATCGATCTCAAAGAGGGGGTATACTGCTACATGCCGGGACCAAGCTATGAAACCGCCAGCGAGGTTCGCATGCTTGGCCTGCTCGGCGGTGATGCGGTGGGCATGTCGACCGTGCCCGAAGTGATCGTTGCAAGTCACGCCTCCATGAAGGTACTCGGCTTGTCCTGCATTACCAATATGGGTACCGGCCTGCTCGACCAGCCGCTGCATCACGAGGAGATCATCAAGGTCGGGGAGCAGGTGCGGCTGCGTTTCATCACCCTGCTGGAGTCGATAATCCGCAACTGGCCGGCCGACTGAGGCGACAGCGCGGCAGCTGCTCTGTCAGGCAGCTGCGCTGGTCGTCCAGGTTCAGCGTTTAAATTGAAAGGCGTGGGGCAGCAGGTCTTGGACATGGTAAACCTTGTCCGAGCTGCTGGTTACCAGCCAGGCGGCCGGGGCAAGTTCGGCGATCCACTGTCGGCAGGCCCCGCAGGGCATCGCCGCAGATTCGGCCAGGCTGCCGTCGGCCCGAGGCTTAGCATCGGGGCAGCAGACTGCAATTCCTTCGATACTGACTTCACCGTGCATGCGGGCGTGGGCGATAGCCACGCGCTCGGCACAGGTGCCCAGATTGGTCGAGGCCGTCTCGATATTGGCCCCGCTATATACGCCGCCGCCGGTCAGCACCGCGGCGCCGACGCGAAAACCTGAATAAGGTGCATAGGCCGACTCGGCTGCTTTTTCGGCGGCCTGCAGCAGTTGGCGCTGTTCTTCGTTCATCAGCCTTTTCAAGTCCCGGCGAATAGCAACTGATCTATCAGCAAAGCGCTTAGATTTCTGGTTACAAACACAGTCTGGATTATAGTATATTCACGAAATTTCTGATAAGTTCAAGCGCTCAATACCGCGTATCCGACCCTGCGGCAGCAAGACTATGGACGGAGCGCTGACAGCGTTTTTTTTCTCCTCAACAACGAAAGGCAAATATCATGAACAATACCAGCGATATCACTGATTATATGAATTTCCAGGAGCTGCTCGACGACGAGGAACGGCTGGTCCGTGAAACGGCCCGGGGTTTTGTCAACGAGAAGGTAATGCCCATCATCGATCAGCACGCCCAGCAGGAAACCTTTCCCGAGCACCTGGTCGCCGAGATGGGCAGCCTTGGGTTTTTCGGGCCAAACCTGCCGGAGGAGTATGGCTGTGCCGGTCTTTCCAATGTGGCCTACGGCCTGCTGATGTATGAACTAGAGCGCGGTGACTCGGCTTTGCGAAGTATGGCTTCGGTTCAGGGATCGCTGGTGATGTATCCGATTTACGCATTTGGCAGCGAAGCCCAGAAGACACGCTGGCTGCCGGAGCTGGCAGCAGGCAACGCGATAGGCTGTTTTGGCCTTACTGAGCCCGATTTCGGCTCGAATCCGAGCGGCATGCGGACCAGAGCGGTACGGCGCCCTGACGGCAGCTGGCAGATCAACGGTACCAAAATGTGGATCACCAACGGCTCCATTGCCGATGTCGCCCTGGTCTGGGCGATGACCGACGACGGGGTGCGCGGTTTTCTGGTGGAAAAAGAGACCCCGGGTTTCACCACCACACGAATGAAGGGTAAATGGAGTTTGCGCGCATCGGTCACCTCGGAGCTGATTTTGGAAGATGTGGTGGTCGATGAAGAAAAAAGCCTGCTGCCCGGCGTGGTCGGGATTAAAGGACCGCTGAGCTGCCTGACCCAGGCCCGCTACGGTATCGCCTGGGGGGCGCTTGGCGCGGCCGACAACTGTTATCAGACGGCCCTGGAGTACTCGCTCAGCCGGGTTCAGTTTGATCGGCCCATCGGCGGCTTTCAACTGCAGCAGAAAAAGCTGGCGGAGATGGTGACCGAACTTACCAAGGGCCAACTGCTCGTGCTGCAGCTCGGCCGGCTCAAGGACCAGGGCAAGGCTACCCCGGTTCAGGTCTCGATGGCTAAGATGAACAACGTCAAGATCGCTCTGGATATCTGCCGTTCGGCGCGCACCATGCTCGGCGCCAACGGCATCATGGGTGAATACCCGATCATGCGGCATGCCTGCAACCTGGAGTCGGTCTATACCTACGAGGGCACCCACGACATCCACACGCTGATCATTGGCCAGGAGGTAACCGGTCTGGCCGCCTATCGCTGATCGATCGTGTCGCAGTGTTTACGATCAGATATCGAACTTGATGCCCTGAGCCAGGGGCAGGCCGGTACCGTAATTGATCGTATTGGTCTGGCGGCGCATGTACCCCTTCCAGGCATCCGAACCTGATTCCCGGCCGCCGCCGGTCTGTTTCTCACCGCCGAAGGCACCGCCTATCTCCGCCCCCGATGTGCCGATATTGACATTGGCGATTCCGCAGTCTGAGCCGGCTGCCGATAAAAAGTGTTCGGCCTCCTGCAGGTTGTCGGTGAAGATCGATGAGGAGAGTCCCTGGACCACATCGTTCTGCAGGCGGATTGCCTCATCGACCTCGCCTGTGTATTTGATCAGGTAGAGGATTGGTGCAAAAGTCTCCTGCTGGACGATCGGGTAGGTGTTCTTCGCTTCGGCCAGCACCGGCTCCACATAACAGCCCGACTCGAAGCCCGGTCCTTCCAGCACCGAGCCTCCCGTCAGAACAGTGCCGCCCTGGCTGCGCAGCTGCTTAAGCGCATCGAGATAATCGGCAACCGCCGGCCGGTTGATCAACGGACCCACATGGTTGTTTTCGTCCAGGGGGGAGCCGACCCGTAATGAACGGTAAGCGGTGATCAGCGCACTTTTAACCTGATCGTATATCTGTTCATGGACGATCAGGCGCCTGGTCGTCGTACAGCGCTGTCCGGCGGTTCCTACCGCTGAAAAGACGACGGCCGGAACCGCGAGTTCGAGGTTCGCCGACGGGGTGACGATAATTGCATTGTTACCGCCCAGCTCCAGGATGCATCTGCCAAAGCGTGCGGCGACCTGGGTGGCGGCCCGTCGCCCGACCCGGGTGGAGCCGGTTACCGACAGCAGCGCAATCTGTTCATCACCAAGCAGCCTCTCGCCAATCGTGGTCCCCGAGCCGATCAACAGGTTGAAGATGCCTTCCGGCAGGTTGTTGGCGCTTAAAACCTCGGCCAGAATATGCTGCACCGCGATGGCCGTAAGCGGCGTTCTCGATGATGGCTTCCAGATCGTGGTGTCGCCGCAGACGGCAGCCAGCATTGCGTTCCAGGACCAGACCGCGACCGGGAAGTTAAAGGCGCTGATAATGCCGACCACACCGAGCGGGTGATATTGATCGTAGAGCCGATGCTGTGGACGTTCTGAAGCCATCGTGTAGCCATAGAGCTGGCGGGACTGGCCAACCGCAAAATCGCAGATATCGATCATTTCCTGGACCTCGCCGAGCCCCTCCTGCAGCGATTTACCCATTTCCCAGGAGACCAGTGTGCCGAGCGGTTCTTTTCTAGCCCGCAGTGCATCGCCGATTTGCCGGACAATCTCTCCGCGCTGCGGCGCCGGAGTTGTTCTCCAGGAAATATAGGCCTCCCGGGCCGTGCTCACGCAGTGCAGGTAGTCCTGTTCATCGGCGCTGAACACATCAGCGAGGTGAGAGCCGTCCACCGGAGAGGTGACTTGCAGCCTTTCCGTCTTTTCCGAGCCCAGCCAGTGTGCACCGGTGGAGGCGCCGCGATTGTTTTTTTTGACTCCGAGGGTAGTGAGAATATCCATGATTGCTCCGCCATAGCTGGTTGAAAAATCTTCTCAGTTTATGAAATTATATTTGCTCATGGATCTACAAGCAAGGTTCCAGCCATTTGCTCGAATTAATATTTTCGGTGTGGACCATATATGCGCTACATTGTGAAGGAGAAGGTGATAAAGAGAGCAACTTTTTATCTGTTATTTTTTATCTGTTATTCTAGGCTCTGCAGAGGCTGAGATGAAATTTTCGCAGGTCGTGCTGACCATTGTCTATCTGCTGATTTGCAGCGCAGCCCAGGTAAATGTTGCAGGGGCCGCCCCGGATTCGGAATACGATCATTCGCGGCTGATTGAAGATGCCGCGGCCGGGGATGTGGAGGCGCAATACACCTTGGCGCATCTTTATCTGAAAGGAAGAGGCGGGATGGCACGTGATGTCGAGCGGGCAATTGAATGGCTGGAACGGGCGGCCGCCAGCGATCATCAGGATGCGGCACTGGATCTTGCCCTGATCTATCTCGAGGATACGGCGGTGAGGGGCAATCGTGCCAGAGCCTTGGACTGGCTCACCCGGGCAGCTGATCTTGGGCAGCCGGATGCCCAGTACTTTCTCGGGCTGGCCTACCGCGCCAGCGATCCGACCGAGGCGGTGCGTTGGCTCAAGAAGGCAGAAGCAGCCGGCCACCCAGAAGCCGGAGATGAACTCATGCGAATCTGCAGAGAAAATAAAAAGTTGTGTTTCTGATTACTCAGCTCGTGGGCGTATTCGAAGTTGGCTGGTCATTTATAAGCGGCGTCTGGATAAACGGACTGGTCGCGTCATGATGAATTGACTCGAGCAGGGCGGTGGGGTTGTTTAGGAAATCATTGCGTATCGACATGTCGAAATCGAGCTTTTCGTCGAAGGTAGTGATCAGGTTCTGATAGCTCCAGCGGTTCAGATAATAGGAGATCATCTCTGGTAATCTGGAAAAAATGGTCTCATCAGGCCTTGGGTCGACAAAACTCGAGGCATGAAGGCGTGCGCAGGAGAGGGTCTGGGTCCGGTAAAAGGCGCCCAGAAACATCAGCTCGGGCGGCAGCGAGGCCTTGAGCCCAATCTTGGTGAGCATACGCAGGATAATCCGCACACTGCGTTTGCCAGTGCTGGCAACAGAATAGGGAACGTAGATTTTACGGGGGCTGGAAAGTTTCAGGTGCGACTTGATGGCCAGGATCAGCCGGTCCAGTTCCACCGGCTCCGGGTCGACGAAGTGAAAGGTCTTGCCGCCAAACTCATCGCGGTTGTCGAGCATATGATGGATCAGATAGGCGATCTTGCGGGAGTTCGAATAAGAGTGCCGGGCACCTTTTTTGGTGAATAGAAACGGCATGGACTCGTCGGCGATGGAAAAGAGCATTCGCTGAAAGCCCTGGACCTTGTGATCATGGTTTCCGTAAACCACGCCCAGGCGGATGCAGGAATAGTCGAGTCCCTCGTTGGCCGCCATGAATCTCAGGGTTTCCTCGGCCATCAGTTTTGATTTTGCGTAATTGCTCAATCTTGAAGTGACCGGCAGCGCCTGGTCTTCGTCGAGATTTTCACCATCGGGCAGGGTCGCCGCCGAGCTGAAAAAGATATAAGGGATCTTCAGAGCTGCGGCGGTGCGGGCAATATTGATCGCGCCGAGGTAGTTTACTTCAAACGAGAATTGCGGATTGGCATCGATGTTGGTGATTGCTGCATTGATCACGAA
>Ga0316188_10001283_pt1 | contig 11824 bp, 10 predicted proteins | sample Phiworburrow1_MG_FD_204933 | JGI IMG/M metagenome (GOLD analysis project Ga0316188, IMG submission 204933) | Coastal sediment microbial communities from Maine, United States - Phippsburg worm burrow 1 | ecosystem: Environmental > Aquatic > Marine > Coastal > Sediment | place: USA: Maine... | reverse complement strand
AAGATACCGGTCTCCAACAGCACGGTGGCCACGCAGATTGAATTGGAACCCGACATCGGCGGCGTATCCGCAGGCTCCATGATGATCATGCCCATCTGCGCACGCGGGTCCTTTGGCGGCACCAGCAGGTTCACGTGCCTGAATACACCGCCACGTGGTTCGTTCAGTACGAAGCGACGCAGCCGGTCGTCCTGTTCGATGAAGCGACGCTGTTCCCACAACGTGTCACCGGGTGGTGGCGCAACCCCGCCGACGATCACGTCACCGACCTCGCCCTCGGCGTGGCAACTGACAACATGGATAACCCGGGCTGTTCTCATAATGCAGGCTCACTCCGCAATGCGGTAAAATTCAGCCAGATGATACCAATTCTATATTCCTTCCGCCGATGTCCTTATGCGATACGGGCCAGAATGACCCTCAACTACGCCGGTATTGCGGTGGAGTTGCGTGAGGTTCTGCTAAGTGACAAACCACGCGACATGCTACGGGCATCCCCAAAAGGCACCGTGCCGGTACTGCAATTGACCGATGGCCATGTCATTGATGAAAGTATTGACGTGATGCATTGGGCACTTGCCCAACGCGACCCTGATCACTGGCAGCGGGATGATTTGAACGGCGATGCGGGAAGACTGGTTGAAGAAAACGACCTCGTGTTTAAAAAAAACCTCGACCACTACAAGTATGCCGACCGTTACCCACAGCACCCACAAACGTATTATCGTCATGAGGCCGGGAAGTTTTTGTCTCAACTGGAACAAAAGCTTTGCCTGCACAGCTACCTGGTGGCGGATCAGCTGACATTTTCTGATGTGGCAATATTCCCTTTTATTCGGCAGTTCGCCTTTGTCGACAAAACCTGGTTTGACCAGGCGCCCTACCCCAGGCTGCAAGCCTGGCTGCAAAAGTTTCTCGATTCGGATCTATTTCTGAGTGCGATGACCAAATTTCCCAGATGGCATGAGGATCAAGTTCATGAGTGAAAAGTGCGTAACCCTGAACATAGAAGACAACATTGCCCTTGTTACGCTTAACCGCGCCGAGAAACGCAATGCCCTGGATATGACGATGTTCAAGACCATCGACAACACCTCACGTCAATTGCGTAAAAACCGGGAAATCCGGGCCGTCATCGTCCAGGCCAACGGCGAAGACTTTTGCAGTGGTCTTGATATCAAGTCCGTATTGAGCCAGAAATCTTCCGCCCTGTCCCTGCTGGCCAAATGGCTGCCAGGACAGGCCAACCTGGCACAACGGGTATCGTATAACTGGCGAAAAATACCGGTGCCGGTGATCATGGTGATCCACGGCCGTTGCTGGGGCGGCGGTTTACAAATCGCGCTCGGCGCAGATTTTCGATTCGCCAGCCCGGATGCAAGTTTCTCCATCATGGAAGGCAAATGGGGGTTGATTCCTGATATGGGTGGCAACCTGGCTTTACGCGAACTGGTTTCCAAGGATATCGCCTTGAAACTGACCATGACGGCTGAAGTGATTTCGGCACAAGAAGCCCTGGGCTATGGCCTGATTACCGGGGTCAGCGATGAACCACTGCAACTGGCAAAACAGCTGACCCAACAGATAACGGAACGCTCACCCGATGCCGTGGCCGCCGTGAAAAAGCTTTATCAAAGTAGCTGGTTTAAAGCCGAGTGGGTGATGCTCGCCAAGGAGAGCTATTACCAGCTCAGGATACTACTGGGCAAGAATCAGAACAGGGCGGTAAAAAGGCAACTCAAGCCCGAAGATAATATAAAGTATATTATTAGAAATAAATGGTAATATATTGATATATATTTAATTTAATATTTTAATAAACTTTCAGAAAGGACAGTCACAGCCGAATAACATCTTTTCGGCCGAGACCGGATGGTCAAACCCGATACTCGCGGCATGCAATAACAAACGACTGGCCAGCGCGTGGGTTCTACCTGAACCATACAGGTCACAACCCAGTATCGGGTGCCCTATTTCACGGCTATGTATACGCAGTTGATGTGTGCGCCCCGTTTCCGGGGTAAATAAAACCCGGCTACGCGATGGGTTATCCAGGCGCTCCAATACCCGGTAATGGCTTATTGCCCGCTTGCCGCTATCAAGGCAGATTTTCAGTAATGGAAAATTCGGTTTGTCCTTCGCGATGGGCGCATCGATAGTGCCCTCATCGGCCTGCAGGTGCCCATCCAGCATGGCAATATAGGTTTTTCTGACCGTGCGGGCCTGAAACTGCCGGGTGAGATTTGCGTTGGCAAGTTTGTTTAGCGCCAGCAACATGACCCCGGATGTACCAAAATCCAACCTGTGCGCCATGCTGGCATTGGGAAACTGCTGAACGAGGCGAAAATGCACGGAATCTTGATTCAACGGGTTTTTGCCCGACAAGCTCAGCAAACCACTGGGTTTATGAACCAGCAGCACAGACTCATCCTGAAACAGGATTTCAATCGGCTCCAGGCAAACGGGCGCCACGAATTGATCTATCGCCGCTGGCACGCTAATTTCTCAGTAACGCCCGGCAGGCTTCGAATACCTGCTCCGGCTTAAGTTCAGACATGCAACGGTTAAAAGAACACCGTTTCTGGCCCGGTGTTTTCACACAGGGTTGGCAGTCGAGGGCACTGACGAGCACCCTATTGGGCACTTTTTTCGTATACGGGCCGGTGAGCATAGGATTGGTAGGCCCAAACAATGCAAGCACGCGCGTGCCCAGGGCCGTGGCCAGGTGCATCGTGCCAGTATCCACTGTAATCAGGGCTTTGCAGCCCGATAACGCGCTCGCCAGCTCGGGAAGCGAACTGCCGAACAGCGAATACACGCCGGGGTTTTGCAATAACGAAGCGAAATATTCCTGTTCATCGGCCGTGCCGTTGATCAGCACGGATAAACCCGCTGAACTGCTGAGCCGTTCGATAAGCTTTTGCCAATGCGTTCGCGGCCAGGCACGGTGAGTCCGATAGCCCGATCTCTGCACACCTGAAAACCCGGGGTTGATAACAACAAACCCTGGACCCGGTGGTACCGGTAACGCCTGCGGATCGATTGTTAGCTGAAGCGAGGTTTCGGCCTCGGCCGTGACCCGGGCGCCAAGCAAGCCGGCGTAAATCGATTTCTCGGTATCCACACAGTGCCGATCAGCCTGGTGCCGGGCTTGCTGCAACGGCCGGCCGCAGAATTCATGGCAATGGACGAACCTGATAAAGTCATCGCACTCCCCGCCACACTCGAGGTTGATCACGAGGTCATAGGGGGTCTGGCGGGAATGTTGTTCAAGCTCACGCTTGACGCGGTGAAGACGCCATGGAGTTTTTCGGCGGCTGACCGGAAAGACCCGGTTGATCCGCTGGTCCAGCCCCAGGATAAAGGCCGAGGCGCCGGGGCTGGCCGCAAAATCGATCAATACACCGGCACCATAAAACTGCTGTAAAGCCTCGATAACCGGTGTCGCCAGGATCGTGTCGCCAAGCCGTCCGATGCGAATCACCAGCACGCGCTGCATCAGAATATTTCCGGTACGAACTCCTGGTCTTCCAACGGCGGGCGTACGTAGCCGACCGTAGGTTTGGGCCGCTCGGTTAATTCGATATGCGTGGGGGTCAGATCCTTGTAATCAACCAGCGTCAGCAAATGGGAAATGCAGTTCAAGCGGGCATGCTTTTTAACATCCGAATTAACCACGTACCAGGGCGCCTGCTTGATATCGGTATGTGCAAACATGACATCCTTGGCCCTTGAAAATTCCTGCCATTTTTTCCTGGATTCGAGATCCATCGGGCTCAGCTTCCACCTTTTTGTCAAGTTGGCGAGACGGGCCTGGAAACGTCTTTCCTGTTCATGGTCACTGACGGAAAACCAGTACTTGACCAGCAGGATACCGCTGCGCACCAACATACGTTCGAACTCCGGGCAGGAGCGCAAAAACTCCTCGTATTCCTCCGGTGTACAAAAACCCATGACCTTTTCCACACCGGCGCGGTTATACCAACTGCGGTCCAGGATCACCATCTCACCCGCGGCCGGAAGGTGCGCGGCATAGCGTTGAAAATACCACTGGGTCTGTTGTCTTTCTGTCGGCGCGGGTAACGCCACCACCCTGCAGGTTCTGGGGTTCAGGGGCTCTGTGATTCTCTTGATGGTGCCGCCCTTGCCCGCAGCATCACGGCCTTCAAATATGACAACGATTTTCAGGCCCGCGTGCTTGATCCACATTTGCAGCTTGACCAGTTCGACCTGTAAACGCGCCAGCTCACGCTCGTACACCCTGGATTTGACGGTTCCCCTCGAGGTGTAGTTCTCACCGCGCTTGATACGCTTCTTCGGCACTGCTTTTTTCATTATCAATCCTCGTGTTCTTGTCACATTGGCCATCGACAGGCCCCGCATGTATTAGCATACAATGCCCCTTGATGTAATATTTCAAGTAAAATATTGAATATCGCGACATATTTCAATCAATTTCACCCGCTTCACCAGAGACCGCAATGTCCCGGACAAAACCTGCCAGTGACCCGCTCATAACCCAACTCAGGTCGGTACTGCCGGAATCGTGCATCGTTGCCGACGCGGTTTCGATGAAACCCTATGAGTGCGACGGCCTCAGCGCCTACCGGCAAATGCCCCGGGTGGTCGTATTGCCCGAATCGGTCGAACAGGTTCAGGCGGTGATGAAGCTCTGTCAACGGACGGCCACCCCGATTGTTCCACGCGGCGCCGGCACCAGTCTTTCCGGCGGCGCCATGCCGCATAAAAATGGCGTCGTGTTGTCGCTTGCCCGGCTCAGGCAAATCCTGCAGATCGACGCAGACAACCGCACCGCGCGTGTGCAGGCCGGCGTGCGCAACCTGCAGATATCGGAAGCCGTGCAGCACCTGGGTCTCTACTATGCACCCGATCCGTCCTCCCAGATCGCCTGTACGATCGGCGGCAACGTTGCCGAAAACGCCGGCGGTGTGCATTGCCTCAAATATGGCCTGACCGTGCACAACATCCTGCAGGTCAAAATGGTGAACCTTGACGGTGAACTGATCAGCATCGGCGGCACGGCCCTGGACGCACCCGGCTATGACCTGCTGGCGCTAATGATGGGCTCGGAAGGCATGCTGGGAATCGTGGTGGAGGTGCTCGTGCGCTTGCTGCCCCGGCCAAAGGTCGCACGGGTCGTGATGGCTGCATTCGACGATATCGAAAAAGCCGGTGACGCGGTCGCTTCCGTCATCGCCGCCGGTGTAATTCCCGGTGGTTTTGAAATGATGGACCGGGCCGCAATACAAGCCGCGGAGGATTTTGTCAGGGCCGGTTACCCGACCGATGCCGAGGCCATACTTTTGTGCGAACTCGATGGCACCGAGGAGGATGTCATATCCCAGGTTGAAAAAGTTGAAAAACTGCTGACGCACGCGGGTGCAACCGATATTCGCCTGGCCAGTGATGAAAAACAGCGGGTCCGTTTCTGGTCCGGCCGCAAAAATGCATTTCCGGCGATGGGCCGGATTTCACCCGATTATTACTGCATGGATGGCACCATTCCACGCAAGCAACTGGGTAATGTTTTGGGCCGGATTTCCGCGTTATCCACAAAATATGACCTGCGCGTAGCCAATGTTTTCCATGCCGGTGACGGCAATTTACACCCGCTTATTTTATATGACGCCAACCAGCCGGATGAATTCCGCAGGGCCGAAGAATTCGGTGCCGAGATTCTCGATTTGTGTGTCGCCGTGGGTGGCACCATCACGGGTGAGCACGGTGTGGGGGTGGAGAAAATCGACCGGATGTGTGTGCAATTTGATACCGTTTCCCTGTCGCAGTTCCTGGCGGTCCGCAAAGCCTTTGACCCCGATGGTCTGCTGAATCCGGACAAGGCGGTACCGACCCTGGCCCGTTGTGCCGAGTTCAACGCGATGCACGTGCATCACGGCCAACTCGCGCATCCCGAACTGGAGCGGTTCTGATGTCCTGTAACGCCACTGAAATCGCGGCACGGGTAGAGTCGGCCTACGTCACGCAGACACCTTTGAATATCACCGGTGCCGGAACCAAGTCTTTCCTGGGTCAGCAGGACGTCAATGCAAAGCCGCTGGATGTGACCGGCCACACCGGTATTATCGAGTACGACCCCGCCGAATTGATCGTGGTCGCCCGTGCCGGAACGCCGCTGAAGGAAATCGAGGCACTGCTGGCCGAGCACAGGCAGATGCTGGGTTTCGAACCACCTTTCGCCGATACCGGCGCGACCCTCGGCGGGGCAGTGGCTGCGGGTCTGGCCGGGCCGCGACGGGCCTATGCGGGTGCGGTCCGGGACTTCATCCTCGGTGCGACTTTCATCAATGGAAAAGGGGAAAGCGTAACGGCGGGCGGCAAGGTCATGAAAAATGTCGCAGGGTTTGACCTGTTCCGCCCCATGGCACGATCGATGGGCACGCTCGGTGTCCTGTTAAAAATCGCACTCCGGGTTTTACCCCTCCCCGAGGCCGAAAAAACCCTGCTCCACGAGGAAAACGACGCGCTTGCCGCGTTGCAGAAAATGAACCGGTGGCCACTTGAAACCCAGGCCATCAGTGCCACTTGCTGGGATGGAAAGTGTATTCGCATCCGGCTCTCGGGCTCCGCTGCAGGTATCGCCCATGCAAAAGCCCACATCGGCGGGGAATATGCCGATGGCAATGGCTATTGGCAGGACCTGAAGAATTTCAGGCTGGAATTTTTTCAACAAGCGGGCCGCCTGTGGCGTATCAGTGTTGCGCCCATGAGCGAACCCTTCGCCGCGGGTGCGTGCCATTTGATCGACTGGGGCGGTGCGCAGCGCTGGCTTAAAAGCGATGGACCACCCGCCGACATACGCGCGCGCGCCAGCCAGCTGGGCGGCTTTGCCGAATGCTTTGCAGGCGATCTTCAAGTGGCCACCTTTCACCCGCTGGAGCCGAACGTACTGGCAGTGAACAGGCGCTTGAAAGCCGCGCTCGACCCCGCCGGCATTTTGAACCGCGGCCGTCTGTACCCGGAGTTCTAGGCACTGGGTATATGGAGATTCACCTCGATAAAAAGATCGCCGGCGAAGCCTGGGCGCAAGAGGCCGAGAGCATCGTGCGAAAGTGTGTCCATTGCGGTTTTTGTAACGCAACCTGCCCGACCTACCAACTACTGGGACATGAATCGGACGGGCCACGCGGGCGGATCTACCTGATCACCCAGTTGCTGCAAGGCCAGGCGGCTGACAAACTGACCCGCGCGCACCTGGATCGATGCCTGCTGTGCCGTGCCTGCGAGACCACTTGCCCTTCCGGTGTCTCCTATGGGCGCTTGCTGGAGACCGGCCGGCATATGCTGGAGCAACAGCAACCGCGTTCCGGTCTTGACTGGCTGAAACGCAAGGCAATGACCACACTGGTTCCGAGCGAGTTCGTGCTGCAGACCGCCGTCAGGCTGGCGACACCTTTTCGCGCATTGCTGCCCGTCTCGCTTTCGAGTCAATTGCCGATGCCAAATAAAAACCTGGCACGTCCACGCAGCACACAGCCACGCAAAATGTTGCTGCTGGAAGGTTGCGCCCAGTCGAGCCTGACCCCGGAAACCAATGCTGCCGCCGCCAGGGTACTGGAACGCTTCGGCATCATGCTGGTGGCGGAAGCCGGCAGTGGCTGTTGCGGCGCACTCCGTTTGCACACCTCCGAACGCAAAAAGGGCCTGCAGGATGTTAAACGGCGCATCGATAGCTGGTGGCCGGTGATCCAGGATGGAATCGAGGCCATCATCTCCACAGCCAGCGGTTGCGGGGTAACCGTCAAGGATTATGGTGAACTGTTAAAGGATGATCCTGAATATGCGGACAAGGCAAGACAGGTGGCAGCGCTGGCGGTCGATATTTCGGAGGTTATCGTTGCGGAAATAGCAAAATCACCACCCGCAGCGGAACTTCCGAGAGACATCAAAGTCGCAGTGCATAGCCCCTGCACCCTGCAACATGGTCAAAAGCTCCCCGGTCGGGTTGAAGCGCTACTCGGGAAGTATGGTTTTACGCTGTTGCCGGTGACCGACCCGCACCTGTGCTGTGGCTCTGCGGGCACCTACTCGGTCCTGCAGCCAGACTTATCAGCACGACTGAAAGCGGATAAACTGGCAAAATTACAAGCACACGGCCCTGACGTGATCGCAACTGCGAATGTCGGCTGTCAACTTCACTTACGCAAGGATTCAAACGTGCCGGTCCTGCACTGGATTGAGCTGTTGGATACCGTTAAAGGATAGAAATGGACGTCATGATCATCAAGGGCGGTACGCGCCTGAACGGCAGCGTAGCCACCAGCGGCGCCAAGAACGCCGCCCTGCCATTGCTGTTTGCCTCTCTGCTCGCAGAAGGCGAACACGTTTTTGAAAACGTTCCCCGGCTAAAGGATATCGATTCGACAGAATTGCTGCTGAATCATCTGAACTGCGAAACCTACCGTGACGGAACCAGCATGAAGGTCGTGGTGAAAAGACCGCAGGAGATTCTTGCCCCCTACGACATCGTCCGCAAGATGCGCGCCAGCATACTCTGTCTCGGACCCCTGCTCGCGCGCTATGGCGAGGCAAAAGTGAGCCTTCCGGGCGGCTGCGCAATCGGTTCCCGGCCTATCAACCTCCACATCGAACCCCTGCGCCAGCTTGGAGCCGATATCACCATTGAAAACGGCTATGTCATCGCCACGGCCAAGCGTTTGACCGGTGACCGCATCGTTTTTGACTTCGCCACCGTGGGCGGTACCGAAAACATCATGATGGCCGCCAGTCTTTGCCGCGGCACGACGATCCTCGAAAATGTCGCCAAGGAGCCTGAAATCGTCGACCTGGCCCAATGCCTGCGTGGCATGGGCGCCAAAATCGAGGGTGAAGGCAGCAGCGTGATCACCATTGAAGGCGTGGACGAGTTGAAACCCGCTCGTCACACGGTCATACCCGATCGTATTGAAGCAGGCACATTACTGATTGCCGGCGCCATCACGGGTGGCGATGTCAAGGTCACGAACTGTGTGCCGAAAGACATCGATTCGTTGCTGAACAAGCTGGTCGATTGTGGTTTCGATATTGAAACCGGATCGGACTGGGTCAGGGTCAGACCTTGTACTCAGTGGTCTGCCGTCGATGTGGACACCGCACCACACCCCGGCTTTCCAACCGACCTGCAGGCGCAGTTCATGGCCCTGATGACCCAAGCCGACGGCACCTCGGTCATCACCGAGAGGATTTTTGAGAACCGTTTCATGCACGTACAGGAACTGGCCCGCATGGGCGCCAATATTACGCCAAAATCGCAGGTGGCCGTCGTTCGGGGTAAAAGGGGCGGCCTGAGCAGTGCGCCGGTCATGGCGACCGATCTGCGCGCCAGTGCTTCCCTGATCCTGGCCGCACTCGCCACGGACGGGGAAACCAAGGTCAGCCGTATTTATCACCTGGACCGCGGTTACGAGAAACTGGAGGTCAAACTACAGGGTCTTGGGGCTCAAATTGAGCGGCGTGCCGGTTAGTTTTCCAAAAACACCTGTTGTTGCTTTTGACGACAGGTGTTTCTGAGACGATTCGAACCAGGGCCTGGAGTTACCAGGCAAAGTTCACGGATACAACCGGCCCGCTATAGGTCATATTAGTACTGCCTTTCCACTTGTCACTGTCGACATCGAGATTCAAATTAAAGTACTGCCAGGACAGGTCCAAACCAACGTGACGCCATAGCTGGTAACCAATACCCACGTTGGTATTCCAGAGACCGCCGTCGTAATCACCGAGTTTGGCGCTGATCCAGTCTACCCGGGCATGCAGCAACCAGTGTTTTGCAGGGGAATAGTTATACCAGCCACCGACATTGGGCAAGGGCTGGTTTTCCCCGACCTGCGCACGCCGAAACCCGGTGGTTTGGTCATTGATGAGGACTTCACCTTCGATATAAGCAGATATATCAAGGTTATGCAGACCGACACCCAGGCCTAAATCATGTTGTTCGTTCAAGATAAAAGAGCGTCCCAAAAACAGTCGTGTCACGGCCAACTTGACACCTGCCCCAACAAATGTGCCCTCCTTGAAGGTCAGTCCCTGCCATTCAACATCCTCTTCCAGCACGGCATCACCCGTCGCGTTATTGCTGAAATACTGCGCTGCAACGCTCCACTTTCTGGTACTGCCGAATTTCCAACGCAAATTGCCATTGAAAAAACTGCTGCGGTCACTGACATCGAGCACATCGTCAAAGTCAATATCATCACTTCTTTCACCCACACCCACACCAAACGACTCGAGCGTAAATGAGTTTGATGAACGCATGTACCCAAGTGTGGCCGTGAAATTATCGGACAGGGATGGATGATAATCATAGTCCTGAGCCATCAGCGTAGTTGGCGAGGCTGCGAATAAAAGGATCATAAGCACTGGCTTGATTCGATTTTTCATGATTGTATCTCTTGAAAATTACTGCGTGACCGATCGGAAAATGGCTAAGCATCTATACCGATATTGTATAACAAGACGCATCCGGCCCGCACTTCAAAACACGCCGACTCGGGGGATTGGCCAGGTCAGTCTTTCATACCAAATTTTTTGTCGAGTGGTATCAACAAGGTAACGATAAAAGAAGGGACGGTCGCAATCAAAACCCAGATGAAGAAATACTGATAACCGATTAATTCCTGCAACCAGCCACTGAACATGCCGGGAATCATCATGCCGAGCGCCATGAAGCCTGTGCAGATCGCGTAGTGGGCCGTCTGGTGGGCCCCATTGGAGACATACAGCATGTAGAGCATGTAGGCCGCAAACCCGAACCCGTAACCAAACTGTTCTACGCCAACGGCCAGGTTGATAATCAGAAAATTCTCGGGAAGTGTGCTCGAAAGAAAAATATAGACCACGTTGGGCAGGTTAATCGCGATAACCATCCACAACAGCCAGCGTTTTAAACCATGGCGAGCCGCCAGGAAACCACCCAGTATCCCTCCAAGGGTCAGCATGATCACGCCGATCGTTCCATAGGCAAAGCCAACCTGCCCGGTGCTCAGTGCCAGCCCGCCAACATTCCCGGAGTCAAGCAGGAAAGGGGCTGCGAGCTTTGCCAGTTGCGCTTCGGAAAACCTGAAGAGCAGCAGAAAAGCGAGGATCAGACCGATTTTTTGTTTTTTGAAGAACGAGGTAAAGGTCAGCAAAAAGTCCCGCAGGATATCCGAGTAAGTCTCATGCAGCGTGGGTACATCCGTTGCAGGCCGGGGCAACACGAACCTGTGCCACGCAGAAAAGGCAATAAAAAACCCTGCCATGATATAAAACGTTATCGACCAGGCGAGTGCCGTTCCAGGGTCAGCTGCGGAACCGGCGGTAATACCGGCCCCAGCACCGTGCGACTGCATGGTTCTTTCCATCAGGCCAGCCAGCATGATGAGCAGGCCCTGGCCTGCAATCATCGCCAGCCTGTAAAACGTGCTCCTGATACCGACGAACCAGGTCTGATCGTGCTTCGACAGACCCAGCATGTAAAAACCGTCGGCGGCGATATCATGCGTGGCCGAGCTGAAAGCCAGCAACCAGAGAAACGCCAGTGATATCTTGAAAAAATCATTGCCCGGCAGCGTCAGCGCCACGCCCGCCAGGCCTGCGCCGATCAGTAACTGCATGGCGATAATCCAGATTCGCTTGGTTTTGAGGATATCGACAAACGGGCTCCAGAACGGCTTGATAACCCACGGCAGGTATAACCAACTGGTATAGAGCGCAATATCGGTATTGGATATTCCCAGGCGCTTGTACATGATGACCGATACCGTCATCACGACCACGTAGGGCAAGCCGCTGGCAAAGTACAGGC
>Ga0316188_10001282_pt1 | contig 11824 bp, 10 predicted proteins | sample Phiworburrow1_MG_FD_204933 | JGI IMG/M metagenome (GOLD analysis project Ga0316188, IMG submission 204933) | Coastal sediment microbial communities from Maine, United States - Phippsburg worm burrow 1 | ecosystem: Environmental > Aquatic > Marine > Coastal > Sediment | place: USA: Maine... | reverse complement strand
CGCATGAAGCAGACATGGCGCATCGTCAGGTCGCAATGGCCCAAAGCAAGGCCGAAGCTGAGCGTGCACTAGCGCTGGCTGCGGCGACCAGGGCGGCGAGCAACGAGGTTGAAGCGGCAGCTAAGGACCGCGGTCTGGTGCTCACGCTGGGTGATGTGCTTTTTGCCACTGGCAGGTCAGATCTGAGGCCGGGCGGCAATTCTACTCTCGATAAGCTCGTCGTGTTCCTCAATGAGTATCCAGATCGAAACGTTCTCATTGAAGGCCATACGGATGATGTCGGCAGTCTCGAGATGAACCAGACGCTGTCGCAGCATCGTGCTGACGCGGTGAAACTCTACCTTACACAACACGGTATTCAGTCGAAGCGGGTTGTTGCATCAGGAATGGGCGAAACGCAGCCGATCGCCGATAACCTGTCGGCCAGTGGTCGGCAGCAGAACCGTCGTGTCGAGGTCATTATCAAGAACCCCTCAACAGAACTCCTCAGCAATACCGGCGGTGCAGGCGATGATCAATTTTTCTGATGACCGACGACTCAGTGGCCTACCTCAAAGATTCTAAGGGATGGGAAATCGGTGTCGGTCCGACAGTGGTTGTGGTCGACGAGGGCGTCGCCAAAAACCTGTCGACCTCCTCACTCCAGGATGATGCTTATGCTTTCATCTTCAATCAACAGGGGCTGATGGCCGGCATTAGTATTGAAGGAACCAAAGTTACAAAGATTGAACGGTAATTAAGCCCACATACGGCATTGTCAATTTTGTCGCCGCGGATTTCGCAGGAACCTTATCAAGGGATAGTTAAATGTACTCAACAATATTTCGAAACTTCGTAGTAAAGCTGGTCTCACTCTCACTATTGAGTCTGGGCCTGGCACAGGCGTCCAGCGCTGACATGATTAGTACTCAGCAAGTTGTTCAAAGCGAGGCTCGTGACTCGCGCATCAGTCGTGTGGAAACGATTCTCGCCCGAGATGATGTTGCCGGGCAGCTGGTCGCGTTTGGTGTAGACCCCCTGATCGTTCAAGCGCGTGTCGGCAATATGACAGACGCTGAACTGCTTGCGCTGGAAGGTAAGCTCAATGAGCAGGTTGCGGGTGGTGATGCGGTAGCCGTAATCGGCGTCGTATTCCTTGTATTGCTTATTCTTGAACTCGTGGGCGTTACCGACATATTTAAGAAAGTGTGAACGCAATCAACCCATTGCTGTGGGCGGATTTTTCAAGAAGGGCTGCGAAAACGTCGGCCCTTTTTGTTTTCTGGGTACTGTCAGCGTGCAGCACGATTCCACCGTCTGTTAGCGACTACGGACCGGCGCCCAGTCCGCTCGAACTTGTCGATACGCCCTTCTATTCACAACAGCGATTCCAGTGTGGGCCTGCTTCCCTCATGACCGTGTTAACGGCGAGCGGTGTTGAAACCACACTCGACGACGTCTCCAGCCGGGTCTACATCCCTGAGCGCGAGGGCAGCCTGCAAAGCGAAATGCTGGCGGCCTCGCGTGCAGCCGAAAGAGTCCCCTACGTGCTGGTACCTGAGCTCTCCTCGATTACCGGCGAGCTGGCGGCGGGTCGGCCCGTGGTCGTATTGCTCAACCTGGGCGTGAGTTGGGCACCTTACTGGCACTATGCGGTCGTTGTCGGCGCGGATGCGGACAGCGATCGAATCGTTCTTCGTTCCGGTACAGACGAACGACGAGTCATGCGTACCCCCGTGTTTCTGCGTACCTGGAAACGAAGCCATTTCTGGGCTCTGGCGATACTCCGGCCTGGGGAGTTGCCGGCTAACCTCGATCGAGGCCGCTATATAGAAGCTGTTGCGGGGCTTGAGCAGACCGGGCATCCCCTGGCCGCTCGAGATGCCTGGCAAGCCGGGCTGTCGCAATGGCCCAATGACAACGTTCACCTTTTTGGTCTGGCAAACGCCCAATACGCGCTCGGCAATTTCTCCGCGGCAGAGCCGCTATTTCTTGCCATGCTGCGCAACGACGACGCTTCGCTCGTCGCGCGCAATAACCTGGCCATGACCCTGGCTGCGCAGGGCCGCAACGGGGAGGCACTCGAGCATATCAGTGCCGCGTTGAAGCTTGCGGCTGACTCGCCGCTGAGAGGCGAATTGCTGGATTCGAAGAACATCATTCTAAGCGCCGGCAATGGCGCGTCGAACTAGACCGACTGCATCTGTACGGTAGCGTACAGACCGCGCCGGGATGTTGCGCGCACACTGCCAATGGTAAGAAAGGAGAAAAAATCAAATGAATGGAACAAAGATTGTGGCAATCGTGCTCATGGCAGTCGGCATTTTGGGACTTGCCTACGGCGGATTTACTTATACCGAGGACACGCACGAAGCCAATATCGGGTCTTTGAGCCTGTCTATTGATGATAACCGTCGTGTCAATATTCCAGTTTGGGCCGGGCGCCGGGAGTTACGGTCATAGCGTATTGCCAATCCAGCCACAGCGGCCTATACCACGCCGTAACCATCCTGTTTTTGCCAAGGAGTAAGTCTTATGGGTTTTGCACTTTCCGATATGACGTTGACGAGCTCGGCTTTCGACCGGGGCGCACCGATTCCGACCAAGCACACCGGTGAAGGTGAGGACGTATCACCGGCATTGTCGTGGCGTGGCCAGCCGGATGGTACGAAGTCCTACGCCCTGATCTGCCACGATCCGGATGCGCCCTTGGTGAAACCCGGTACCTACGGGTTTGTGCACTGGGCGATGTACGGCATCCCCGGGTCCGTCGTCGGGATACCCGAAGGTGCCGGAGACTACATCCAGGGCATCAACGATTTTGGAAAATCGGGTTACGGTGGGCCGATGCCACCCGAGGGCCACGGCACGCATCACTACTTTTTCTGGCTGCTGGCGTTGGATGCGAATCTCGACCTTGAGCCCGGACTGACGATGTGGGAGCTGCTGGAGAAGATCGAGCCCAACGTAATCGCGATGAACCGCCTGGTGGGGACCTATACGCGTTCGTAAAACGACGCCGTGGACCGCTCCAGATGACCAGCGCATTTATCCCGGAACACGAGATCTACGAATTACTGTCTCGCGTTGGCATCAAGACGCCGCGATATTATTTTGTCGACGCTGACCGCAAGGTGGCGGATGCGCCGTTTGCAAGTGGCGACCCGGTCGTCATCAAGGGAATAGCCCGGGAGCTGTGGCACAAATCAGATAATGGGGCGCTGGCGTTTTGTGACTTCGATGTCGATGCTGTCGGTAGGATACACGGCAGCATGTCTTTGCGAGTCGGTCGCCAGTTTGACTGGCTTGGAACCCTTATCGCGGAGAGGGTCGAGGCTCAGAGTGCCAGGAACGCGCCGAGTGAGATCTTTGTCAGCCTGCAAAGAGACAGGAGTTGCGGGGCCGTCATCACCTTCGGTTTCGGCGGCTTGTTGACCGAAGACTGGGCGCGGGAACTCAAGCAATCATTGCTCGTGTGGCCTGCTTCGGTCTATACGCCCGAGGAAGCCTTCCAAGAACTCAGCGAACACTGGTTGGGCAGGATCCTGCTCGGCAAGGCGCGCCAGCAGCCGGCCCTCGTCGACGCCAGGAGCCTGGTGGACTTTCTCAGGAAGCTCTGGAAACTCGACGAGCTAATGGCGCGGGAGCAGCTGACCCTGCTCGAAATGAATCCGTTGGTCGTAGACCGGGCGGGCGACATTGTTGCGATTGACGGCGTCGGCCTGCGCGCCGAAGAAACTCATGTCGAGACTTCCCCGGTGCCTTTCCAGGATGACAGTTTCCTGAAACCCGGCCGGATCGCACTGGCCGGTGTCTCGGCGAAAGCTGGCAGCGTAGGCGGCCTGATACTTGAGAACCTTCGCCAGTCGTCTTTGGCGGACGACGGGTTGGTGGTCGTCAAACCCGGCATCGACGACTTCGCCGGCATTCGATGTGTACCCGACGTTGCCGCGCTGGCGGACGATCCGGTCGATGTATTGATACTGGCTTTGCCCGCGGAACGCTGTGTGCAAATGGTTGAACGATTATGCGCAGAGGGGCGCGGCGCGGAGGTCGTCTACATCGTTGCCGGCGGCATCGGTGATGGTGCTGACAAGAGTGGATTCGGCGAACGGCTGTCCGGACTCATCGAGTCGCGCCGGCAAAGCGGGCAGTGGTGCCCGGCAATTGTCGGCCCCAATGGACTGGGTATGTTGCTGTCGCCGTTGAAGCTGAACAGCCTGTTCATTCCGCAGCGTAAATTGAATGTAAAATTTACGGCGGACTCGGACGTCGCGCTGATCAGCCAAAGCGGCGCGTTTCTCATAACGCGCCTGTCACGCCATTCCAGCCTGAATATCAAGTACGGATTCTCAATTGGCAATCAACTGGACATGAAGCTTTCGGATTTCATGGCGTTGATGGTGCGTGACAAGTCGGTACGAGTGCTGGGTGTGTATGTCGAAGGATTCGTGGGTGCGGATGTCCGCGCGGTCGCGACGCTGATCGAAGAATTTCGTGCAGAAAATCGCCATGTCATCCTGTACAAAGGCGGACGCTCGCAGCTCGGTCAGACCGCGGCTGCCGGTCATACCGGCGCCATGACGGGCGATTATCATGTGCAAAAAAGACTATTGCTCAAGGCCGGAGTGATACTTGCCGAGTCGTTTAACCAGTTTAACGCGGTGCTCAAATGGATGGCGGCCTATCCGGACCTGCAGACACTCGGCAAGCTGGCCATTGTAACGAATGCCGGTTACGAGACTGTCGGCAGCGTCGATACGCTGGGCGACAATGATTCGGGACGTCTTTACGAACTCAGCGCCGACAATCGTACGGTGCTCAGCGGAGTGCTCCAGCGTCACGACATGCAGGGGCTGGTCGCGGCAGCGAACCCGCTGGATCTGACGCCGATGGCCGACGAGGAGGTTTACCTCGATTGCGTTAAGGCGATGATCGAATTTGGTGCCGGTGTCGTAATGGTCGGACTGGTGCCGTTATCAGAACAACTCGACACCCAGCAGCTAACGCAGGCAGAGGCATTCGCGGGCAAGCTCAAATCACTGGCGACGTCGAGCGGGCGCCTGATCGGCATCGTTATCGACGCCGGCGTGCCGTACCAGCGTTACAAAGCTGTTTTCGAGCGCCAGGGTTTTCCTGTGTTCGACGGCATGGACACTGCAGTGCTCGGCATCAACGTCCTGAAGAAAAGCCGCTAGCCGGAAACGGACCACGCGCGGTTTGCTATTGGCGTGTCTACAGACGCTCAATGATTGTTGTAATGCCCTGTCCCAGTCCGATACACATTGTGGCAACGCCTAACGTGCCATTGTTCTGCCGCATTACATTCAGCAAGGTGCCGGTGATGCGGGCCCCCGAGCAACCGAACGGATGTCCAAGCGCAATGGCACCGCCGTTAAGGTTGACCTTCTCATCCATAACGTCCAGCAGACCCAGGTCCTTCAGCACGGGCAATGCCTGTGCCGCAAACGCCTCGTTCAGTTCTACATGATCTATGTCGGACAGGCTCAGCCCGGCACGCTTCAGCGCCTTGTGCGTCGCGGGAACCGGCCCATAGCCCATGATGGACGGGTCGACCCCGGCAACGGCCATCGCCCGAATTCGGGCCAGCGGCTTCACGCCCAGTTCCTGCGCACGTTCGGCCGCCATAACGATCATGCATGACGCCCCGTCGGTTACCTGCGAGGAACTGCCCGCTGTGACCGTTCCGTTCTTTGGATCAAACACGGGTTTAAGTTGTGCAAGCCCCTCGACCGTCGTATCCGGACGAATGGTCTCGTCGTGTTCCACCAGCACTTTAAAACCGTTGGCGTCATGGCCTTCAATCGGGATGATTTCCTCATCGAACCTTCCTTCTACGGTTGCCTCATGGGCGAGCCGGTGTGAACGGGCAGAGAATTCATCCTGAGCCTCGCGCGTGATGCCGTGCATCCTGCCCAGCAGCTCTGCAGTCAGCCCCATGGAGCCCGCGGCTTTAGCCGCATGCTTGGACAAAGCGGGATTGATATCGATGCCGTGCGTCATGCCGATGTGGCCCAGGTGTTCAACGCCGCCGACCACAAACATGTCGCCATTCCCGGTCATGATCGCCTGCGCAGCAGTGTGCAATGCCGACATGGATGAGCCGCAGAGGCGATTGATCGTCTGCGCGGCCACCTCGTTGGGTATGACTGACAGCAACGTCAGCATCCGGGCAACGTTTACGCCCTGCTCGAGCGTCTGGTTGACGCAGCCCCAGAGCACATCTTCCACTTCGGCGGGGTCAAGTTCGGGGTTGCGCGCAAACAGGCCGTTGATCAACGCCGCTGACATGTCGTCCGCGCGAACATGGCGAAAACAACCGTTCTTGGAACGCCCCATCGGCGTACGTGCAAAATCAACGATTACCGCATCTCTCGGATTCAGGCTCATTTACTTTCTCCCGCTCGCTGCTGTTCCGAAAAAGGTCTCTCCACCCGCGGCCATCTCACGCAGTTTTTCGGTAGGTAGGTACATGCCTTTCATTGCTCCCGCTGCGGCCGCCAGTTCGTCGGCCCGGGCAACAAATTTGGCGATGCCAAAATCGTCAACATAGTGAAGCGCACCGCCACGGAATGGCGGAAAACCGACTCCGTAGATCAGGGCAAGGTCGACGTCAGTAGCCGATGCTGCGATGCCATCTTCGAAGCAACGTACAGCCTCGAGGCACATGGGGATCATCATCCAATCAACGATCGCCTCATCGCTGAGCGTCTCATCGCCATCGATAACCGGAGCGAGAAGTGCCGCAACGTCTTCATCGACCATCTTCTTTGGCCGTCCCTTTTTATCGATCTCGTACGCGTAGTAGCCGCGGCCGTTCTTCTGGCCAAAGCGCTCATTCTCAAACATCACCTGCTGGCAGGTCTTGAAGTCATACTTCATGCGATCGGGGAAGCCTTCCGCCATCACCGCGCCAGCGTGCACGCCCGTGTCGATACCTACGACATCACACAGGTAAGCGGGGCCCATTGGCCAGCCAAAGCGTTCCATCGCCCGGTCGATCGTTATGAAGTCGATGCCGCGTTTTACCAGGCCGATGAACGCGCCGAGGTAAGGCGACAGGATGCGATTCACAAGGAATCCCGGGCAATCATTGACGACGATGGGTTTCTTGCCCATGGCCAGTGCGTAGGCCACGGTCCTGGCTATGGCTTCCTCGCCCGTCTTTTCCCCGCGAATGACTTCGACCAACGGCATCCTGTGCACCGGGTTGAAAAAGTGCATGCCGCAGAAGTTCTCAGGGCGCTTCAACGGTTCGGCGAGATGGGTGATCGAAATGGTCGACGTGTTGGACGCCAGAATCGCGTCATCACGAATATGCGTTTCGGTCTCCACCAGGACCGCGTGTTTGACCTTCGGATTTTCGACGACGGCCTCGACGACAACATCGACATTGTCGAAACCGTCATAGCTGAGAGATGGCTGAATCTTGTTGAGGACGCCCGCCATTTCGGCGACAGACATCCGTCCACGTTCAACCTGTTTGGACAGCAGTTTGCTGGCTTCCGTGAGACCGAGATCGATGCCGGCCTGCGCGATGTCCTTCATGATGATTGGTGTGCCTTTCAGCGCAGACTGGTAGGCGATTCCGCCGCCCATGATTCCCGCACCGAGCACAGCGGCTCGTTCCACTTTTCCGGCTTTTTTCGCAAGCGCCTTGCCGCTTTTCGCGAGCATCTGGTCACCCAGAAACAGGCCGATCAGGTTTTTCGCTGCCAGAGTGCAGGCCATTTTGGCGATGCCCCTGGCTTCTTCGCGCAGGGCGTCGTCGCGGCTCATTCCCGCCGCTTTTTCCATGACCTTGATGGCGGTTAACGGTGCTGGATAATGCGGTCCGGCCTGGCCAGCAACAAACGCCTTTGAGGTCTCGAAAACCATCGTGGCCTCGATCTTATTTAGCTTCAGCGGTTCCTGTTTTTCGCTGCGCTTCGCCCGGTAGTCGAGTTTGCCATCGAGACACTGTTTCACGAGAGACACGGCTGCCTCGCGCAGCGACTCGGGTGCAACGACGGCATCGACCGCGCCGTACTTCAATGCTTGCTCGGCATTTTGTTCCTTGCCGGACGCAATCCATTCAATCGCGTTATCCGCGCCGATCAGGCGTGGCAAGCGGGTCGTGCCACCGTAGCCAGGAATGATGCCCAGCTTGGTTTCCGGCAGCCCGATCCGTGCCGCTGTCGACATGACCCGGTAGTCGCAGACCAGCCCCATCTCAAGCCCGCCACCCAGGGCGATACCGTTAATGGCAGCCACGGTGGGTATCGGCAAGTCTTCGAAAGCATTGAAGATGTCGAAGTTAATACTGAGAATCTTGTCGGCTATCTCGTCTTCGCTGCCACCGAACTGCGTGCCGAACTCCGTGATATCCGCGCCCACGATGAAAACGGGTTTACCACTCGTGACGATGACACCGTTGAGCGATGTATCGGCGGCAATTGCCGCAGTCGCCTCTTTTAGTTCGTTGAGCGTCAACGCATTGAACTTGTTGACTGATTCATCCTGCAGGTCGAAACAAAGTTCTGCGATGCCGTCGTCAGTTGCCTGAACGGTTATCGCCTTTCCCGAGTAAATCATGTCTTTCCTCTCTTGTTCAGAAGTCCTGGCGGCTAGAATATGAACTGGTTCTCGTCCATCTTCATGAGGGTGTCCGGACCGGTCGATATCGTTTCCAGCAGAGACGTGGTGCGTGGCAGTATCTTGGCGAAATAGAATTCCGCGGTCTGGATCTTCGCGCGGTAGAACGCCTCTTCCGTCGTGCCTTGCTCAAGCCGCCAGTAAGCGGCCCGTGCACTGGCGGCCCAGGCAACGCCCAGCAACACGTAGCCGGAGAACATGATGTAGTCCACCGACGCGGCGCCCACGGCATCGCGGTTGCGCATAGCGGCGAAGCCGATTTTTCGGGTCAGTGCTTTCCACTGCTTGGTCAGTCGGACCAGCGTTTTCAGGTAAGGCCTGAGTTCCTTGCGGCTACGGGATCGCTTACAGAAGTCGAGGATGAAACCCGTTACGGGAAGCAATGCCTTGCCGCGTGAGCCCAGCACCTTTCTGCCCAGGAGGTCCAGTGCCTGGATGCCCGTTGTGCCTTCATAGAGCATGCTGATCCTGGCGTCCCTGACATTCTGCTCCATGCCCCACTCATTGACATAGCCGTGCCCGCCAAAACACTGCAGACCAAGGTTGGCGCTTTCAAACCCGGTCTCCGTCAGGAAGGCCTTGATGATGGGCGTCAGGAAATTGAGGACGTGGTCGGCGAATTCGCGGGCTTTCGGGTCGTCTGACAAGGTCAGTATGTCACCCTGGGTACTGGCGAAGTAGAGTAATGCGCGGCCACCCTCGGCGAACGCTTTCTGCGTCAGCAACATGCGACGCACGTCGGGGTGCACGATGATCGGGTCCGCCGGACCATCGGGATTCTTGGGGCCGGTCAGGGAGCGCATCTGCAGGCGGTCCCGCGAGTAGGCGAGGGAGTTCTGGAATGCGAGTTCTGAATGCGCGAGCCCCTGTAAACCGGTGCCGATTCGGGCGAAGTTCATAAAGGTGAACATATAGTTCAGGCCCTTGTTTGCCTCTCCCACCAGGTACCCGGTTGCGCCATCGAAGTTCAACAGGCACGTCGAGTTGCCGTGAATGCCCATCTTGTGTTCGAGGGCTCCGCAGCTCAGCTTGTTGCGCTCGCCGATCGAGCCGTCTTCGTTGGGAATAAACTTGGGCACGATGAACAGCGAAATACCCTTCGTACCAGGTGGTGAGTCGGGCATGCGCGCCAGCACGATGTGCACGATGTTTTCAGCAAGGTCATGTTCGCCTGACGAAACAAACAGTTTCGATCCGGTAATGCGATAGGTGCCGTCCGCCGCTTGCTCGGCCTTGGTCTTAAGGAGGCCAAGGTCCGTGCCGCAATGCGCCTCGGTCAGGCACATGGTGCCGGTCCAGCGACCACTGACGAGAGGCTCCATGAACATCGCCTTGTGGGCCTCGGAGCCGTGCTTGTCGATGGTCTCCATCGCGCCATGGGAGAGGCCGGGGTACATAGCCCAGGACCAGTTCGCCGTGCCGTTCATCTCGCGAACGGTTAATCCGATCGACATGGGCAGGTCCTGGCCACCATAGCGGGAGGGCTGGTCCAGCGACGGCCAGCCGCCATCGACGTATTGCTGGTACGCCTCCTTGAATCCGGGTGGGGTCGTGACCTCGCCGTCTTCTGACATTTTGCACCCGGCTTCGTCGCCGACGGCGTTTAGCGGGGCGATTACCTCCTCGGCGAACTTGCTGGCCTCGCTCAGAATGGCGTCGATCAACTCCTGGTTGACCTCATCGCAGGCGGGCAGCGTCCGGTAGTGCTTCTCGTAGTTCAGCAGGTCCTGCATGACAAACTGCATGTCGCGCAGAGGTGCTTTATAGGTTGTCATAGGGGCTCTCTATAATTTCAGCGTACACTTGTACGCACAACTGTACCATTGTTTTGCTAGGATGCCTATACGGGTTCACGAAAGGACCAATCCCACAACGAGGGGGCGACTGTTTGAAGGTCTCCAGAAAGAAGCAGAAAGCAGAAACGCGGCAAAAACTCATGGCGGCGACGGCGGCCGAACTCGCGTCAGGCCGGAGTTTTGACACGCTCAGTCTCAGGGAGGTCGCCAAACTTGCCGGCATCGCTCCGACGTCGTTCTACCGTCACTTTCATGACATGACAGGTCTTGGGCTTGCGCTGATCGATGAACATGGCGAGACACTTCTGAACCTGATGCATCATGTTCGGGAACAGGCCTCTGGCGGGCATTCGCTGATTCGCACGTCGGTCGAGACGCTGTTTGATTACATTTTCGCCAACCAGGGCATGTCGCGAATGATTCTCCTGGAGAGCATGTCCCGGCACTCGGTATTTAGTGAGGCGGCCGAAGCGTTGTTCGCAACAATGTCGAGGGACCTGGCTGAATTCCTGGTCTGGGATGCCAAAACGAGAGGCGTACCCCTGGGGCATCCGCAGCTCGCCGCGAATTCCATGGTGGCCATCCTGTTTACGACCGGTATCGCGCTGCTCAGCAGGCCGGAGGAGGATCGTGGTCGGCACATCGAGGCCGCCATTGTGCAGCTACGAATGATTATGCGCGGGGCCGAAGCAATGGGGCAGGAAGCCTGAAATCAGGTATCGGCCCGGCCCAACATAATTACTTGGGATACAGCAACGTGAAAGTCAGGCGAATGGCCCAACCCTCAGGACCCGCATCCGGAGATTCGACCCAGTAACGTACCCCGCCGCCGAGCGAAACCAACTGGTCGCCAAAACGGAGCAACTGGCTCACCGAGGCATTGATCGGAATCGACCAGCCGCGGGTTTCCCAATCGTAGGTCGCTTCCGTATTCAGCCCGTACGTTGTCTGTGAGGGCGTAATGTAGGACACAAACGGTTGCACGAACGTTGCGCTGATATCGGCGCGATCAGCAGGCCCCGAGAACGATTCGATGTGATTCGCCAGTGCGCCAAACGTCCAGGCGCCCTGCTGCTTTAATAGAACAGCCGTTGGCCCTATGCCCCACTTTTCGCTGCCGAGCAATTCGTCAGATGCGGTCGGCAGGAGCAGTGCGGGGCCGGCACCCCAGATCCAGCCGCTGGCGGTTGGCGCCTTGGGAGAAAAGAACAGGCTTTGTACGGTGTCGCCAAGCCCAAATTCACTGACGCCCGAAAACGGCACATCGTTTTGATCGACAACTGGCAGAATTGTCCGTGAAATCATGTTCCAGTCGTCGCTAATTGATATAGGAATAACGGGCTGCACGTTAATGCGTAGCACCGAGCCCTCATCATTAATGCCGAAGTTCGAAT
>Ga0316188_10001281_pt1 | contig 11825 bp, 10 predicted proteins | sample Phiworburrow1_MG_FD_204933 | JGI IMG/M metagenome (GOLD analysis project Ga0316188, IMG submission 204933) | Coastal sediment microbial communities from Maine, United States - Phippsburg worm burrow 1 | ecosystem: Environmental > Aquatic > Marine > Coastal > Sediment | place: USA: Maine... | reverse complement strand
TACGTGCAGCACGCCGGCCGCGATCAATATTCGCGCGAAGACGATGTGCAGAACGCGCCACGTGAGCGCCGCATCCGAGCCCTGCAGCAGGAACCACGTGACTCCCGACGTGCCGGCCATGATGAGCGCCAGCAGCAGCAACCCCTCGATCGCGCCGCAGAGCCCACCACCCTCCGCCGTCGGCGCCTTGCCGCGCAACAGCCCGGCGAGATCGCGGCCGACTGCCGCGGCGTTGCCCGCGGCCAGGGGAAAGTAGAGCTTCCAGCGCCCACCCTGCACGACCACGATGCCATAAAGGATGCCGGCCAGGAGCGCGAGGACGCCGAGGATCACGTGTGCGTAGTCGAAAAAGCCGGCGCTGTCAGGGACTCGCCGCAGCATCGAGACCCAGGGACTTGTCAGCACCAGCCACAGCGCCAGCAGCACCACGGCCAGGTGCAGCCGGTTGACCAGCGCTTCGCGTTGAACGGCATTCATGATTGCGACGGAACCGGCCACATCAGCCCGGTGTACCGCCCTCGGCCAGCGCCGCCACGCGTGCTGCGAACCGACGCACTTCGTCCCACGGTGTGAACTCGACGTTCGTGTGCAGGTCGGTCGGGCCGCCGGTCAACCGCATGATGAAGCGAATCACGTGCCGGTCGAAGGGCCCGTAGCGCTGGTAATCGAGCACGCCGCCGAACACGGCGAGCAGCCTGGGGCGCCACGTCGTGAGCGCAAGGAATTTCTGCATGTAGGGGTTCGTCTCCGGGGTGTTCTTGTGCGGCTTGCGCGCGACCAGGCTCACGGAGAAAAACGCGTTCGGCTTCGAGTCGAGCAGCGCAAGGTGCTGTTCGATGAACCCGTAGACCGCTGGGTTGTGCTTGCCATGGCGGATGCTGGCGCCGAGCACGATCGCGTCGAAGGTCGCGGCATCCTGCGGTCCGTCGACCAGCGGCCGCACCTCGGCCGTGTGCCCGAGCCGCACCAGTTCGTCGCGCATCACACCGCTGACCTTGAGCGTGTGACCGTACACGCCGTGGTACAAAAACAGGATCCTGGCCACGCAGCAATCACCTTCGGTTCGAATCGTCGCCCGGAATTCTAGCCGCCCAGCCCGTCGGCCGGGGATCGGTAGTCACCCCGCGCCGGCTGCGGCGTCGCTGCGTCACGAGCTTGTCAGGAAGGCGTGGCAAGCTAAGGTAGCGCCCTGCCACAGACTGCCGTACCTCGAGTCGCCCAATGTCCACGAAGCTTCGTTTCCCTGCGTCGTTCCTGCTCATGGTCGGGGTGGCCGTCTCGCCCACCCTGTTCGCCGAGCCTGCAGAGCCGGCCGCGGTGGCCTGGTATCGCTCCGGCGCCGAGGCTGTTGCACAGCACGAAGACGCACAGGTCGACCGGCACCCGGCACGCAACGTGATCCTGTTCGTCGGCGATGGCATGGGAATCTCGACCGTCACGGCGGCCCGCATCCTCGCAGGCCAGCGCGCGGGCGGCAGCGGCGAGGACCACCAGCTCGCCTTCGAGACCCTGCCCTTCCTTGCGCTCTCCAAGACCTACAGCGCGACACAGCAGACGCCCGATTCAGCGCCCACGGCGACGGCCATGGTCGCCGGCATCAAGACGCGGGACGGCGCGATATCCGTCGATGAAACCGTGGATCGCAACGAGAAGGATGCGACCGTCATCGCGCGGCACGCCGTTACGACCATCCTGGAGCAGGCCGCAGCACACGGCCTGTCGACCGGCATCGTGACGACCGCGCGCGTCACTCACGCGACGCCCGCCGTCAATTACGCGCACATCGCCAATCGCGACTGGGAATCGGACGCCGACCTGCCCGCAGGCGCGAGCGTCCTGGACATCGCGTCGCAACTCGTCGCGGCGCAGCGCAAGTACGGCATCGAAGTGGTGCTCGGCGGCGGACGCACGGCGTTCATGCCGGTGACGGCCACCGATCCTGAATACCCCATGCGCCACGGGTCCCGCCAGGACGGCCGGTCACTGGTCGACGAATGGGTCACTGCACGACCCGATTCGGCGTACGTATGGAGTCGCGGACAATTTGCTGCGATCGACCCCAGGTCCACGCGACACCTGCTCGGCCTCTTCGAGCCTTCGCACATGCAGTACGAGGCGGACCGCGGCACCGGCGACGAGCCTTCCCTCGCCGAGATGACCGCCAAGGCCATCGGCATCCTGGGCAACAACCGCAAGGGGTTCTACCTGATGGTGGAGGGCGGCCGCATCGATCATGCGCACCACGCCGGCAACGCCTATCGCGCGCTCACGGATACGATTGCGCTGTCGGATGCAGTGCGCGCTGCTCGGGAACTCACGGATCCGCGCGACACGCTGATCATCGTCACGGCCGACCACAGCCACGTCTTCACGATGGCCGGCTACCCGAAGCGCGGCAACCCGATCCTCGGCCCCGTCATCGAGCCCGGCAGGACCGAACCCGAACTGGCCCGTGACGGCAAGCCCTACACGACGCTCGGCTACTCCAACGGATCGGGCCATGCGGTCCTGCCGGCCCGGAGCGATCCAGAGGTGAGAAGGCCGATCAATGCGGGGCGTCACGCGGAAGCCGAGGACGACACGGATTCTCCCGGTTTCTACCAGGAAGCCCTGGTGCCGCTGGGTTCGGAGACCCATGCCGGCGATGACGTCGCGATCTATGCCGGCGGCCCGTGGTCCTACCTGTTCCGGGGCACGATGGAGCAGCACACGATCTACCACGTGATGCGCCGGGCCCTGGGGTTCTGAGCGTCGGCGGTGGTGCCAGCGACGGTGCCGTTGCGGGTTTGTCGATGCGATCCTACAGCTCTGCCACCGTTCCGAGCCCGCGCTCCAGCGCATGCCGGTACACCACGAGCGCACTGACCAGGTCCTGCGCCGCGACGCCCAGCGATTTGTAGACCGTGATGTCGTCGTCCGCCAACCGGCCCGGCACCGCGCCGCTCAGCACGTCGCCGATTTCACCGAGGATGTGGGTTTCCGTCACCCTGCCAGCCTTGATCGCATCGAGCAATTCGCCCGCCTGCGCCATCGCGCTGCCGCGATAGTCGACGAAGAAGCGCGACATGGCGACCAGGTCGTCGTCCACCTCGCGCGAACTGGGGATCGACGCACCGACCAGGCACAGGTGAGTGCCCTTGCGCACGTCGCGACCAAACAGGATGGCCCTGGTTGAGCCGGTCACGGTGCAGATCACGTCTGCATCCGCAGCGGCTGCCGCAATGGACGACGCGACTTCCACATGGGCGCAGCCTGCGCCGAGTGCGTATTCCGCACACTCACGCATGGCGTCCGGATTGCGTCCCCACACGATCACCCGCTCGAAGGGGCGCACGGCCTGGAACGCATCGATGTGCGAGCGCGCTTCCTCGCCGGTGCCGATGATGGCGAGCGTGCGCGAGTCGGGGCGTGCCAGGGCTTGCGTCGCGACGACGCTGGCCGCCGCCGTACGCACGGCGGTGAGCGCGCTCGCCTCCATGATTGCGACGGGCCGGCCGTGAGCCGATTCGTACAGCACGTACAGGCCGACGTGCGACGAGAGACCTACCCTGGGGTTACCCGGGAACAGGCTCAGCAGCTTGATGCCGAAGCACTCGGGATCGCCGAGGTAACCCGGCATCCAGGCGAGCCTGCCGTCGCCCGCAGGCAATGGCATGAACTGTCGCAGCGGCATCAGCACACTGCCGGCGCTGACGCCCCGCATTGCCTGTTCCACCGCTGCGACGCAATCCCCGAAAGGCAGCAGTTCGCGCACCTCGCGGGCGGAAATGACGCGCAATTCGAGGGGCGGCTGTTGCATGCGCAGAGCCTAGCGCACCGGTTCGACCGCACAAAGCAAAACGGCCCCCGAAGGGGCCGTCTGCTGCATCCTCTTTCCGGCCGGCTGCCGTCAGGCCGCCGACCAGTCCGGATCAGCCGGAACGATTACCAGCGGCGGGGACGCTCGGTCTTCGCCTGGGCTTCGTTCACCTTCAGGGCGCGGCCGCCCATCTGGAAACCGTTCAGCGTCTGGATCGCCTTGGCGGCCTCGGAGTTCGAGGTCATCTCGACGAAGCCGAAGCCACGGGGCTGGCCCGTGTCACGGTCGTTGATCAGGGCAACCGAGTCGACGGTGCCGTGGGCCGAGAACAGCTCACGCACGGCGTCTTCGGTGGCGGAAAAAGGCAGGTTACCAACGTAGATCTTGCTCATTGAAATTCTCACTAACAAAAAGCCCTTTCAGCCGTGCCCGATCGAAACGACGGGCTTAGCGGCCTGGGGACTCAAACAGACAAGGCATGAGGCAGCGCGGCTGAAAGAACTCCCGGTTTTACGCGGGACGATCACAGTCGCGTGGCAACGGTGCCACGTGGATCGGAAACTCTTCGGCTTAAGCGCTGGGCCCTGAACTGCGCGAGAATTCGCGAGGGCTGCCCAAACAGAAAGTAGAAGGGAGACTACCCGCGGCGGACTATACGCCCTTTTTCCCGCCCGGGTCGGTTTATTTCCAGACGCGGGTCACATGCTTCCTGTATCGTGCACGCGCCGAGTCCTGCAGCAGCCTTCGTCTCTCAGTGTCCGCGGCATTACCCGCCGTACCGGCACACCCAGGTGAATGAATGGCTAAGGAAGAACTCATCGACATGCAGGGCACCGTCAACCAGGTGCTGCCCGACACGCGCTTTCTCGTGACGCTGGAAAACGGCCACGAGATCACAGCCTACCTCTCCGGCAAGATGCGCAAGCACCGCATCCGCATCCTGGCCGGCGACAAGGTGACACTGGAAATGTCGCCGTACGACCTGACCAAGGGTCGCATCAACTTCCGCGAGAAGGATGTCCGCGGCCCCTCGAGCGGCGCCCGCCCGAGCTTCGCCCGCCGCCGCTAGGGTTTCCGGCTGAACAGCCGATCGAGCAGGCCTGGCCTGGCTCGAGACGTCACGACCGACTTCGCAGCAGGGCGCTTCGCTGCGCCTGACGACGATCGCACCGGATACGTCCGCACCGTGCCCATCTGGGCACGGTCGCCGGCGTGGCCGGCATCCAGCGGCACGCTCCGCTTTGGCACCGGCGTTGCGGACGGCTTCTTGACGATCGCCGTCGCCTCGATGCTGAGGGGCGGCACCATCTTCCGCACGAGCGTCGTGCTGGCGTCACGCACATACCGATGATCGGCGGTGCGCAGCTCCCACACCGCATTGCCACGGGCGTCGAACGCGACTCGACCCGACGTCTGGTGCGGCTGCGGGTTGCCCTGGTCGGCATGCGACGTCCGCAACGTCGGTGTCCGGCGGGTGGGAGCGGCATCTTTGCGATGGGTCATTGGCGAGACGGCTTGGGAAGACTCTGACGCTTAATTTACGCCCGTTCGCCTGCGCTCCCCGAATCCGTCAACCCGGCGAGGTGGATTCCGGGACCTGGATCACCTTTCCGCCGCGCGTACCCGTGTTGCCACCCCTTCATGCGCGCGGTAACGTCCGCCACGTTTCCCTCCCCACTGTTAAGAGAATGAGCCATGACCATCACGAGCCTTCGCCCGTCGATCCGCCTCGCGCTTGGCCTCGTCGCCCTGGCGGGCCTGCCTGGCCTGGCCGCTGCCGACATCGTGACCGGCACCGTCACACCGGCTACCGCCAAGGCTGTCGTCGTCGACGCCTCCGATAAGACCGTGGCCGAACTGAAGGCCGGTGCCTACCAGCTGCAGTTGCCCCCCGGCCGCTACAAGGCCAGGTGCCTGGCACCGACGCAGCGTGAGCAGGAATTCCTGAGCCTGTCGGAACCCGTCACCGTCAACGTCGACTGCAGCTGACCGGCGCCCGTTCGTGACGCACGAAACCGACAAGCCGCCGCGCCGCGACTGGCGTGAAAACGCCAAGTTCACGGCCAACATCGTCAACTCGCTCGCCATCCCGCTGCTGACCGTCGCGGCCACCATTGTCGGCCTGTACGCGACCAACACGCTCAAGGAGCGTGAGATCGCGATCGCCAACAAGAACAACTCGCAGTCGCTGCGCAACCAGCGTGAAGAATCCGAGACCAACCTGCGCTCGGCGATGTTCCGCGAACTGGTGGGACCGCTGTTGCAGAGCGAGACCGAGCAGGTGAAAGCCGGCGCCAACGCCGACCTGCCGCGTGCCCAGCGCCTGGCCCTGCTGGCCGAGCTGCTCGCGCTCAATTTTCACGAGCATTTCGAGCTTGGACCACTGCTGCGCTACGTCGATACCCTGCCCGGCCAGACCGAAGACGCGCGTGCCCGGCTGCGCAGCACCTCCCGGCGGGTGATCTCGCGGCAACTCGCGCCGCTGCTGTCGACGGCGGTGGGCGCCGAGGGACGCAACCCGTCGTTCCTCGAGATCTCGTTGAACTCGGACGGTACCGAGGCGGCGGACAAACCGCTGTCGTGCGCCGTACCCGGCACCGCGGATTCGGCCAACGTTTCGCTCACCCTGAACTGTTCGAGCACCGCGCAAGGAACTCCCCTGCGCATCGTCTCGCCCGACGGGCGGGACAACCTGCAGCTCAACATCCGTGCGGTCAGCTGGGCCACGCAGACGGTCGGCGTGTATTCCGTGCTGCTCGGGGCCAAGGGCGAGGCACAAGCGCACACGCCGCCGATCGAATTCACGCTGTCGCCCTATTCGTTCCCGTTCTCGGACAACACGTTGCTGCCGAGCGGCAACCGGTTCGGCATCTACCTGACGCGCATCGACGACATCCCGGGCGTCGCCCGGATCATGCGGCTGTCCTTCGTCTGGTTCCCGAAGGACTTCGTGCCGCCGCGCGAGCGGCCATTCGACCTCGACGTGCATGAACTGGTGCAGGACGTCACGGATCCGGTGCGGAAGGAAAAATCATAGCCGTGGATTTCGACAACGAGCCCGACCGTCCGCTGCGGGACGACATTCGCCTGCTCGGCCGCCTGCTCGGCGACACGGTTCGCGACCAGGAAGGCAGCCCCGCGTTCGACGTCGTGGAGCGCGTGCGACAGAGCGCCATCGCGTTTCACCGTGACGAAAACCTCGCGGCCCGGCGCGAACTCGAACGCATCCTCGATGGATTGAGCCGCGAGCAGACGATGATCGTGGCGCGCGCGTTCAGCTATTTCTCGCACCTGGCCAACCTCGCGGAAGACCTGCACAACAGCCGCCGCAAGCGCCAGTCCGACATCAATGGCGAACCACCGGCGAACGGCAGCCTGGCGCGGGCGCTCGATCGCGTCGAGGCGGCCGGGGTTGCAGCGGAGTCGCTGGCGGCGTTCTTCCGCGACAGCGTGGTCGTGCCGGTGCTGACGGCGCACCCCACGGAAGTCCAGCGCAAGAGCGTGCGCGACCTCGAGATGCAGCTCGAGCAACTGCTGCAGGCGCGCGATCGCACCCGCCTGACGCCGCAGGAACAGGCGGCCAACGACGAATCGATCCGTGGCGCGGTGCTCTCGCTGTGGCAGACCCGCATGCTGCGGCTCGAGAAACTCGCAGTGCTCGACGAAGTGGCCAATGGACTGGCGTTCTTCGAGCAGACGTTCCTGCCGGAAGTGCCCATGCTGTACGGCGCGCTCGAGGACGAGCTGCAGCGGCGCCACCCGGGCACCACGGCGCCCGAATTGCCCTCCTTCCTGCGGATCGGGTCGTGGATCGGCGGCGATCGGGACGGCAACCCGTTCGTGACGGCGGACGTGCTGGAGCGCACGTTGCGCATGCAGTCGTCCCGGGTGTTCGAGTACTACCTCGAGCAGCTGCACACGCTCGGGGCCGAGCTCTCGCTGACGACCCTCGTCACCGACGTGTCCGCGGAACTGAACGAGCTGGCCGATCGCTCGCCCGACAAGAGCCCGCATCGTCGTGACGAACCGTATCGGCGTTCGATCACCGGGCTGTATGCGAGGGTCGCCGCGACGGCGCGCGATCTCGACATGCACGAGCCGTTGCGGCACGCGATCGGCGCAGCCCCGCCGTATGGCGCAGTGGCCGAGTTCGCCGCCGACCTCGAGGTCATCCGTCGCTCGCTCGAAGCGCACGACTCCGCCCTGCTCGCCCGCGGCCGGCTGCGCCGCTTGCGACGTGCCGTCGACGTGTTCGGCTTCCATCTCGCGGCGGTGGACCTGCGCCAGAATTCGGACGTGCATCAACGGGTCGTCGCCGAACTGTTCGCATTGGCGCGGCCGGACGTCGACTATTCGTCTCTGGACGAGGCCGGGCGCGTGCGGGTGCTGGCCGAGGAGCTGGCGACCCCACGACTGCTCAGCTCGCCCTACGTCGAATACTCCGCCGAAACACGCAGTGAACTCGCGATCGTGCAGACGGCGGCACGCATGCACCAGCGTTACGGCGCGGCGTGCATCCCCAATTACGTGATCTCGAAGTGCGACGGCGTGTCCGACGTGCTCGAAGTCGTGCTGCTGCTGCGCGAGGCAGGCCTGTACCGTGCGGCCGATGCCCACCTCAGCTGCAACGTGATCCCGCTGTTCGAGACGATCGCGGACCTGCGCAACGCCGCGGGCGCGATGGATGCCTTGCTGTCGATTCCAGTGTACGCGCGCATGCTGGGGTCGCGCGGCCGGGCGCAGGAAGTGATGCTCGGGTATTCCGACAGCAACAAGGACGGCGGTTACCTGACATCCCGCTGGGAGCTGTTCAAGGCACAGACTGAACTTGTCGCGACGTTTCGCAGGCACGGCATCCGCATGCGGCTGTTCCACGGCCGCGGCGGCTCGGTCGGCCGCGGTGGCGGTCCGACGTACGAGGCGATCCTGGCGCAGCCAGGCGGCACCGTGCAGGGACAGATCCGGGTCACGGAGCAGGGTGAAGTCATCGGCGCCAAGTATTCGAATGCCGAAGTCGGACGACGCAACCTGGAAGTGCTGGCCGCGGCGACGCTCGAGGCCACGCTGCTGGGGGGCGCGGGTGTTGCGCCGAAACCCGCTTATCTCGAGGTACTGGAGCAGCTCTCGAGCAGCGCGTACGCGGCCTATCGACACCTCGTCTACGAGACGCCCGGATTCGAGAACTACTTCTGGGAATCCACCGTCATCAGCGAAATTGCCGAGCTCAACATCGGCAGCCGCCCTGCGTCGCGCAACCAGTCACGCTCGATCGAGACGCTGCGTGCGATTCCCTGGGTGTTCTCCTGGGCGCAGTGCCGGCTGATGCTGCCCGGCTGGTACGGGTTCGGGTCGGCCATCGATTCGTGGCTCAGCGAGCACGGCGATGCCGGCCTTGCGCTGCTGCAGGAGATGCACCGCGAGTGGCCGTTCTTCGCGTCGGTGCTGTCGAACATGGAGATGGTGCTGTCGAAAGCGGATGTCGCGATCGCCTCGCGGTACGCCGATCTCGTCACCGACCCGCAATTGCGAGGGACCATCTTCGGCCGCATTCGCGCCGAGCTCGAGTCCACGGTCTCTGCCCTGCTCCGCATCATGGCAACCGGCGAGTTGCTGGCCGGGAATCCGCAGCTGGCGCGCTCGATCAAGTACCGGTTTCCGTACCTCGACCCGCTGAACCACATCCAGGTCGAGTTGCTGCGCCGCTATCGCGCGGGTGACAAGGATGAGCGCAGCCGTCGCGGCATCCACCTGACCATCAACGGCATCGCGGCGGGCTTGCGCAACAGCGGCTAGCGCAACACGGGCGACGGCAAGGTGGTCGTCACACACACTTTAACTAGTGCGTATAAGTTACTGGTAATTGGGCGATTTCTATTGCCCGGGCCTGAGCTTTCGCGGCGCCGCGGCAGCAGCAGCCATAGGTACAACTGGAACTGCCGCGATGCCGAAACGCGGGGTAAAAAGGCAGGCGAGTCCCGCGTGTCGATACCCGCTGGCGGTCGGCGACACGGGGGTCAGGCGGGCCTGGGCCGCAGTCGATCCTCGCCTGCAGTCCGCCCCCTGCATCTGCGGCGCGTTCGCGCGGCAGCTTGCCTTGGTTGACCGGCGACTGTCTCCAGCTCCGCCCGGCAGCGAGGCTTTGAGGTCCGAAGCCAGCACGGCCGAGCGCGCCCTGTCGACGCTCGGCCTTTTACTGACTGCCCTCCCCGATCGTCAGCAGACAGGCCGGCACCCGAGCGCACCTGCACGAGCGCATTTACAACGCACCGTCGCGGGCATACAAACGCCAGGCAAAACGCGCCTGGATCCGTATCCGCGGCGGGCACCAGAGCCCGGATCGGGCCGTCACACCGGGAGGGGGATCGACATGAACGAGACAAGCAACCGGGTCCCGCGCCATCTGTGGATCGTGGGCGCTCTGAGCTTGTTGTGGAATGCCGTGGGCGCGTTCGACTACTCCGCCACGCAGTTCCGCATCGAGTCCTACATGGGCCAGTTCACGCCGGAACAGCTCGCCTACTTCTATGGATTTCCGGCCTGGGCCGTTGCCGCGTGGGCGATCGCGGTCTGGAGTTCGCTGCTCGGCTCCTTGTGCCTGCTGTTGCGCAAGGCCTGGGCCGTCTGGCTGTTCGGCATTGCGATCGTCGGCATGGCGCTGACGGCACTCTACAATTTCGTGCTGACCGACGGCATGGCGATGATGGGGGCCGGCGAGGCGGTGTTTACGGGCGTCATCTGGCTGATCGCGATAGGCCTCTTCTTCTACGCGCGCGCCATGGCACGACGCGGCGTGCTGCGCTGACAGTCGATCCACGCCGCGACCACCAATGGCACCTCGAGACCGGGCGAGAGCCCGCGCTGCGGCGACAGTCAGAACTGGTAGCTGACGTATGCCTGCGCGGTGCTGCGATCGCGCAGGTTGTTGTACGTGCCGCCCCAGGTGGGGTTCCACGAGACCGCGGCGGTCCAGTGCCCCGCGAGCGCGGCCTGCAGCGACACGATCGCGAACATCCGGCCTTCGACGATCGTGTGGTCGCTCGACCAGCCCCAGACATCCTGTCCGAACACGACCGACGGAATCAGGTCGAGCCCGCCGATCGCCTTCGGGTACTTCAGCCCGGCGCGCAGCCGGTAGCCGAACGCTTCCCGGGAAACGTAACCATCGGACGAGCACGACACAGGTGCAGCCGGTGGCGGGCACACACCGTTGACCGGCCCTTGCCCGAACACTTCAGCGCGCCCGAATCGCACGACCGAGGAATTCGGCAGGTCCGGCACCAGCTTGTAGATGACCTCCGCACCGTAGCTCAAAGCGGTCGATCCCAGCAGCTTCGGCACCTGTCCGAGTGCACCGAACTGCAACTGCAGGGCCTCGTGACGCTCCCATGCGCGGACTGTGCCGCCCGGCGCAACCGCGTCGGTCTTGTCGCGCAGCGGCGTCGGCGCCGTCCGCGAAACGGCGGCGCTGATCAAGTCGACGGAGTTGTACTGCAACGGCTGGTTCGGGCGGTAAGTGAGTTCGCCGAGCAGGATGCCGCCGCGCCACTTCTTCTCGAACGCCAGACCGAACATCCGGATGTTCTCGGGGTATTCGGTGAAGTAAGTCGGATTGAGGCCGCCCGGGTCGCCCGGCAGAAACAACGGGCCGCTCTCCCGACCCGACTTGGTCCCGCTGTAGAACGGCATGCGCGAGTGAAACTGCGTGGCGTACACGCCGAACTCGGTCGCCCAGGACTCGACCGTGTGTTTCAGCGCGAGGCCGCCCTGCCCCGAGTTGGACGGATCCTGCGTCGCGGTGCGCTTCACGTAGACGCCGGTCGCGACCGCCGTCCGGTCGGAGAGATTGCCGAACATCGCCTTGTCGCAGCCCTCCGCCATGAAGTCGACCGCCGCGAAGAACGTGCCGCACTCGTTCAGCGCGGTCGGTTCGAAGTGCAGCTGGTAGAACGCCTCGAGGCTGGTGGCTTGCGACAGGCCGATGCGCCCGGACAGTGCCGGGAATGTGATGCGCGTTTCGTGCGCGCGA
>Ga0316188_10001280_pt1 | contig 11827 bp, 12 predicted proteins | sample Phiworburrow1_MG_FD_204933 | JGI IMG/M metagenome (GOLD analysis project Ga0316188, IMG submission 204933) | Coastal sediment microbial communities from Maine, United States - Phippsburg worm burrow 1 | ecosystem: Environmental > Aquatic > Marine > Coastal > Sediment | place: USA: Maine... | reverse complement strand
CCTGCTCGAATGGCTCGAGGACTACAATCGCCAGGCGACCACGCCGCTGCAGGGCGGCGATCTGGGCTGGCGGCGCACCGACGAATTGCCGGCGGTATTTACCGACGCGGTGCCGGCGCTGAAACCCGGCGAGGTGGCGGGCCCCATCACCAGCGCGGCCGGCCTGCACCTGGTGCAGCTCATCGAGCAGCGCGGCGGCCAGCAGGTCATCGACCAGACCCACGCGCGGCACATCCTCATCAAGGTCTCGGAAGTGCGCAACGACCAGCAGGCCCAGGCGCTGCTGAAGGAATTGCGGCAGCGCGCCCTGGGCGGCGAAGATTTCGGCGACCTGGCGCGGCAGTACACCGACGACATCGGCAGCGCCCAGGAGGGCGGCGACCTGGGCTGGGCAGGGAAAGGGCAATTCGTCCCCGTTTTCGAACAGGCCATGGCTGAGACCGGTATCAATCAGATCAGCCAGCCCTTCCAGAGCCAGTATGGCTGGCACATTCTGCAGGTGCTGGAGCGCAGAAAGTACGACGTCAGCGATGCCAATGCCCGGGAACACGCTCGCCGCGTCCTCTACCAGCGCAAGTTCCAGGACGAACTCGAAGTCTGGCTGCAGAAAATTCGCGACGAAGCCTACGTGGACATCAAGAGCTGAACAGCGGGCCCGCCATGATCCCCCGCCTGGCCGTGACACCCGGCGAGCCCGCGGGCATCGGTCCGGATATCGTGCTGCATGCGGCGCTGCGCGGCACCGCCGCCACCCTGGTGTGCATTGGCGACCCGACGCTGCTGAGCGAGCGCGCCCGCGCGCTGGGATTGCCCGTGCAACTGGACCTCGTCACCGATCAGCTGCCGGATGCGCCCGCTGCCCGCGGCCGACTCTGGGTCAGCCCCGTGCCCCTGGCCACCGCCAGCGCAGCGGGTGTGCTCGACCCCGCCAACGCGCACTACGTGCTGGAGACCCTGGACCGCGCCACCGACGGCTGCCTCGATGGCCGCTTTGACGGCATGGTGACCGGCCCGGTCAACAAGGCCATCATCAACGACGCCGGGGTCCCATTCAGCGGCCACACCGAGTATCTCGCCCGGCGCACCGGTACCGACCACGTCGTCATGATGCTCGCCAACCGGGAACTGCGCGTGGCGCTGGCGACCACCCACCTGCCGCTGCGAGCCGTGAGCGATGCCCTGAGCAGGAGCAGTCTGCGGCAGACCCTGGACATTCTGCACGCCGAACTGAGCAGCCGCTTCGGCTACGCCCGTCCTCGCATCATGGTGCTGGGACTGAACCCGCACGCCGGAGAGGGCGGGCACCTGGGGCGGGAGGAAATCGACGTGATCGAACCGGTGCTGGCCGACTGCCGCCGTGACGGCTACCTGGTCAGCGGTCCGGTCCCGGCGGACACGGCCTTCACCCCGGCAGCGCTGCAGACGGCCGACGCCGTGCTGGCGATGTATCACGACCAGGGTCTGCCCGTGCTCAAGGCGCAGGGCTTCGGCGCCACCGTCAACATCACCCTCGGGCTGCCCATCGTGCGGACCTCTGTCGACCACGGCACGGCCCTTGCGCTGGCCGGCAGCGGCGCCGCCGACCCCAGCAGCCTGCTGACTGCCATCGACATGGCCGCCCGGCTCTGCCGCGGCCGGGCGGCGCTAAGCTAGACCTCCACCACCGCCAGCAGATACGTCCCCGCGCCGCGGTTACGGCCGGTACCTAAGCGAGCCCCAGTGACCCGGCGCTCCCTCGATCATGGTTGAATACATCTCGCCGATGTACTCGGCGTGATCGGTCACCGCGCCGGCGAAAACCCGCGGCTTGACACGCGCACCCCGCCGCCAGCGCTGCAGCGCCAGCCCCTGCCGACGCCGGCTTGGACACGATTACCCGCCGCAACCACGCGCAGCCGTCACCTCGATTCCCTTAGGCATTGCCGGCGCACGGCTTTATAATCCGACCAATTAACGCACAGACACCAGGACGAGCCCTTGCAGCACCGCCCCCGGAAAAGGTTTGGCCAGAACTTTCTGCGCGATGCCCAGGTGATCGAAAAGATCGTGCGCTCGGTCAACCCGGCAGGCCAGCAGTCCATCGTCGAGATCGGCCCCGGCCAGGGCGCCATCACGCGCGGCCTCGTCGCCAGCGGCGCCCGGGTGTCCGCCATCGAGATCGACCGCGACCTGGCCGCGAGGCTGCAGCAGGCGTTTGCCCACGCCGACAACTTTCAGCTGCACGAGGCCGACGCGCTGCGCTTTGATTTCTCATCGCTGCGGCCGGTCGCGGGCCGCCTGCGCATCGTTGGCAACCTGCCCTACAACATCTCCACCCCGCTCATTTTTCATCTGCTGCAGGCCGGCGATCTGATCGACGACATGCACTTCATGCTGCAGAAAGAGGTCGTGGAGCGCCTGGCGGCCCAGCCCGGCAACGGCGACTACGGGCGCCTCAGCGTAATGGTGCAATACCACTGCCAGGTGATGCCGCTGTTCGAGGTACCGCCGGGCGCGTTCTTTCCGGCGCCCAAGGTGGACTCGGCCGTCGTGCGCCTGGTGCTGCGGCGCCACATCGCGACGCCGGCGCGGAACACCCGGGTACTCGGCCAGGTCGTCAATGCCGCGTTCGGGCAGCGCCGCAAGACGCTGCGCAACGCATTGCGCGCTCTGATCGACGAAGGCGCTCTCACCTCGCTGGGAATTGATAGTAAAATGCGGGCAGAGAATCTCAGCCTGGAGGATTTTGTGACAATCAGCAATGCACTGCCAGGCGGCGCACCCCATGGTCAGTAATGCCGACGCCATCGCCATCCGGGTGTCGTCGCGCTTTCTTACCGATCAGTCGGAGCCCCGCGATGACCGCTACGCCTTCGCCTATACCGTGTCCATCACCAACGCGGGGCCCTGCCCCGTGCGCCTCATCAGCCGTTACTGGGTGATCACCGACGGCAACAACGATCGCAAGGAGGTGCACGGCGAAGGCGTCATGGGCGAACAGCCCTACATCCCCAGCGGCGAGACCTTCGAGTACACCAGCGGCGCACTGCTCAATACGGCCGTCGGCACGATGGAAGGCAGCTATCAGATGGTCACGGATTCCGGTGACTACTTCGACGCCTTGATCCCCCGCTTCAGCCTCGTCAATCCGCAGGCGCTGCATTGACCAGCGCAAGGTCCCGGCGGCACCGCACGTCGCTCCCCGGCAACCGGCCAGGACCGCAACGAGCCGGCCGCGGTACCCACGCCACAGGCTGGGGGTCATGGAGGTGAACCCCGCATGACCACCTACGCCGTCGGCGACGTCCAGGGCTGTTATGCCGCCCTGCGTTGCGTGTTGAAAGAGGTGGCCTTCAACCCGGCCAAAGATGCGCTGTGGCTGGTGGGCGACCTGGTCAACCGCGGACCGCAGTCGCTGGAGGTGCTGCGCTTTGCACAGTCGCTCGGCAAGCGCGGCAAGGTCGTGCTCGGCAACCACGACCTGCACCTGCTGGCCGTCGCGGAGGGCTCGCGCAAGGCCCGCACCAAGGACAGCCTCGACGCCATACTCGACGCCCCCGACCGCGAGGAGCTGCTCGACTGGCTGCGCCACCAGCCGCTGATCTATACCGACAACCGGCTCGGCTACACCATGGTCCACGCCGGCATCCCGCCCATCTGGAGCCTCAGCAAGGCGCACAGCCTGGCCCGGGAGGTCGAGGCCGCCCTGCGCTCGGACCGCCGCCGGCGCTTTCTGGGCGGCATGTACGGCAATGACCCGCTGTGCTGGAACAACAACCTGTCGGGCATCAAGCGGCTGCGCGTCATCACCAACTACCTGACGCGCATGCGCTTCTGCTGCGCCGACGGCACCCTGGACCTGGAGGACAGCGACAGCAAGGTCTCTTCGCGCCCCGGCTTCCGCCCCTGGTTCGACCACAAGAACCCGGCCCTCAACGGCCATCAGCTCATCTTCGGTCACTGGGCCGCCCTGGAGGGCGTCACGCGGCAACCCGACGTGCACGCGCTCGACACCGGCTGCGTGTGGGGAGGCAGGCTGACCCTGCTGCGCCTGAACGACCAGACCCGCATCAGTTGCGCCTGCCAGCCAACGCTGCCCCCGAAGGGAGACGCCTGAGATGCCGCCGCCGGCAGCGCCGGAGCCGGTCGTGCTCATCACCGGCGCCGCGCGCAGACTCGGCGCCGCCATGGCACGCCACTTCCACAGCCAGGGCTACCGCGTCGCCATCCACTACCGCCACTCGCGCGGCGAGGCGGCAGCGCTGGCCGCCGAGCTGTGCGCGGCGCGGCCCCACAGCGCCGTGGCGCTGCCGGCCGACCTGGCCGACCTGGCCGCGCTGACCGCGCTGCCCGCCCTCGTGCAGGCGGCGTTCGGGCGGCTCGATGTGCTGATAAACAACGCATCCAGCTTCTTTCCAACGCCCCTGGGGCAGGTGGATGAGCGGCAGTGGGACGCGCTGGTGGACAGCAACCTCAAGGGCCCGTTCTTCCTCAGCCAGGCCTGCCTGCCGCCACTGCGCGCCTGCGGCGGCAGCATCATCAACCTCATCGACATCCACGCGGAGCGGCCCCTGCGCGACCACACCGTGTACTGTCTGGCCAAAGCCGGCCTGGCCATGATGACCCGGGCGCTGGCGCTGGAGGCGAGCCCGGAGGTGCGGGTCAACGGCATCGCTCCCGGCGCCATCCTCTGGCCGGAGTCGGCGCCGCAGAGCGCGGAGCAGGCGGCCATCCTGGCACGAATACCCCAGGGACGCTGCGGGCAGCCCCTGGACATCGCCCAGACGGCCTGGTTTCTGGCCACGCAGGCGCCCTACGTCACCGGCCAGATCATCGCGGTCGACGGCGGCAGGAGCACTGCAGGCTGATAAGCGCCGACAGCGCGATCACTCAGTCGGCGCTGCCGTCCAACTCCACCCGCCACAGGGCGAGGGGGTCGCTTGCGACCTCGGCGCAGATGTCGGCGTAGCTGCGGCCATCGACCGGATGGCGCCCGGCGGGGTCGATGTCGGCCAGCGGCCGGATCACGAACGCATACTTTTCGATCTCGTCGCGCGGCAGGCAGATGCCGCCCACTTCGCCGACCGTCTGGCCGTAGGTCAGTATGTCGATATCCAGCGTGCGCGAGCTGAATTTCTCCTGCCCGCGCACGCGCCCGAGCTGCTCCTCGATGTGCCGCAGTTCGCGACTCAGCGCTCCCACGGAGAGCGACGAGTCCAGCCCCACCACCAGATTGAGAAAGTTGGCGCCGTCGAAACCGACCGCCCTGCTCTCGTACACGGGCGAGACCAGCAGTTCGCCGAACGTCGCCCGCAGGGCGCGCAGCGCGGCCCGCAGATGGCGCCGCGGGGCGATATTGCTGCCCAGGGAAAGGTAGACGCGCGCCGTCAAGCCCGGCTGCCCCGCTCGATCACGATACCCACGTCCCGCGCTCCCCGCAGCGCCCCGGGCTTGCTCAGCCGCAGCCGCAGCCAGGGCACGCCGAACTCGCGCAGGACCAGCTCGGCACAGCGCTCCGCCAGGGTCTCGACCAGTTGATACTCGCTGGCGCCGACAAAGCCCATCAGGCGCTTGGCCACCGCCTTGTAATCGAGCGCGTCGTCGATGTGATCCGAGCGCGCGGCGCGGGCGATATCGGTGGCCATCTCCAGGTCCAGGCTGACCGTCTGGCGCACCTGACGCTCCCAGTCGAAAATGCCGATCACCGTGTCGATCCTCAGATCGCGGATGTAGACGATATCCATTGCTACCCCCTGTGCTGACGCCAGCCCCTCATAGCGGCGGCAAATCCGAAAGCGGCCAGCGCGCCCGCGTGGCGATCGCCAGATCGTCGCATTGGCCGGCCTGCAGGCGCAGGCACCCGGCGTAGGCGATCATGGCCCCGTTGTCGGTGCAGAACTCAGGCCTCGCATAGAACACCGCGGCGCCCAGGCCCGCGGTCATCTCCGCCAGGGCGGAGCGCAGCTGTAGATTGGCGCTCACGCCACCGGCGATCACCAGGCGCTCCATGCCGGTCTGCTGCAACGCGCGCCGGCACTTGATCACCAGCGTCTCCACCACGGCCCGCTGGAAGGCCGCCGCGACGTCGGCGCGATCCCGCTCCGACAGCTCGCCGGCGTCATCGCGCAGCCCGGCCAGCGCATTCAGGGTATAGGTCTTGAGGCCGCTGAAGCTGAAATCCAGCCCGGGGCGGTTGGTCATGGGGCGCGGAAAGTCGAAGCGCGCGGCGTCGCCATCCTGGGCCAGCCTCGCCAGCGCCGGACCGCCAGGATAGGGCAGCCCCAGCATCTTGGCCACCTTGTCAAAGGCCTCACCGGCAGCATCGTCCAGCGACTCGCCAAGCAGTTCGTAGCGGCCGATGCCGGGCACGGCCACCAGCTGGGTGTGTCCGCCCGATACCAGCAGGGCCACCAGTGGCAAGGCCGGCGGCGCCGCCTCCAGCATGGGCGCCAGCAGATGCCCCTCCATATGGTGGACACCGACGGCGGGCACCCCCCAGGCGTAGGCCAGCGAACGCGCGATCGCCGCCCCCACCATGAGGGCCCCGATGAGGCCGGGCCCGGCGGTATAGGCGACGCCGCCGATGTCGCCAGCTTCGAGGCCGGCGGCGGCCAGGCATTGACTGATCAGGGGCAGGGTCTTGCGGATGTGATCGCGGGATGCCAGTTCGGGCACGACGCCGCCGTACTCCGCATGGAGCGCGACCTGGCTGTACAAGCGATGCGCCAGCAGACCGCGCTCACTGTCGTAGATGGCCACCCCGGTCTCGTCGCAGGATGTCTCGATTCCCAGTACTCTCATCGGCCCGTCCAGCGGCGCTCCCGGCAATGCTGCGCAGGGGGCATTCTAAACAATGGGGACCGCCGGAGAAACGGATAAACGGTAATTCGTGCCACGCAGCGCAGACTTTTGCTATCATTGGCGTTTTGCTACAGCGCGTGGGCTTCACTGCCGATAAGCGGTCATACTTTCCGCAGCAGTCTTCTGTTGCTTTGCATTTTTCCGCCCGCAGGTATATTATTGCCCACCTTTTTGCCACTGACGCCAACCTTGGTAGCGGTGTTCATCCAACGCATCGACCGAAAACCGGAATCGAGATTACATGCCAGAAGTCAGAGTAAGAGAAAACGAACCCTTTGACGTTGCCCTGCGCCGCTTCAAGCGCTCCTGCGAAAAGGCCGGCATCATGGCCGAGGTGCGCCGCCGCGAGTACTACGAAAAGCCCACCGCCGTGCGCAAGCGCAACAAGGCCGCCGCCGTCAAGCGCCACCTGAAAAAGCTGCAGCGCGAAAACAAGCGGCTCACGCGCCTCTATTAATTGAACTGTCAATCCGACCGTCGCCTGCGCTGGCCGGATGCCACTACCCGGCCTTGCCCATGCCAGCAGCGCCCGTAGCGACACCGCCTCCAGCGGCACGGAACTGATCCATGACCGAGCAGACACTCAAGCAGTCCATTCAAAGCGCCGTGAAGGACGCCATGAAGGGGCGGCAGAAAGAGCGGGTGGCCGCCCTGCGGCTGATCATGTCCGACATCAAGCGGATCGAGGTCGATGAGCGCATAGAAGTCGACGATGCGCGCCTGCTCGTCATCCTCGACAAGATGCTGAAGCAGCGGCGAGAGTCTCATGCGCAATACGAGACCGCCGGCCGCAGCGATCTGGCGCAGACCGAAGCCTACGAGATGGGCGTCATTCAGGAGTTCCTCCCGGCAGCGCTCAGCGCCGAGGCGATCGACCTGATCATCGACAAAGCCATCGCACAGAGCGGTGCCGCCACGGTCAAGGACATGGGCGCGGTGATGTCCCTGGTGAAGCCCCAGGTCCAGGGACGCGCCGACATGAGCGCAGTCAGTCGACAGATCAAGCAGCGGCTCGCCTGAACCACACCTGGCCCCTCGGCTGCGGTCATCGCATCCTGTGTCACTGTAAACCGGCCCGGCGGCATGCGCGGCAGAATTCCCCAGTCCTTTATCGATAACCTGCTCGATCGCGTCGACATCGTCGACCTCATCGACGCGCGGGTCGCGCTGAAGCGCGCGGGCCGCAATTACAAGGGCCTGTGCCCCTTTCATCAGGAAAAGACCGCATCGTTCACCGTCAACGGCGACAAGCAGTTTTACTACTGCTTCGGCTGCGGCGCGGGCGGCAACGCCATCTCCTTCCTGATGGACTACGAGCGGCTCGACTTCCCCACCGCCATCGAATCGCTGGCGCGCCACGCCGGCCTCGAAATCCCGCGAGTCCAGGGCGAGGGCCCCGACCCCCGGCGCGAGCAGGAGCCGCTGTTCGACGTGCTGCAGCGCTGCAGCAGCTGGTACCAGCGGCAGCTGCGCGCCCATGCCGATGCCGGCAACGCCGTTGCCTACCTCAAGCAGCGCGGCCTTACCGGCGTCATCGCCAAGCGCTTCGGCATCGGCTTCGCGCCCGCGGGCTGGGACAATCTGCTGCAGGCCGCGGGGGGCACCGCCGCGGAACGCGAACTGCTGATCAAAGCGGGCATGCTGGTCACCCGGGACAACGGCCAGTGCTACGACCGCTTCCGCGAGCGCATCATGTTTCCAATCCGGGACGCGCGCGGCCGCGTGATCGGTTTCGGCGGGCGGGTGCTGGGCGACGACACGCCCAAATATCTCAACTCCCCGGAGACGCCGGTCTTCAACAAGGGCCGCGAGCTGTACGGCCTGTATGAGGCCCGTCAGGCGCGCCGCCAGCTCAACCAACTGGTCGTGGTCGAGGGCTATATGGATGTCGTCGCCCTGGCGCAGCACGGCATCGATTACGCCGTCGCGACGCTCGGCACGGCTGTCAGCCGCGCCCACCTGGAGCGCGTGTTCCGGTGCTGCGCCCGCGTCACCTTCTGTTTTGACGGCGATCGCGCGGGCCGGAGCGCCGCCGCCCGCGCCCTCGAAGTCACCATGGGCCTGATGGCGGACGGGCGCCAGGCCAACTTCCTGTTCCTCGACGAGGGGGAGGACCCGGACAGCCTGGTCCGCAAGGCCGGCCGCGAACACTTCGAAGCGCTGCTGGCCGGCGGGCAGCCCATCGCGGACTTTCTCTTCGAGGAACTCAGCAGAGGCATCGACCTTGGCAGTTTTGACGGTCGCGCGCGCCTCAGCAAGCTGGCGCTGCCGCTGATCGGCCAGGCTCCGGAGGGTGTGTTCCGCCAGCTGCTGCTGCAGGAACTGTCCCGCCGCACGGGATTGGACCATGGCACCATGACCCAGCTGGCGCGCCAGCAGACCACCAGCCCGGCGGCGGCCCCGCCGCAACGAGAACCGCCGGCGCCGGCACAGCCACCGCCTGCAGCGCAGAACCCGACGGAACGCCCGCGCCACCGGCCCAGGCAGGCCAGCCGCATCGAGAAGACCCCGCTGCGGGCAGCGCTGGCCAATCTGCTGTTCCACCCCAGGCTCGCCGCCCTCGCTGGCGACCTGAGCGCACTGCAGCAACCGGAGACGCTGGAGGGCGAACTGCTGCTGGAAATGCTGGAACTCCTGCAGCGAGAGCCCGACACCCCCACCGCGAGCCTGCTGGGCTCGTGGCTCAACACGGAAAAGCACGAGTGCGCCGCCAGGCTGCTCGGGTTTGAAGACCTGCTGGAAGACGAGCAGAAATCGCAGAGGGAATTCCTGGACGCCCTCGAGCGCCTGCGCAAGGAGCGCCATCGCCGCAGACTCGAAGGCGAGCTGGCCGCACTCGGCGGCCTGCCACACCGCAGCGAAGAACAAAAAGCCCGCTATCTGCAGCTGCTGATGGAACTGCGCGCCGGGCTCAGCTGACTAAGCAAAAAATCAGCGCAGATCATCGCCGCCAGCCCTGTAAAAATTTGCCGCGAGCCCCATATTAGGCATCTGTGCTATCATGCGTAGCTACGCTTTTTTTCTGCCATCGTCACGGGATCGAGAGCAATATGGCCGACACCTCCCCCCAGTCCCGCATCAAGGACCTCATCGCCAAGGGCAAAGAGCAGGGATACCTCACCTACGCCGAGGTCAATGACCATTTGCCGGATGATATCTCCGACCCGGATCAGGTTGAAGACATCATCCAGATGATCAATGACATGGGCATCCAGGTGTTCGAATCGGCCCCCGACGCCGACACCCTGCTGATGTCCGACAGCCAGTCGGCCGATGAAGTCGCGGCCGAGGAGGCCGCCGCTGCGCTGGCCGCCGTCGAAACCGAGGCCGGGCGCACCACCGACCCGGTGCGCATGTACATGCGCGAGATGGGCACGGTCGAGCTGTTGACCCGCGAAGGCGAGATCGTCATCGCCAAGCGCATCGAGGAAGGCACCAGGGAGCTGATGGCCGCCCTGGCATCCTACCCGGGCGTCGTCAGCCGGCTGCTCGAGGAGTACGACTCGGTTGCTACCGAACAGCGCCGCCTCGCCGACCTCCTGACCGGTTATCTCGACCCGATGGATACCAGCGCGCCTCCCGAGCCGACCGTTGCAGCGAGCGAAAGCCCCAGCCCCAGCGCCAGCCCCAGCGCCAGCCCTAGCGCCAGCGCCAGCGCCGACACCACCGAAAGCGATGATGACTCGGACTCAAGCACCGACACCAGTTCAGACAGCGACACCGATGATTCCGGTCCCGACCCGGTCGAGGCCCGCGAACGCTTTGATGCACTGCGTGCGCAATACCAGCAAACCGAGAAAACAGTCCAGCGCCATGGCCGCCAGAGCGAACAAGGCCAGCAGGCGCTGCTGGCGCTGGGCGAGGCTTTCAAGTACTTCAAACTGACCCCCAGAACGCTGGACCCGCTGGTCGATATCCCGCGCAGCAGCCAGGCGCAAATCCGCAGCCAGGAAAAGGCGATCATGCAGATCTGTGTGCGCCAGTGCGGCATGCCGCGCCAGGAGTTCCTGCAATCGTGGCAGGCCAACGATTTCGATCCGGGCTGGTTGAACACCGTGCTGGCCACCGGCGCACCCTACACGGAAAGGATCGCCCATTACCAGGAAGACATCGAACGCGCCCTGCGCAAGATCGCTGAAATCGAACAGCAGACCGGGCTGACCATCAGCGAAGTGCGCGACGTCAACCGCCTCATGTCGCTTGGCGAGGCCCGCATGCGCCGCGCCAAGAAAGAGATGGTCGAGGCCAACCTGCGACTGGTCATCTCCATCGCCAAGAAATACACCAATCGCGGGCTGCAATTCCTGGACCTGATTCAGGAGGGCAATATCGGCCTGATGAAGGCGGTCGACAAGTTTGAATACCGCCGCGGTTACAAATTCTCGACGTATGCGACCTGGTGGATCAGACAGGCCATCACGCGCTCCATCGCCGACCAGGCCCGCACCATCCGCATCCCGGTGCACATGATCGAAACCATCAACAAGCTCAATCGCATATCGCGGCAGATGCTGCAGGAAATGGGCCGCGAGCCCACGCCCGAGGAACTGGGCGAGCGCATGGACATCCCCGAGGACAAGGTGCGCAAGGTGCTCAAGATCGCCAAGGAGCCCATCTCCATGGAGACGCCCATCGGCGACGACGAGGACTCGCACCTGGGCGATTTCATCGAGGACAACACCATCTCCTCGCCGATCGACTCGGCCACCAGCACGGGCCTGTCCGAGGCTACCAAAGAGGTTCTCGCCAGCCTCACCGCGCGGGAATCCAAGGTGCTGCGCATGCGCTTCGGCATCGACATGAACACCGACCACACCCTGGAAGAGGTCGGCAAGCAGTTCGACGTGACGCGCGAGCGCATCCGCCAGATCGAGGCCAAGGCGCTGCGCAAGCTGCGCCACCCCAGCCGCTCAGACCACCTGCGCACCTTCCTGGACGACTGAGCCGGACCCCGTGCACTCCCCCACCGACGCCGGCACCCGCCGGC
>Ga0316188_10001278_pt1 | contig 11830 bp, 8 predicted proteins | sample Phiworburrow1_MG_FD_204933 | JGI IMG/M metagenome (GOLD analysis project Ga0316188, IMG submission 204933) | Coastal sediment microbial communities from Maine, United States - Phippsburg worm burrow 1 | ecosystem: Environmental > Aquatic > Marine > Coastal > Sediment | place: USA: Maine... | reverse complement strand
CCGAAATCGAAGGGAGATAATCTCTTCAGCGGGGATCTTTTTATAACGGATGAACTCTATAGTATATACAGTTTTGACCTTTCAACCCAGACTTATGGAATTAATCTTAATTTAAAATTGATCTATGGACCGGTAAATGAAAAGGTATGGATGCCTATAAATTATCAATTTAAATTCGATGCCTCTATCATGGGTTTTGATGTCGTTTATGATTATTTAGCAGTAGTGTCAGAATACAAAATAGAGATCAATCCGGATCTGGATCATCATTTTGAACTTATTGATGAAAATATTGAAGTGGATAGGGCAGAAGATCTTGAAAATAAAAAAGAAGTGGCGAAGGAAAATCCTTTGGATGCATTTAGTGATGAAGGTGAACTTACGCGAAAGCAACTAAATAAGATCGTCAAAGAATACGAAAAACAAGAACTCGCCGAATCAAATTCAAAGAATATCACTTTGATCACAGATTTAACTGTTGATTCTCTAGCTTCTAAAAAAGATCCTGATTATTGGAATTCGGTTCGCCCCGTTCCTCTTACTCATTTTGAAGTGAACGGCTACCAAAAACTGGATTCAATTGCCGAAGTAGATAAGAAAGAAGCGATGAAAGATTCATTGAAAAACAATAAGGAATTTCAATGGTTTGATATTTTTCTTGGCGGAGGATATTCCCTGGGTAAAAAACATCATTTAAAGATCTTTAATATGCTGGGGCAGATCAATTACAATACGGTTGATGGCTTTTATTTCGGATATAAAATGGCTTATGACTATTCTATTGGTGATAAAAATAAATTAAGTTTTACTCCAAAAGTACGTTATGCAACCAGTAGGAAGGCATGGACCGGTGGATTAAAAATAGATTATGATTTTGGAAAGGCGTTAAGGAAGGGAAATGTATTTATCGATGGAGGGAGATTTACAAGTCAGATCAATGGTGAAGATCCTATAAGTGAATATAATAATGCATTTACGACCTTGGTTTTGAAGCAGAATTTTATGAAAATTTTTGAGAAAAATTATATTCTGGCTGGATTTCAAAAGGAGATAAGCGATAAGATCGATTTTAAAATTCAAACGGAGTTCTCTGAAAGAAGATCACTTGAGAATACAAGTGACTTTACCTTCTTTAATTGGGATACAAGAGAATTTGGATCAAATAACCCAAACAATAAAGAAATGACTGATACTGATTTTCCTGTAAATCAGGCATGGATATCTGAGTTTTCGATTAATTACAGACCCTGGTTAAAATTCACTATCAAAAACGGGAAGAAGAAAGTGGTAGAAGATTCTTCACCCGAATTTGGACTTAAATACAAAAAAGGAATAGCAACTGATTTTTCGATAATTGATTTTGATCGATTACAATTATCCTATAAACAGAAAATCAAAGTGGGTGCAGGTTCGGTATTATCACTGAATGTAAAAATGGGAAGCACTTTCAATAATTCGAATATGACTTTTGTGGATTATGAGCATTTTATGGGAAACAGATCTCCTTTCGAGACCAATGATCCTGTAGCGAGTTATCGTTTGTTACCTTATTATGATTATTCTACAAACGATGAATACTTAGTGGGTCATTTACATTATCATTTCAGGAAGTTTTTACTTACGCAGATCGCTCTTGTTCGTTTTGCCGGACTAGGTGAAAACCTCTTTGTGAATTACTTAGGCACGAATAATTCGGGTAATTACACAGAGCTGGGTTACGGAATCGATAATATTTTCCGTTTTTTCAGAATAGAGGGTATTTTATCCTTCCAAAACGGGAAATTTATTGATTCAGGTCTGAGAATCGGTGTAAGTACGGTCCTGGATTTTAATTAATTCTCAATTAGAATAGGAGCCTCCAATAACCAAGATCCTTCTTCAAACCATTTTGATTTGAGTATGCCTAAAATCCCGGTTCTTTCTAAAGCGTTTAAATAATTCGAAACTAAGTTGATTAGAAGAGGATCCGAAGGTGCAACTGCTATTCCAATAGGCTCATAGTCTAAAAAGTCAGCCGAAGTAAAGAATCCTTCACTTTTGTGGTCTAAAAGTGCTAAGGCGATCGTTGGATATGCACCAATCATAACATCAACTTTTCCATCAATAAGCATTTGTAAAGCTAATTTTGTAGTCGCGGATTTAAATAAAATTGCTTTAGTAATATTTGCTTTTGCATATTCTTCGGAAGTAGTTCCTTGCATAACTACAATTTTCACTCCTTCCTTATCAATGTCTTCAATTGATTGTGCGCTTTTGAATCTTTCTTCTTTCGTAAGCATTGTGTTACCGGAAATTAAATAAGGGCCAATAAACGCTACTTTCTTATTTCTATCTATGGTCATTGTCAGTCCCGAAATGATCATATCAATTTCGCCACTTTGTAATGAAGGAATCAGATCCTTAAAATTCATTTTCACTAATTTGGCTTTTACACCAATATTATCTGCTAATCCTTTCGCCATATCTACATCTAAACCAAACAAATTACCGTCGTTTGCAGTCATACTAAACGGGGCCTGGTCGCCTGTCATTCCAATACGAATTTCACCGGTTTCAAGAATTCGATTTACAATATCTTGTGCATTGCTATTTATTTGCAGTCCTATAAAAAGGATAAAAAGAAGCAAAAGGGAGTTATATTTTTTCATTTTGTTTAGATTAATTCATTTCAAATTTAAGAACTATTAAAGGATTAGCAAAGCAAAAAAAAAAGACTTCCGAAGAAGTCTTTTCAAAAAAAATTGTTTTTCTGACTATAAAATATCTTGATCTGTAATATCAGGAAAATCATTCATTTTCATTGAAGTTGAATTTTCGTCAATATTAACATCTGTTTTTTCAGCATTGATAATATCAGCATTTTCCTCCACTTCGATCAATTGAATTTCACTTGAAGTAGATTCATTTTCAATAATTATTACTTCTATTGAAGATGAATTGTTTTCAGTTTCTATGTGAGCAGGTTGGTCAACTGCAATATGAGGAGCAATAACCAAAGCTACAATAGACATCAATTTTATTAAGATATTCATTGAAGGTCCTGAAGTATCTTTAAATGGATCTCCAACAGTATCTCCGGTTACAGATGCTTTATGTGCTTCTGACCCTTTGTATTCCATCTTACCATCTATTTCAACACCTTCTTCGAAAGATTTTTTAGCATTATCCCATGCACCACCTGCATTATTCATGAAAATCCCTAAAAGAACTCCTGATACGGTCACACCTGCTAATAATCCACCAAGGATCTCAGCTGAAGGAGCTTCCGGAAATACATCTTTAAAACCGAAACCAACAAGAATTGGAGTGATCAAAGCGATAGCACCTGGTAACATCATTTCTTTAATAGATGCTTTAGTAGAGATCTCAACACATTTTTCGTATTCCGGTTTTGCAGTGTATTCCATAATACCCGGAATCTCTTTAAACTGGCGTCGAACTTCTTTTACCATCGCCATAGCCGCTCTACCAACAGCAGAGATAACCAGAGATGAAAAGATATAAGGAATCATAGCTCCAACGAACAAAGCAGCCAATACAGGTGCTTTAAATATGTCGATACTGCTAATTCCTGCTAAACCAACAAATGCAGCAAATAAAGCCAAAGCAGTAAGTGCAGCAGATGCGATCGCAAATCCTTTTCCTGTCGCTGCTGTAGTATTTCCTACGGCATCTAATTTATCAGTTCTTCCTCTTACTTCAGGAGGAAGTTGACTCATTTCAGCAATTCCACCTGCATTATCAGCGATAGGTCCAAAAGCATCGATCGCTAATTGCATAGCAGTAGTAGCCATCATTCCGGCAGCTGCAATCGCAACTCCGTATAATCCGGCAAAAGTATATGATGTAACAATACCGGCAGCAAGTACCAAAATCGGGATAACTGTAGATTGCATACCCACAGCGATACCTCCAATAATGTTTGTTGCATGACCGGTAGAAGATTGTCTGATAATAGAATTAACAGGAGGTCGTCCCATTGAAGTATAATATTCTGTTACCCAACTCATTAAAGCTCCAACAACAGAACCTGTCAGAATCGCATAGAAAACATCAATACTTGTAAATTCAAATCCTCTGATCGACATGCTTTCAGGAAGCATCCATAAACTTAAAGGATAGGAAATGATCACAACCATTATAATAGAAGACCAGTTACCCATGTTCAGAGCTTTTTGTACTGAACTGTCTTCACCACTAATTTTCACAAGGCTCATAGCAACGATAGAAAAAAGCAATCCTAATCCTGCAATTACCATTGGTAAAAGGATGGTTGACATTCCGCCAAAATTATCTGCGGCAACAATTTCTTGTCCTAATACCATTGTAGCTAAAATAGTTGCGACATAAGAACCAAATAGATCTGCTCCCATACCTGCAACATCTCCAACATTATCTCCAACATTATCAGCAATAGTAGCAGGGTTACGAATATCATCTTCGGGAATTCCTGCTTCCACTTTACCAACTAAGTCGGCTCCAACATCTGCTGCTTTAGTATAAATACCTCCACCAACACGGGCAAATAATGCAATAGACTCAGCACCTAAAGAAAATCCTGCAAGTGATTCAATTGCGGTTAACATTTCACCACTATTTACATCAACTACATTAAAAACCTGAAGAAGCACTATGAAAACTGATCCTAAACCAAGAACAGCCATCCCTGCAACCCCAAGACCCATAACAGATCCTCCGGTAAATGATACTTTTAGTGCCTGTTTAAGGCTTGTTCTGGCAGCCTGTGTTGTTCTAACGTTCGCTTTGGTAGCGATCCGCATTCCAATATATCCTGCAGTTGCAGAAAACACAGCTCCAATTATGAAAGTAATTGCAATGATTGGAGAAGAATGCTCTACAAGTGTTCCGGAGAAACCCAAAATTAAAGCAGCAATAACAACGAAATAAGAAAGCACTTTCCATTCCGCTTTTAAGAATGACATAGCGCCATCGGCGATGTATTTTGCCAGTTCAACCATATTGGTTTCACCTGCATCTTGTTTAGTTACCCAAGATGCTTTGACTGCCATAACGAGCAGTCCGATAATCCCCATTAAAGGGATCATATAAATTAGATTGTTTTGTAAGAACTCCATAAAGAGTGATTTGATTAATAATTAAGTGTTGCCTAAAAAAGAGGACAAAGATAATAAAGAGAGTAATACACCCAAATTTGTTTAAAATGCTGTAATACAATAGATAAGACTGAGTTTAGAGAATCGAGCCCTACTTAAAATCACTTATTGTAATCAGTGGTATCTTTTTCGGGCATCGTCAAGAATTTGAATTGCAACTTCTTTGGAAGCGAATCCCTTAATCTCAACTTTTTTATTTTCCAGGTCTTTGTACACTCTGAAAAAGTGTTCTAATTCTTTAAGAAGGTGGGGGTTCAATTCATCCATGCTATGATATCTACCCCAAAATGGATCTGAGATCGGAACGCATAATAATTTTTCATCCTGTCCTTTATCGTCCGACATCAAGAACACCCCTAACAAACGGACATTTATGATGCAACCCGGAAAGGTAGGTTCACTTATAAAAACAAGAACATCCAATGGGTCGCCATCCAGACCTAAGGTGTTTTCAACATAACCATAATCCGCAGGATATGACATCGAAGAAAAAATCATTCGATCGAGTCGTATTCTCCCTGAAGCCTTATCAACTTCATATTTATTCCTGCTCCCTTTTGGAATTTCTATAAGAACATCGAACTCGTCATTTTTCATTTTAGGTTCATTTTTCAATTGATTTATAAAAATGTACAATTCATTTCATTTTTTTGCTAATCCATTCTCTTTTATTTAGTTTCTATGTGAATTGCCCTTACTTTTACTTTAACAATAAGTATTCAAAAGAGATCAATTAACTAAAAACCATTGTTATGCATATTATCGACAAAGAAAACGATGCTTATAAAGAAGCAAAAAAGAAAGTAGAAGAAGAGAAAAAATTTTATTCTCATTTAGGGGTTTACATCGTAATGAATGCCTTCTTTGTGATTCTAAATTTAGTCACATCGCCTGACCACTTATGGTTTTATTGGCCAATGTTAGGTTGGGGATTAGGATTGTTTCTTCAAGGTGTTCGTGTTTTTACCAATATGGGATTATCCCAGGATTGGGAGGAAAGAAGGATTGAAAAACACATGAAGAAAAGAAAAGATTAATTTTTTGTGATGCGGAATGTTTCTAAAACCAGAAAGAAAACTTTTTATATATACAGTCTTATAGGAATTCTTGTTGCAAGTATCTTTAGTGCGATATTTTTTTCTGAAGGAAGGGCGCTGCAAGATCCCAGGATCTTGGTATATGGTACTTTGTGGTCATTAGTGGTTTGGTTCACTCAATCTTTTGGAAATGGGTATATTATTTCCAGGCTTGATAAAAAATGGAGTTGGCTGGAAACACCCGTAACCAGACTGATTATTGGCTTTTTAAGCTTGATCACCTATTCATTTTTAGCCATCATAGCGGTTAATTTAACTTTTTACTGGTTTATTTACAGGGCGTTTCCTCATTCTTTTGTTGATTGGGCCACTTATAATGGAAAAATAGCGGTTTCTATTTCAATCATTATTTCTACCATATTAACTTCAATTGGTTTTTTTAGATCCTGGAGAAGCTCAAAAAGACAAGAGGAGAAATTAAAATTGGAAATATTAGATTACAAGTACAAAACTTTATTAAATCAGGTAAACCCTCATTTTTTATTTAATTCACTTAATGTACTTACTTCTCTTGTCTATGAGGACCAGGAATTAGCAGTTGATTTTATACGCCAATTAAGTAAGATATATCGTTATACGCTAGAGAATAGAGAACGTGATCTGGTCAGTTTAAAAGAGGAAAGATCATTTATAGAGTCCTATGTCTTTCTTTTAAAAATTCGATTTGAAGATGCACTGGTCGTAAATATAGATTTTCCCGAAAATGAAGAATTATTTGTTTTACCTATGGCGATGCAAATTATCGTTGAAAATGCTATAAAACATAATAAAGTATCTGTTCAAGAAGCCTTGACAATAAATATTAAATTAGAAGGCGACGATATTGTGATATCTAATAATCTTCAATTACCTGAAAACAAAGAAATTTCAACAGGGTTCGGTTTGGAGAATATTCAAAAAAGACTTGCTTTAATAACGGATAAGAAATTAAGTATATTTCAGGAAAATGGGAGTTTTATTGCAAAAATACCAGTCTTAACCTTGAGTTCATGAATATCATCATTATAGAAGACGAAAAGCGAGCAGCAAAATATTTGCATAAGCTGATCGATAGCCTTGAGATGGATATTACCATCATTGCTAGCTTAAATTCAGCAAGGGAAAGTACGGAATGGTTAAAAGGAAATCCTTTACCGGATCTGATCATCTCTGATATTGAATTAGGAGACGGAAAGATCTTTGATGTTTTGGAGAAATTTGATAAAACACCGCCTGTTATTTTTACTACTGCTTATGATGAGTTTGCCATTCGTGCTTTTAAAAATAATGGAATAGATTATCTTCTGAAACCGATCGATTCTCAAGAACTCAAATTAGCTATCAGAAAATTTATTGAATTAAAAGGCAGTCAGCAGCAAGTCGATTTGAGGTATTTAACAGCATTGTTAAATGGAAATTCCTCAAAATTTAAATCGCGATTTATAGTTAAAATAGGAGAGAAATTGAAATCTATTCCTTCTGAAGAAATTAGCTGTTTCTATTCTTTCGAAGGGGGTACGTATATTCGAACTAAGGAAAATAGAAATTATTCGATCGACCAAACAATGGACCAATTAGAAGAACTAATGGATCCATTTTTATTTTTTAGAGTAAATCGAAAATTAATATTGAACTTCAATAGCATTGACACACTTCACACATGGTCAGGAAGTCGATTGAAGATCGAGCTTTCATTTTCAATGAAAGAGATCGAAGATGATATTGTCGTTAGTCGAGAACGAGTAAAAGAATTTAAACAATGGTTGGATAGGTAATATTTCACTTATCGAAAGTATCAGGATTATAATTTTCATCGATTATATCTTCAATAGCTTTTCGTTCAAAATCGTTTAGATTAGAATATGTTTTTCATAGTTTCTATATTGGGTTACCCTATTTAAAAATCCTAAAATCAAAATCCTAAATCCTAAATAAATTCAAATGTTCAAACTCTTAAAACTAAAAGATTAAAACTTTTTGTTTTGGATTTTGAATTTTGTGCTTTGAACTTGTTTAGGATTTTGAGTTTAGAATTTTGAGCTTTTATAGCCCAAAAAATAGATCTAATAAGTAATGGTTGTTTTATTTTAGTACAGCCAAAATCATCAAAAATAATTTCATTAAAAGTAAATAGACTTATACTTATAAAATCAAAGCATTTTCATTTTCGTAATCATTTTAGATTACTCATCCATTGCATCCAGTTTTTTCAATTCTTCATCGATCATATCTTCAATGGTTTTACGCTCAAGATCGTTTAGCTTATCAGATGTTTTAGCTTGTTTTTTAAGAAATCTGAACATGGCGTTTTTCTTGATCTCATAAGCGATATAAACGGTATATTTCTCTCCGTCATAGTATTTTTCTTCCCCAATTTTTCTTAGATCCGCCATTTCTGTATTCATGACTTCACGAGCTAAACTTTGAAATTTATCAGCCACATCTGCGTTCGATTCATTTTCGGTCTGACCTAAATATTGATCGCTTACTTTTTTAACAGAGGTGTTTAATTGTCCGGCCAATTCAGATTTTGCTTCGAGATCCGCTTTGCTTTTAGCGATATTATCTTTTACACTTTGTCCTTTTCCTACAGAACGGAACCAATTATTATTGGATTCATATTTGTTGCCACTAAAAGGTTCTTTTACTTTTTTACCAAAGCTGGATGAGCTGCAGGACGCAATACTGATTAATAAAATACTTACTAATAATGTAAATCCTAATTGTAATTTTCGAGTCTTCATATTTTTGTTTTCGTAGATGTAGGCAAATTTAATACCGAAATGAATTAAAGATGGAAAATAGTGAAATTGATATATACAATGTATAGTTAATAGTAATAAACAAGCAACAAATGAATTTTTATAATAAAAGTATTGATGTGAATGTGTTTTTTTACTCTATGATAATATCTTATTTTAGATAGTTAATTAAACTATTAATAAATCAATATGAAAAAAATATACTTAGGAATGTTAGCATTGGCATTAGGTTTCAATGCATATTCACAAAGCTATTCTGATGATTTTGAATCCTATTCAGTTGGTGATTATATTGGTGTTGAGTCTGACACTTGGACTACCTGGAGCGGAACCACCGGTGGATCCGAAGACGCTCAAATTACAGATGCTATGGCAAATAGTGGTTCAAATTCTCTCTATTTTGAAGGGGGTCCGGGTCCTCAAGATGTAGTATTGGATTTTGGCGGATTACACACAGACGGTTTATTTAATTTTGAAGCGTATTTTTATATTCCTTCAGGAAGTTCTGCCTATTTTAATATGCAAGGAGCTGCTGTAATTGGGACTACCTGGGCGCTCGATGTATATATGAATACTGATGCTTCAATAGATGTATCATCCGGAGGTGTTAATATTTTATCCTCAGATATCCCGAATGATGAGTGGTTTAAAGTAGCCTTTGTTATTAATTTAACCACGAATAATTGGCAATTTTTATTGAATGATGTATCGCTTGGTTCATGGGCCAATGCGGTTAATCAAATTTCGATGTTCGATTTTTATCCGGCTACTGCCAATGATCTATTTTATGTGGATGATGTTGCCTATTCGCTTGAAGATTATGCGCTGACAAATTTAAATGCAGGTGTTCAAACACTAAGTATTGGTGCGATAGGAGTTGTCGGGCAAGAAAAAATCCCTACTATAACCGTCGGAAACGTTGGGCTAGAAGAGATTACAAGTTTCGATCTTGATGTGACTTATAATGGTGTGCTTACTCAAATCAATGAAACCGGTTTAACATTGGCTTCATTAGAAAGTATGCAAATAGAATTGTCTTCTTCTATCTCTTTAGTTGAAGGCTCAAATGATCTGGTTGCAACTGTAAGTAATGTTAATGGTTTAGGTGCAGATGATGATCCTAATGATGATAGCAATATTAAAAATATAGATCCTGCAGTACCCGCATTGGGGAAAGTAGTGATTGCTGAGGAAGGAACTGGAACATGGTGTGGCTGGTGCCCAAGAGGTGCTGTTGCAATGGATTTTATGGCTGAGAATTATGATGGTTATTATTATGGGATCGCAGTTCATAATGGGGATCCAATGACTTTTCCGGCATACGATGATGGATTAGGATTCACTGCTTTTCCGGGTGCATTAGTAGACAGAGTATCTGTTATCGATCCGGCAGGGATAGAAATGGACTTTGTGGAAAGAGTTGAGATACCTGTTGCAGGAACTATTGTAACCGGAGCTCAATGGGATGGAGATAATTTAATGGTGTCATTAACTTATAGTGTTACCGATGATATTCCTTCAACTTGGAGAGTCGCTTGTGTTCTTACTGAAGATGGGGTTACAGGAACTACAGGTTATGCTCAATCTAATTATTATTCAGGTGGAATTACTCCAATGGGTGGATATGAAGATCTAGCTAATCCGGTCCCGGCTTCTCTTATGGTTTATGATCATGTTGCACGATCGATTAGCCCAAGTGTAGCAGGTTTAAGCCAGGCCTTTCCAAGTGGTGCCAGTGCCGGTGAAACCTATACTTTCAATTTCACTTTTCCAATTTCATCATCATGGGATGCTGATAACATGCATGTAATTGGAATGTTGATCGAAAACAATGGTGATATTAATAATGGTGGTGGATCTACTGTTGCTGTTGCACTTGATAACGGTTATGTTGAAGGACAAGAAGTGGTTGGAATAGAGGAATTAAGTCATATTGTTTCGAAATTTGAATTATACCCAAATCCAGCAAATAATTCTGCAAACATTAATATAGAATTAAAAAGTTCAGAAAATGTTTCATTACAAATTTTAGATCTTACTGGAAAAGTAGTTAGAACAGTAAATTATGGTCAATTAAATGGAGTTTATATTCTACCTATTGATCTTAATGATCTTAATTCAGGAATGTATATCGTTAATATGTGGATTGGAAATCAAGCCATAACACAGAAGTTGATGGTAAACTAGTTAATAAGAAGTTGATTTAAAAAGGCCACTTTTAGTGGCCTTTTTTTATCTCTGCTAGTATGCCAAGTTAAAATTAAATGAGATACTTTGTTCTTGTTTAAAGGTTAGAACTCTGAATTTTTGTTATATCCCGCACATGTCTTCCTTCCGGAAGGTCTGATATTTTATTTTTCTCCTACTTTTTCTTGATAAAAAGTAGGGCAAACCCCGCCTGCGGACGGGCAGGAATCAAGATAGCATGCATTGCCTTTACGCCTCTGAAAAAATCCTAAACCTGTCCGCCTTTGGAGGATCGTAAATAAAAGTAGTGCTGCGCTTTCAGCGAAGCAGACCTAAAGGCCTTTTAAACGATTTCACGGATTTTTCCATTCACCTCCGGCTCTGCCTGGCACGCTATCATCTGCCCTCGCACTTTTATCATTTTATCTTTTAAACCAAGGTGTTTTCCTTTATCAATTATAAACTTGATATAACGTTATAATCCAGAGCATAAAAAGTAACATGAGATAAGAGCGATGGCCTCATAAAACGGCGGGCCATGTGATGGCGTGAAGGAAAAAATGCGTTAAAACCTTAAAAGGGGCTTGCCTTTAGCGACGCAAGGAGCTACTACTTTCTTAGGTTTTAGCATTTTTTTCTGAGAGCGGGGAAGCATCGTTTTATAATGTTT
>Ga0316188_10001277_pt1 | contig 11832 bp, 9 predicted proteins | sample Phiworburrow1_MG_FD_204933 | JGI IMG/M metagenome (GOLD analysis project Ga0316188, IMG submission 204933) | Coastal sediment microbial communities from Maine, United States - Phippsburg worm burrow 1 | ecosystem: Environmental > Aquatic > Marine > Coastal > Sediment | place: USA: Maine... | reverse complement strand
CGTTGACGCGGCCCTCTGGCAGTTCCAGGTAGAGTCCGAGCCGCAGGTTGTCGCCGCTGCCCGGCACCTTCCACAGCACATCGTAGGTGTCCGCCGCGGTCTGGCGCAGCTCGAGATAGGCGGGGCGCACCTCGTGCGCGATGGCGCCGGCAACCAGACCGAAAACCAGCATCAGCACCAGCAGGGGACGTTTCATGGTGCCTTGTTCAACGCCAGATCATCGGATTCCGCCGTCGCCTCCGGCCCCTCGACGGTGACGATGTAGCGCTTGAGCAGTCCCTGATAGAACTGCTCGTTGGCTTCCATCCGCCGGGCGTTGGTCCATTCCCGCAGCACCTGCGCACGCACGTCCGCCAGCGCCGGCAGGTCGCCGGCGGTGCGCTCGCTGACCCGCACCAGGTGCACGCCGTAGCCGGATGCCACCGGCCCCTGCCACTGGCCCGGGGCCAGCCCGGCCAGCGCCGCCGCGAAGGGGGCGCCGAACAGACTCGCCACGTCGCTGGCCGGCATCGCCTCAAACTGCGGTTCCAGCATCAGCGCATCGCCCAGTGCGGCGGGATCGGTGTCGGCGGCGGGCTCATTCAACCGCGCCAGCAGCCGCGCCGCGTCGTCAGCGAGATCGCGGTGCCGTTGCGGGTTGAGATACACCTGGGTGAAGCTGTATCGCGGCTCGACCCGGAACGTCTCGGGATGCGCCTGCAGATAGGCGCGCAGCTCCGCCTCCGTCGGCTCGCGCTGCGCGGCGATGTCATCGGAGATGAACTCCATCTTCTGCCGCAGGCGGCGTCGGATGACGGTGTCGTCCCGGTCCAGGCCCATGGCGATGGCCTCGCGGTAATAGACCTCCTCCCGCACCCGGTCGCGCACCAGTCCCGCCAGCTCCGCCGGTGTCGGCGGGCGCTGCCAGGTTCTGGCGAAGGCGGCGGCCAGGTGCTCGATCTGCCCCTGCGTCACGACGATCTCCCCCGGCTCGCCGTCGCCGGGCTGCTGCAGCATGCCGTAGGCGGCGAAGAGCGCCATGCCGATCAGGAGGAAATGCAGCAAGGGTTCTCTGAGCAGGCGCCCGACCCGGTCCATTGGTTTGCGGTTCATGTGCTGGGCGTATACCAGATGGGTGAGGTGTAGGCGCGCTCCTGGGTGGTCATCGGTACGTCGGCTGCCATCTTGACGCCGAAGCGCTGCGCCTCGTAGGCGGTCCAGCGCGGCGTGGGGATCTCGATGACGCGGGCATAGTAGAAGGCGGACTGCTTGGCGTCAAAATCCGGGTCGGTCCATACGCTGATCAGTTCCGGGGCGCCGATGCTGTTGTCCCAGGTGGCTTTCGCCACGTTCACCGTGTTGCCGACCGGCGGCAGTTTGCCGTCCGCGCCCGGCTTGCGGTCGCCGCTCCAAACCACATCGTAGACCTGCTCCCGGGTGTTGCCGTCCGCATCCATCCAGCCTTTGACGATCTGGATGCGGTCGAGGTTGCCGCTGTAGGCGTCCTTCATGGCGGCCACCAGGAAGCTCGGCGCCTTGCCTGCGGGAGCCTGGCGCAGGTCGCCGCCCATGGGCACGCCCTTGGCGTAGCCGACGCCGGCCGGCAGGCGCGACTGGGCGTCCGCGGCGGTGAAATCCCAGCCGCCGAAGAAGCGCACGGTCATGCGGCTGCCGGTGGTGGCGTAGGTTTCCTTGCGCTTCATGGCGTCGAAAATCGCCTCGCGGGTATTGTCTGCCGCCCACACGGCGGCGTAACCGCTGGCGGCCTGCTGCCAGCCCATGACGGTAAGCTTGGGGTCGGGGGCCGCGATGACCTCGTGCTCCCAGCGGTGGGGCTCGGGCTCGACGCCGGAGTGTTTGCCGAAGAAGTTTTCCTCCTCCGCCGTCGCCATGCCGGTGTGCGAGTCGGTGCTGCCGATCATGCCGAACTTGAAGGGGTTGACGCCCAGTTTTCGCTCCAGCTTGAGGCCGGTCTTGAGGGCTTCGCGGGCGTATTCGTACTGCAGCATGCCGGGCTTCTTGACCTCGGTACCGTTGAGGTTCGAGCGGTCCCAGGTCTCGTAGTCGGCGAACTCGTCATTGGGCGACAGCATCGGGTGGGCCTCGCTGTCGCCCTTGATCTGGGTCACCTCGACGATCGGCTCCAGGCTGGCGCGCAGTTCGGCGAGCTCGCGCGACAGCGGCTTGCCGTCGAAGGTCTCGACCGAGAACATGCGGCCGTTGCTGAGATTGCCGTTGTGGGGGATCGCCAGCACCTCGGCGCCCGTGTCCTGCTGGAACTTCGCCAGGAAGCGCCACAGGTCCTCCGGGTTCTGGCTGTCGAACTGGGAGAACGGCACCAGCCGGTTGGCCGCGGTGGCGTCGCCGCGGAAGAGCACGTTGCGGTGCAGGTTGTTGCCGCCCATGGTGGTGTATTCGAAGCCGATGATCGCCGAGAAGCGGCCCGGCTCGTTGTATTTGTCGGCCAGCGCGGTATAGGCGCGCCACGCATTGCGCACCGCCTGGTCGCTCTTGATCGGCGGGTCCTTCTTGGAGAGCGAGGCGACGATCTCCATCGCGGTCGCGAACACCCGGTCATTGTCGCCGCTGGTCAGCTCGTTATACCACTTGCGCCCCTTTTCGGTAGCCAGTATCTCCGGGTCGCCGCTGAGCAGTTGCGGCATGAGGCCATACATCTCGGCGTGGTCGGAGATGACGAGGAAGTCGAGCGGGCGGGAGAGCCTGGCGCGCAGGCCGTGGGTGGTGGTGATCTCCTCGCCGCGGGCAAAGCGGAACGCATCCTCCTGTCCGACCCGGCACATCGTGCCGGCATCGACCGAGATGGCGGTGTGCAGGTGGGTGTCACCCCACAGCACGCGGGTCGGGAAATTGCGGCCCGCATAGGGCGAGAACTGGGGTTTGGTGAGATTGGCGACAGCCGCCTTGGTCAGGGCCTCATTGTTGGCCGGCTCCGCGGCCAGGGCGACCGACGCCAGCGCGCAGGCGGCGATGGCAAGGATGGTTGGCAGTCGGGTGTTCATGTGCTTCGGTTCCCTTTCGTTGTTGGTTATTGATGGCTCGATGCCGCCGCAGGATAGCAGAAGCGTGAGCGGCTTGAACAGCGGGCGTCCGGGCAGGCGGGGTAGTGCCGCCCTGGTGGCGGCTCGCAAGCGCTGGCTTCCGGCGGGCCTTCCAATTCACGATGCGCCGGAATATGCTGAGCGAAGGCTAGGGTAGCCATAGTGCGGGAGGCAGCATGAGCAGTTTCAAGCGGTTTTTTTGCGGTGGGCTTGCCCTCGCCGCGTGGGGGGCGGCGTCGTCAGGGTGGGCGGCGCTGGATGTGAAAACCGGACTCTGGGAGATCACCACCGAGGGCATGGATGGCGTGCAGCGCGCCTGCATCACCCGGGAACTGCTCGAGGCGGATCTCTCACAGATGCCGATGCCACCGGGTGTCGAGTGCAAGTTGGACATCACGGCATCGGATCCCCGCTTCACGACCTCGCATACCGTTTGCACCGGCACGTTCGCCATCGAGGGCGACACCCGCATCGACGTGCTGAGCCGCGAAGCGATGACCATGAAGTCCACATCCGTGATGAACGTGGCCGGCAACAGGCAGGAGATCGCTGTCAGCGCCCGTTACCGCTGGCTCGGGAGTGACTGCGGCGATGTGCGCCCAATGAATTTGAGTCAACCGGCTGAATAAAGGGGCAGGGGGGCGCGGTAAGTCGTCCCTGGACCGTTCTGCCGGCAGCTGGCGGGCGTAATAGCTTGCCGGCCCGTCCCGCAAGCTGCGCCGTGATTGCTGTGAACACTACAATGAACCCCCACCGACCGACCCCAAGAGGTAGCCCATGAAATTTCTCACTCCCTGCGCCGCGCTGTTGTGCCTGCTGCTGCCGCTGACCCTGCAGGCGCAGGCGCCCGGCCATCTGAACCCGCAGCACAAACTGGAGCAGATGGCCACCGACCTGAAGCTGAGCGACGAGCAGCGCGCCAAGGTGAAGCCCATCCTCGAGGCCAGCTATCAGCAGCGCATGCAGATGATGCAGGCGCATGGCATGGGCGGCGGTCAGGGGCGCCCCGACCAGGCCGAGATGGTGAAGATTCGCGACGAGATGTGGCGCATCAGCAGCGAGACGGACGAGCAGCTCGCGGCCGTGCTGACGCCCGAGCAGATGCAGCAGTACCGCGAACAGCGCCAGCAGGCCCGCGAGCGCATGATCCAGCACATGCAGCAGATGCAGCACCAGCAGCAGGGCGCACCCGCGGGCCAGTAGACGCTGCCCGCGGCTGCCATCGGTCAGGCCCGGCCCTGCTCCAGGGCGGCCATCTCCCGCTCGACCCGCGCCCGCATGCGCTCCGCCTGGGTGGCGTCGAGCATGCCGCTGGCGGCGAGCTGTTCGATCAGCAGGCGGCGCTGGTTCATGAGCTGGCGGGCGGCGATCTGGGTTTCGATGCGAACCGCCGCCTGCGGGAACTGCTCCCGGATCTGCGCGATGCGCGCGTTGGCCTCGGCGACATTGCGTTCGAGGTCGGCGTCGATGGCCTCGCGGAGGGGCTTGGCGGGCGCCAGGCGGGCGAGGTGGCGCCGGCTCTCCTCCTGGGCCAGCAGAAAGCCGCGGGCGATGTCGTAGGTCAGGCGCAGCCTGGCCTCGGCCAGGCGCTCGAACCAGCGGCCGAGCCGCGGGTGATGGTCCAGCCAGTGCAGCAGCCGCGGCCACCACGGCAGCGCCTCGAGGTGCTTGCGGGGATAGATGCGCGGTTCGCCGTCGAGGGCCTCCTCGGTGGCGGCGACCAGCGTGGCCGCCGCCTGCCGGCACAGGATGCCGTCGTCGAACTGACGCCAGTAGAACTTGCGCTCGGCCTCGAGAATGCGCCGCTGGTAGGCGACGCTGAGGGCCTCGGCCTGCACCGGGGGTGCGTCGGCGGGGCTCTCGGGCAGCCGTGCGCGCTGCATGATCGATTCCACCAGCTGCCAGTCGGCGTGCTCCAGCAGCGGCCGCGCGCGGATGGCCTCCCGCACAGTCTCCATGTCGCGCCGCAGTACGCGCTCGGCCCGGTCGACCGTAGCCTGCTTGGCCGGCGGCAGCCGGTCCAGCCCGAGCCAGGCCAGCAGGCGGCTGAAGGTGGCGCCGTTGATGACGATGGTGAGCACGACGATGCCGGCGGACAGGAACAGGATCTGGTTGCCGATGGCCGGATCGATCGCGGGACTCTGGGCGACCGACAGCGCCAGCGCCAGCGCCACCGCGCCGCGCAGCCCGCCCCACACCAGCATGATGCCCTTGTCGCGGCCGAAGCCGATGCCCAGGCGCCGCAGCAGCGGACTCAGCATCGCGACCGACGCGGCGCGGATGGCCATGACCCCCACGTAGACCACCGGCAGGGCCAGCCACAACTGCACCGAGTCGAGCTGCACCCGGCGGGCGATGATGATGCCGACCAGCAGGAAGATCAGGGTGTTGGCGATGTGGGCCATCATCCCCCAGAAGTGGTGCAGAAAGCCGGCCACCTCCGGTGAGATGCGGGTGCGCCCCACGCTGGCGAACAGGATGCCCAGCGTCACCAGCGCCATGACCCCGGACACGTGCAGGGCGTCCTCGGCGATATAGAAAGCCAGATAGGCGACGGCGATCGAGAGGCTGATCTCGATCAGCGGGTCGTTGAAGACGCGGCCGATCCACCACAGCGTGACCCAGCCCAGCAGCAGCCCCACCAGGGTGCCGGCGCTGACCACGCGCAGAAAGTCGCCGGCCACTGCGGCCGCGTCGACCGTGGCGCCGCCCTGCAGCGACAGCATGCCGTAGAACAGCGTGAACAGGACGATGGCGGTGCCGTCGTTGAGCAGGGACTCCCCCTCGATCAGTGTCTCCAGGCGCTTGCGCGAGCTCGTTTCGCGCAGCAGGGCGACCACTGCGACCGGGTCGGTGGCGCTGATCAGCGCGCCGAACATCAGCGCCACCGTCCAGCTCCAGTTCCACGGCAGGGCGTAGCGGGTCAGCGCGGCGGTCAACACCGTCGAGATCACCAGCCCCGGCACGGCGAGCATGGCGATCTGGCTGAAGGTGCGCCGGAACAGGTGGGTTTCGATGGCGAACGCCGACTCGAAGATCAGCGTCGGCAGGAACAGGAACAGAATCAGGTGCGGGTCGATGGCAGCCACCGTGGCCACGGTCTGGCTGAAAGCGCCGTCGGGTTGGCCAACCAGCGCGAAGCGCTGGGCGAGGCCGATGCCGAGCCCCAGAATCAGCAGGGCCACGGCATAGGGCGTGCGCCGGCCCTTCAGTACCTGGCGAAGGGCCGCGCCGATCAGCAGTGAAGCGGCGATGAACAGCAGAATGATGATGCCCAGGCTCTCGTGCATGACGCTTGGCCTCCCGATGGCCTTGAGTAGACGGCAGCGGGTGCCGGGACGTCAAGTGCAGCGTGCAGAGCGCCGGGCCGTCCGCGCGGCGGCGCGGTTGCCATGGCGGCCGTGGCGCGGGGAGGCGGCCTCAGGCCGGCCTCAGTCCAGGCCCAGATTCCACAGCTCGCTGACGCCCAGGCGCTTCCCGGCGCAGAAGCCGCCGTCGACCACCACCGCGCTGCCGGTCACGAAGGAGGCCTCGTCCGAGGCGAGAAAGGCCACCACGTTGGCGACCTCGCGGGGCTGGCCCATGCGGTTGAGCTGGTGTGCGGCCTCGACGGTGCGGCGCAGGCCGCCGTCGATGATGCCGGCGCTCAGCGGCGTGTCGATGAAACCGGGGCAGACCGCGTTGACGCGGATGCCGATGCGGCCGTAGTCGATGGCCATGTTCTTGCTCAGCAGGATGACGCCGCCCTTGGAGGCGTTGTAGGCGCCGGTGATCTCACCCGCCTCCAGGCCCTCGACGCTGGCGATGTTGACGATCGCGCCCGAGCGCTGCGCCATCATCACCGGCAGTACCTGGCGGCAGGCGAGAAACGTGCCCTTCAGGTTGATGTCCAGCGTGCGTTCGAAGTCCTCGATGGGCAGGCTGTGGACCGGGCCGGCGCTGCCGATGCCGGCCGAGTTGATCAGGATGTCGACGCGCCCGCAGGCCTCGCGGGTGTGCGCCACGGCCGCCGCCAGGGCGCTGTCGTCGCGCACGTCGCCGGTGATCATGCGGCAGCGCGGCTCCAGGGCGACCGCCTGGGCCCAGTCGCCCTCGGCGGTGTCCTGGAGGTCGAAGCCCACCACCACCGCGCCCTCCTCGACGAAGCGCAGGGCGCAGGCTGCGCCGATTCCCGATGCCGCTCCCGTGATGAGTGCGGTCTTGCCAGCCAGTCTGGACATGGATGATCCTCAGTGCTGTTGCAGGGGGCGGCGGCTGCCGTCGTCAGGCGGCTGCCGCGACCGCAAAGCTGCCGTCGGCATTGACCTGCACCGCGCGGCCCACGAACTCTTCCCGCGTCATGCGCTCGGCGAGCTGTCCGTCGTCCGTGCGCACCACGGTGCGCGCCCCGTCCGGCGTGTCGCAGAAGGCGATGGCGTGCGAGATGGTCCCCTTGTTATACATCACCGAGTAGGCGATGACGGTGGCGGTGCCGGTGTAGCCGGCGTCGATGGGCAGCGGCGGGTCCTGGGCCGCGACCTCGTCGGTGATGTCGGCGAAGCGGAAGCCGCCGTCGCCGGGGGCGGGCGCGAGCAGCGCGCAGGCCTGCTTGCCGAACATGCCGCTGATATTGGTCACCAGCCCCAGCGGGCGCGCGGCGCCGCCGGCGCTGCCGCCGGGGCGCAGCACCTCCACCATCCGCGCCAGCGAATCGAGCGCGCCGTGGTTGAACGGGCCACCGGCCAGCGCCATGGAGCCGGTGACGCTCAGCGGGCACTTGCCGCGCAGGCCCAGGTCGTCTGCGGCGCAGAGGATGGCGGAGGGAAAGCAGCTGTACAGGTCGGCGACGGTGATGTCGTCCGCGCTCACGCCCGCCAGCGCCAGGGCGCGCTGCCCGGTGAGCACCGTGCCGGGGTGGGTGTGCAGCGTGCGCTTCCGGGCCAGGGCCACCACGTTGCGCGACTGCACCGCCGCCAGCGGGTAGATCCAGTGGCTTTCGTCCAGCCCCAGCTCGCGCGCCCTGGCGACGGAGCAGACGATGACGGCGACGGCCTGGTTGACGTTCCACTGGCTCATCACGCGCTTGCTGTAGGGAAAGGCCACCATCGCGTTCTTCCTGTCGATGAGGCGGATGGCGGCCGCGCTCAGCGGTTGCCGCTGCCAGGCATGCGGGTTGTCCGCGGCGATATGGCTGAAGGCGCTGTACAGCGTGGCGATGTGGTCGCGATGGCTGTCGACGTCGAGACCATGGTGATGGCGGTAGGCGGAGTCCGCGATGGCGTAGAACTCGCCCGGCGCCCAGATGCCGCGCTGCTGCTCGAGCTCGGAGCTGAACGGGTCCGGCGTGGCAAAGAATTCATCCGGCGGCGGCGTGTCCGCAGGCTGCTCGGTGTCGCTGACGGCCTGCCCGGTCAGCAGGCTGCGCAGCTCGCGGTAGCGGGCCTCGCCGCCGGTGACCACCCCGAGCGACTGCCTGCCTTCGGCGATCTCCCGACAGAGGTTGAAGAACGGCGTCAGCTGCAGCACCCCGAGGTCGGCCAGGATGGTGCGGGCGTCCGGGCAGCCGAGCGCGTCGGCCAGCAGCCTGCCGGGGTTGGGGTACTTCCACGAGCCCTTCTGCACCGCGATCGACTCGAAGTGGCGCGGCAGGTCGGCGGCGCCGGCATCCCGGGCGGCGTCTCCGATGGCTTCGAGCATCAGCCGATAGGCCTCGGGGCACTCCCGGGGGTCGTCGCTCTTGACCTGACAGAAGCCCACGCCGACGATGACGGGGGTGCTGGGGGCGGGGTCGGACATGGTTTGGCGGTTCTCCAGGGGGTCGCGGGCGCCAGCGCCGGGGCATTAAATATACGATTGTGTGGCAATATATTACAGTATAAATAGTACCTGCAAGGGCTGATGATGCCGCCGTGCGGCGCCTGCGCCAGCGGCGCTGCGTGGGTTGCCCCTGTCGCGAAATATCAAGAATCGATGTAAAACCGACATTCCCGGCGGGACTGGCAGGGGCTATCTTGAGAGCATCCAGACAAGCAACGAAGCAAGGAGCAGCAATGAGTCGCAGTAGAGAAAATCCGTCGGTGGTGATCATCGGCGCGGGCATGACGGGGATCCTGTTGGTCATCAAGCTGCGCGAGGCCGGCATCACCGACATCACCCTGCTGGAGAAGCGCGAGACCGTCGGCGGCACCTGGCGCGAGAATACCTATCCTGGCGTCGCCTGCGACGTGCCCGGGCACGCCTACACCTATTCCTTCGCGCCCAACCCCGAGTGGAGCAGCCTGTTCGCGCCCGGCCGCGAGATCCAGCAGTACTTCGTCGACGTGTTTCACCGCTTCGGCGTCGACCGCTGTACCCGCTTCAACGAGGCGGTCACCAGTTGCGTCTTTCAGAACGGCCGCTGGTCGGTCGACACCGCCGCCGGCAACAGCTACCAGGCCGACCTGCTGTTCTCCGCCACGGGCATCCTGCATCAGCCGGTGATCCCAGAGTTTCCGGGCCGCGACAGCTTCCGGGGTGCCGCCATGCACTCGGCGCAGTGGGATCACAGCGTGGCCCTGGAGGGCAAGCGCATCGGCGTGATCGGCAACGGCTCCAGCGGCGCCCAGCTCATCCCCGAGCTGATCAAGCGGCCGGGCACCGACGTCACGGTGTTTCAGCGCACGCCGCAGTGGATCGTCAAGGTGGTTGACAAGCCCTACAGCGAGCGCGACAAGCAGCGCTTTCGCCGCAGCGCCAAAGCTATGCGGCGGGTGCGCAATTTCGCGCTGTTCACCTACGAGCAGGGCACCACGGCGCTCACCGCGGACAACCGGGTGAGCCGCGTGATGCACCGCCTGATGGCGTGGAACGCGCGGCGCTACCTGAAGAACAGCATCAAGGACCCCGCGCTGCGCGCCAAGCTGACCCCCGACTACAAGTTCGGCTGCAAGCGGGTGGTGATGAACGCCACGTTCTACGACGCCATCCAGAAGCCCAACGCGCACCTGGTGACCGAGGGCATCGAGGCCATCGAGCCCGAGGGCATCCGCACCCGCGACGGCCGGCTCCATGCCCTGGATGTGATCGTCTACGCGACCGGCTTCAATCCGGCCGCCTTCATGCGGCCCATGAACTTCGTGGGCCGGGCCGGGCTGACCATCGAGCAGGCGTGGCAGAAGAAAATCCAGGCATACCGCTCCATGTGCCTGCCGGGCTTTCCCAACTTCTTCCTGATGCTGGGCCCCAATTCGCCCATCGGCAACTACTCGGTGATCTCGATGAGCGAAGTCCAGGCCGACTACGCGCTGCAGCTCATCCGGCAGTGGCAGGCCGGCGTGCTGGATACCATCGAGGCCAAACCGGAGGCGATGCGCTACTGGAGCGCCATGCTGAAATCCAGGATGGGGCACACCGTGTGGGCCAGCGGCTGCCAGAGCTGGTACCTGGATGCCGACGGCGACCCGCTGACCTGGCCCGACACCTGGAAGCACTGGCTGGCCGCCATGCAGGCACCGGACCTGGGCGATTTCGTCGGCGGCGAGCCGCTGCCGCAGGAGCACGGCGGCATGCCGCTGCCCGAGGGAGCCTAGGAGCCTGTGCCGTGGCGCTGCCGCCACTGGCGGGGCGCCAGGCCCGTCCACTGCTTGAACGCGTGCGAGAAGGCGACGGCGTCGTTGAAGCCCAGCTCCGCGGCGATGCGTTCGGCGCTCAGGTTGGAGTAGAGCAACCGGTCCTTGGCGCGCTGGCAGCGCACGTCGCGCAGCAGGGCGCCGAAGGTGGCCTGCTCCCGCTTCAGCAGGCGCTGCAGCGTGCGCGGCTCGATGCCCAGGTGGCCGGCGAGCTGCGGCAGGCTCGGCAGCGGCGTCATGCGCGCCAGATGGTCGCGGACCAGGCTGTCACAGCGGAACGGCTCGTCCATGTGCGCCATCATGCGGGCGCACTGCGCCTCATAGAATTCCTTTGACAGCGCGTCGGCGGTCGGCACCCGCTGCTGCAGCGCCTCCAGCGGGAAGCTCAAGCCGGAGGCCGCCTGCTCGAAGCGCACGGGGCAGTGAAAAAAGTCCTCGTAGATCGCCGGGTCGGCGGGCGCGGGGTGGGCGAAGCTGACGCGGTCGAGCTGCAGCTCGGTGCCGAGCGCCTCGCTGAACAGCGCCTTGATGCAGGCCAGGTCGCGCTCCAGCAGAAACCGCTCGGCGCGGCCGGCGCCGGCGCGCAGCTCGAAGCTGATGGTGCCGCCGTGCAGGCTGCCGGTGGTCTCGCAGATGCCCCACACCAGGCGCGGATAGCGCATGATCAGGTCGAAGATCTCACCCAGCGTGGCGCAGGAGCGGATGGCCAGCCCCAGCACCGAGAAGTTGTGGAGGTGGTAGCGCTGTGCCAGCGCCAGGCTGGCGCCGGGCCGGTCGATATGCGGCAGCGCGGCCTCGACGATGCGCAGCTCGCGCTCCAGGCTGATGGTGAAGGCGGGGTCGAACAGCTCGAAGGTGCGGATGCCCGCCGGCTGCAGCGCGCTGGCGACGTCCACGCCGTGCTCCAGCAACAGGTTGAGCAGCGGAATAAGCCCGCAGGCCAGCCGGGTCTGGTGGCGCAGGTTGGAGGTGGTATAGCTGAAATCGGTGTTGGCCAAGGTCGTTCATCCCTGCCGCATCGCGCAGCGCTGTCGCAGGAACTCTAGGCAAATCGGGCGGGGGATACAAGGCGTGCGCTTGCTGCAGCGCATGGGTGGTGGGAGGTGGCGCCCTCCCTGGCGCCGTGCTATCGGGGGAGATTAAAAGCGCTGTGCCAGCGCTCTGGCGTCTGCGGCCAGTGACTGCCAGTACAGTTCCAGTGCGTAGTT